>JAEAME010000613.1_pt1 | contig 34179 bp, 39 predicted proteins | sample 8958731 | NCBI WGS metagenome assembly JAEAME01 (sample SAMN16933194, study PRJNA681113) | bioreactor sludge metagenome | isolation source: anerobic bioreactor sludge (Control) | place: India:Bengaluru | collected 2018-10-24
CCGAGGAACGAAGGCGGAATGGGATTATAAGGGCGAAGCCCTTATTTCATTTTAAAGGTATTTTTAAAGGTTCGTTCATCATATATTCAAGAATTCTATGATGGTATTGTTACAATAAAACATGCAATCAAAATGGTTCATGGAAGAATTAATATTTCATCAACTTTATTAGTAACGATGAAATTCACAACCATGCCTGCACTTTTACGAACTTTTTCGGACATTTTTCCTTGCATATATTGTGGTTGAATCCCAATGAGATCGATATGTTTTACATACTGTTGTAAATATTTGATAAGAACGGAAAGGGGGATACCATGGGTGCTTATATGCATCATTCCAATTTTTTCAGGGGGGACCTTCCGAATTTCTCCTGATGGCAAACTCATCTCTATTGCATCGATGATAAGAAGAATATCTGGCTTGTGTTGTTTTATTACACCCGTAAAATTTTCAGGCGCAATTCCTCCATCGATAACAACCATGTTTTGAAGCTGATTTTTTAGGAGTTTTTCAGCAATATATGATCCAACTGTATCATCTCCGCCATCTCTGTTTCCTATACAAAGTACAACCGTTTTCATTTTAAATATCCTCAGAATTAATTGGTTTTAGGGGAGTATAGAATTTTTTGGTATGATAGCACATACCAAGTGACTGCTGTTCTGCTGTGGAAATTGCGCTTAACAAAAAATCAAGTGTGATAAATATTAAAGACACAATGGTAAGAAGAACAGATGTTGAGACATATGTGATAAGGGACTGTCCTTTAGCATCTTTCATTCTATAATTTTGAACAATCGCTGGAAGTATTGATAGAATAAAATTAAAGTTGATGATTGTTAGTATCATATCCTACCACATACGTAGATGTCAAGGAAACACAGAATATAAATAAATCTTATGTATGGTCTATGTAATAATTCACTACATACTGAGGCTTCGATAAAATGAATAGAAAAATTTCGCTTGCTCATGGTGCTGGTGGTGAGCGCATGGATATGTTTATTAAGGATTCGATACTCAAACATTTTCATTCGGATACGGCATGCGAAGTATCTTTAGATATGCTTGACGATAGTGCCGTGATCGATGATATTGTGTTTTCAACTGATTCACATACAGTTCATCCATTGATTTTTCCTGGTGGTGATATTGGATCTCTAGCAATTGCAGGAACGATAAACGATATCTCGGTTTTGGGTGCTACACCTCTTGCATTATCAGCTGGTTTCATTATTGAAGAAGGATTTTCTCTTAAAACATTTGATACAATTGTTGAAAATATGGGTCTTTGTGCTAAAAGTGCTCACGTTCCTATCATTACAGGTGATACGAAAGTAGTCGAAAAAGGGGCTATACAAGAGTTTATGATTAATACAAGTGGCATAGGAAAAAGAAGCAAGATTTTAGATAATAATATTGACGAGGTAAAAAGGTTTAGGCCTTTTGACAAACGATGGCTTCTCGATAGTTGTCTGAAACAAGGGGACAAACTCATTCTGTCGGGTAATATTGGAGAACACGGTGTAGCATTACTGTCATTTCGTGAGGGGTATGGATTTGAAACACAGGTAAAATCCGATGTTGCTCCTGTTAACGATTTGATGAAACATGCTTTACAGGTTGGTGGGTTGGTATCTGCAAAGGATCCAACACGTGGAGGACTGGCAAATACAGTTAATGAGTTCAGTGAGAAATCTAAGATAGGCATCATGTTGCATGAAGATGCGATACCAATCCCACAAGGTGTTCAGGTGGCCTGTGATATGCTTGGTTTAGATCCTCTTCAGATAGGAAATGAAGGAAAGATTGTGATTGGTGTTGTCAAAGAAAAAGCTGATGAGGTGATCAATGCGATGAGAAAACATCCATTAGGAAAATATGCTGCTATCATCGGTGAAGCCACAGATCAAATTCGTGGCGTTGTTTTACAGACAAGTATTGGAGGACGTCGCATTCTACAAAAACCTTTGGGAGATCCTGTTCCAAGGATCTGTTGATGATGTTTCTTCTGAAAAAAGTTCTTTTATTTTCTTTTCTTTTTCCCATAACTTTTTAATAGACAACAGAATTACCAAAAACCAGAACACTTCCTACAATCATTTCTGCGAGGTATATTATCATGGCGAAAGGACTGACGAAAGCATTTAAAAAAGCTCTTTGGGTATATCATTGCAACTCTGGTTCTTGTAATGGTTGTGATATTGAGATTGTTGCGGCTCTATGCCCTCGGTATGATGTAGAGCGATTCGGGATTAAACTTGTTGGAACACCCAGACATGCAGATGTACTTCTTGTTACAGGTCCTGTGACTCGTCAGCTTGTAGAAAAAGTCAAACTCGCTTATGAACAAATGCCTGACCCAAAAGTAGTGATTTCTGTAGGTAACTGCGGAAATACTGGTGATGTATTCTATGAATCGTATAATCTTGTAGGTCCTATAGATAACATTTTACCCGTTGATGTTTATGTGATTGGATGTCCTCCCAGGCCAGAGAATATCATTAATGGTGTGGTAAAGGCATGGACGAAACTAGAGACGCTGGAGGCGAAAACATGAGTCAACAATTTCTTTTGCCAGAGGATATCGTACAAAACTTCAAAGACACATTTAAGAAGCATGTTTTTGAAAGTCGTATTGAACATCATCCTATTGGTCCAAACAAAACGGATATGGTTCATATCTGGATGAAAATAGATAAAAGTATTCTTCGGTCTGTTGTACAACATCTAATGACACTTGAGAAATATCCTCATTTTGCTGTTGCCTCTGGATATGATCTTGGTGAAATTATTGAAATTGTCTATCATTTTACGATATATTTTGGGAATCATGGACAAGAGATATTACTTAATTTCACAGTTCCAATCTCAAAAAAAGATCTAACAGTTGACAGCATCTGTGATCTTATTCCTGGTGCCTTAATTTCTGAGCAGGAAAAACAAGAGATGCTTGGTATACATGTCATTCATATCCCAAAGGATGCACGCGTGTTTGTATCTGAAGATTTTCCAGAGGATATGTATCCTTGGCGACGTGATGAGAAAGGTCCTAATCCAATGGTTCGAAATCTTCACAATCCTCCCCCTTTTTCCGAACCTTCTAAGTGTGAAAAGCCTAAATCAAAAAAGCAATCTTCTATGGAGGGGAAACAATGAGTACGCAAAAGACTACCTATTCTATCCCTATAGGTCCTATTCATCCAGCATTAAAAGAACCAGTGATGTTCGAGTTTGAAATTGATGGGGAGCGTATTGTTGACGTTCAGGTGCATCTTGGTCATGTTCATCGAACAGTTGAATGGACAGGAACACGACGTAATCCAATACAGATTCTCTATTTAGCAGAGCGTATTTGTGGGATTTGTTCCTTTTGCCATCCAATGTCTTTTTCACTTGCAGTCGAAAGGGCATCACATATTCAGGTTCCTGTACGGGCTGAGTATCTAAGGGTAGTTCAATCTGAGTTGGAGCGTATCTGTTCCCATGTCTTATGGGCAGGTGTTGCAGCCCATGAGATTGGTTTTGATAGTGTCTTATTCTTGTCTTGGCAGATCCGAGAAAAAACCCTGGATTTGACCGAGTATCTTTGTGGAAACCGTGTGACAAAAGGAATCACGATGATCGGTGGTGTTCGCCGTGACATTACAAAGGACATGGTTCCTGTCATCCAGCAAGGATTACAATTTGTTAAGGATAATTTCGAGAAGTTAAGAAAGATTTTCCTTGAGGATAAGACATTCAAAATGAGATGTCAGAATTGCGGGATTCTAACAAAGGAGGACGCATTGAGACTCTGTGCGGTCGGTCCAACAGCTCGAGCGTCTGGAGTCAAAAAAGATGTTCGCATTGATCAACCATATTTTGCTTTTAGGGAACTTGATTTTGATTACGTTACACCTGATATTCTCGGCGGTGAGGTAAATGGTGATGTATATGACCGTATCATTGTCCGTTTGTTGGAGGTGAAACAATCTGTCGATCTTATCGATCAATGTTTGCGTCATCTCTCTGATTTGCCAGAAGGGGACATCATGGCAGAACCAAAACTTGTGAAGCTGCTAAACCAATTAAAAAAGGTTGAGGGTGAAGGTGTTGGTCGCATGGAAGCCCCTCGCGGTGAGGTTATCCATTATGTGAAACTTATCGGTCAGGAATATCCATTTTCTTGGAAGGTGCGAGCACCGACTTATAATAATATTCTTCCATGGATACCCATGCTTAAAGATGAACAAATTGCTGATATACCAATTGTCGCAGCGTCAACGGATCCTTGCATGTCCTGTACCAATCGAGTTGGGATTGTTCAACATGGCAAGAAGTCAGAGCTAACTAGCGAGGATCTCCATCGGTTAAGTATTGAGAAAACAATGAGGTTGATGACATGAAGTTTCCAATGCTACTTCAGGTCTTAGGTCAGATGGTCAATAAGCCATTCACTAATAAGTTCCCAAAGAAATATGCACCGAAAAATGTCACAAATTTACTTAAGGATGTTGGAGAGGGAAAAGCAAAAATTGTTCCACCAATCGCAACACCTCCGAATTTCCGTGGAAAAATCCTCTATGATAAAGAGAAATGTATCGGATGTAAACTTTGTATGAAAGTTTGTGCGACCAATGCTATTGAATTCAAAGAGGATGAGAAAAAGATTAAGATTTTTCTTGCTCGATGTTGTTTTTGTAGTCAATGCAACGACATATGTCCAGTAAATTGTTTGACCATGAGTAATGAGTTTTTATTTGCAGATACTGATAAATACGCAAAGGATTTAGTTGTTGAATAATGGATTATTTGTCTTGTTGGTCATGGTTAAATAGCCAATTATACACTACAGGATAGACTTCTTGCTTTGCATTATGTCCAAGGTTTAGATCAAGATGACCGTAGTCAGCAGAGTACCCATTTTTCTTTGAAAAATTAATTAATGAGACATCTTTACTACCAATATGAGAGGGTATATACAGTATATCTTCAGGTGACGCTTCACGATCTGCTTGCCCCGATAGAATAAGAATTGGTGTCGTAAATCGTTTTAGTTGTTGTTTGTAATCATAGGGTCTCAGCAACTGATTAAACACTGGTAATCGACCTATGGTATCAAATAGCCATGGGAATTGAGGATATCGACAAAAGGTATGATGCCGGAAAAATACCGAGAATTGATTCAGTACTCTTGAGGAAAATGTATTATTCATCCCGGTTTTCAAATATTGTTCATACACTTCAGGATCAATATTTTTATTATTTGCACCTAATTGTTTGAATTTGTTATTGATATCAGGATGTTTCGATAGGAAATCTGTGATATTAACAGGGATAGAGATATTGCGAGGGGTGATACGACTCAGGAGGTCCAATACAGGACTATTATGATTAAAGGCAATTGGTGAGCCGATCGTTACAGCGCCTTGAAGGGTGCGTTTTGCTGCTACTGTTTCCCCGTATCCGTAAATAATCATACCACCCATACTTTTTCCAATCCAGAAAAGTTTTGGTTTCTGACCCCGCTGTTTAGCATATTGTCGCTGGATGTAGGAGATTATTGTTGGAACATCCTTATCAATATAGTCATCGATGCACCATTTATAGCGTTCCGGATGATAGGTCAAATGAACGGGTTGCTGTGTCTGACCTCTTAATTCAGGGACCCAGACATCAAATGAAGTTTTTTTGTTTAATCCTCCTTGGGAAAGGAATGCAGCAAGACTATATTGGTGCCAATTTGGACTATCAACATCTCCAAAATCGCAGCTGTTTTTATTACCAGCTAGACCATGACAAAGGATTACTGGCGTATGTGCCTTATGGTCTGTTGATGCTGGATAAAAGAAAATACGTAGTTTCCACCCATCTGATGTTGGATGAGTTGTATGTATTTCTTGTCTTATAGGAGTCATTTCATTTTCAGCATATAAATTGTATCAAGGGTTTTAAGTGTTCTTATACAACATGGAAATGTATCAATTTACATATGAGTTATGATGACATTGGTGCATTATATCCGTTGTTAACCTTTTTAAACACTTTTTAATTCATTGGGATTAGAATAATAAATGAAAAAAGCGATATCTACAAAACTTATCTTTAAGGGGATTGTTCAGGGAGTGGGATTCAGACCAACAATATATCGGGTTGCTAAACAACTTGATGCTTGTGGTTATGTTCTTAATAAAGGATCAGAGGTTGAGGTTGTCATAGATGTTAATCCAGAAAAGTTTATCGAAGAGGTTTACAAACATCTTCCAAGCGTTGCATGGATTTCCAATGTAAAGAAATCTGCCTGTAACGACGTCTTTGATACCTTTGAGATTCGCCTGAGTTCCCAGGGAAACCGACGATCACTGTTGCCGGTGGATACTGCTCTTTGCGAAGAGTGTCATAAAGAACTTTTTGACAAAAAGAATCGTCGATATCATTTTCCTTTTACGAATTGTACGATATGCGGTGCCCGTTTTAGTGTGATTGAGGATGTCCCCTTTGATCGTGAACGAACAGCAATGAAGAACTTTCATCTTTGCAAAGACTGTGAAGAAGAATACAAGGACCCTTCGAACAGACGTTACCATGCTCAGACAATCTCATGTCCTGAATGTGGTCCAACTTACCATTTATTTGATGCTAATGGTGTTGATTTGGGTAATGAAGCAGCAATTCAACGTTTTGCAGAGATGCTTGATAAGGGAATGATAGGGGTGATAAAATCCTGGGGTGGTATGCATCTTTGTTGTACGCTTAATCAAATCGAACGGTTTCGAACATGGTACCATAGACCACAGAAGGCTTTTGCCATTATGGTAAAAGACATACGTACAGCTAAGAAATATGCAAAGATCACATCTTATGAAGAATCACTATTGCAATCAAATCAACGCCCAATTGTACTTGTAAAAAAGAAGAAGGCTGACTCTATCTCTCCAGGTCTTGACACATTAGGAGTATACCTTCCTTATACTGGTTCTCATTATGTCTTATTCTCCTTTCTTTCTGATGATGCCCTTCTCATGACTTCAGCAAATATCCCTGGAGAGCCAATGATTATTTCTAATGAGGTGGCGTTTTCCTTGCATGCCGATGCCTATCTTCTTCATAATAGGAATATCCCAAATAGAATAGATGATACAGTGATTAAACCCTGGAAGAACCATTCATTTTTCATTCGCAAATCACGGGGATTCATACCAGATCCCATTGAGGTTTCATATCGCCATAGGGTCTTGGGTGTTGGAGCAGGGGAAAATATCCAAGCAGCAATTTCAACTGACAAGATGATGTATTTAACTCAATATATTGGCAATGGACAGTATTATCCAACACTTAACTTTTTACAGCATAGCATAGAACATCTTATAAGACTCATGATGAACAAACCTTCATTAGATGTTGTTGCAATGGATCTTCACCCACAATATGAGACACGCTTGATAGCAAAACATTTTTCAGAATTGTATGATGCACCAATTTTTGAGGTACAGCATCATTATGCACATGCGGTTAGTCTTCTTTTAGATTGTCAGGTTGATGAATCAGTTGTTCTAACACTAGATGGTACTGGATATGGGGATGATGATACGCTATGGGGTGGAGAAGTCCTTCGATCGGATATTTCTTCATTCAAACGTCTGATTCATTTAAAACCAATACCTTTGATAGGTGCAGATAAAGCAGTAAAGGACCCTCGTCGTATCGTATATGCATTGTTGCAAGATATGACCCCATCTATTCTTGTGTCAGATGAAGAAAAAAACATATTCAAACATATGATGAAGCACTCCGTCTTAACCAGTAGTTTAGGACGTATTCTAGATGCGCTTTCTTGTTATTTAGGGATTTGTCACCATCGAACCTATGAAGGTGAACCAGCAATGAAACTTGAACCGTATCTAGCAATGGGGAAAGCAGTGTATCCCTTTGACATATCAGGTTCATGTTCGGTGTTAGATACATCTGAAATGTTTAGACAGCTTCATGAATTCACAAAAGACCTTACTTGCCCATTTACTGAACAGCAAAAATCGGATCTATCCTTTTCGTTTGTTTCATCCCTCGTAGGATGGTTGACAGACCAAGCAATTTCACATGCATTAAATGAAGGCATCTCTTCAGTTGGAGCTACTGGTGGTATTTCGTATAATCTTCCAATACTAGAATTGATAGAATCGCATGTTGCCTCATCGGGGTTGAAGTTACTGCTGCATAATAAAATCCCTAATGGTGATGGTGGTATCGCAGCGGGGCAGAACCGAATCGTAGCAGATTTAATATAATACTCATATTACTATTCACACCTATGGGAAATAATACGGATGTTGTCAAAATACTCATAATAGTTATTATTGGGATGCTAATCCCATTTATCGGTTCGGTTGCGTTAGCATTCGGAATTAACCTTTTTACGTTACATGGGTGGGTATCGATTATTTTAACTTTTTTATTTTTTCTCGTATTTTTCGGTATAGAGCTCGGAGTAGTATACATCTACTATAATCTCACCAATAGAGCAGCTCAAAGATTTTTCGACGAGACATCGCCTTCCAATAAAAAAGATGATTAATTCATCAGATTCTTCAAATCTTCAAGAAGAGCCTCCAAATCCTCTTCATGTTCTTCTTCATCTCTTAGGATTTCTACTACAATCTGATAAGTGATTGGATCGATTTGCATCGTCTCTTTTAAAAGCTTATGATACGTTGTAATAGCACATTGTTCTCCCTTGATGTTTTGGCTGAGTATTTTCCAAACATTTGGATCAACGGGTGTATCATAACCACAGTTTGTTTTTTTAGACCAATCTTCAGGTTTAAGGAGTGGCGTTCCACCCAATTGAATAATTCTTACTACTAACATATCAGCATGACGAAGTTCATCGGTGGCATGTTGTACTAACTCTGTAGTAACCTCGCCTTTCATTGGTCCGACTACAACCTTTGATCCAATCCAATATTGGTAATAAGCGAGCCATTCATCTGCCAATGCTTTATTTAACAAATCAATAACATGATTTGCTTTGTCACCCAAAAATGATCTACCTTTCGTGCCCATTTCTTTTACACCTCATTACTTAGAAGTGCACATTCAAAACTGTTTAAACTATATTGATTTTACTATGAATCTAGTGTAACTGCCTTTAAAATTTTAAAAAACCAAAGTATTTTATCTCTTACCTCTATCTACCAATATAATGCTCTCTTTTATTTTCCAGATTGTCCTCCCATTTGTTCTTTCAGCATTTGTTGTGATATTGGTTATGTATATCGCTGAATCCTTTGGATCAAAAATAGGAGGGATCGTTGGAACACTTCCTTCAACAATCGTTCTTGCTTTTCTCTTCATTGCTTTCACTAAGGGAACAATATTTGCATCACAGGCTGCATCAGTAGTACCCGCTGAACTTGGCATCAACGTAATTTTCCTTTTTGTTTTTGCTTTGCTTATTCATCGTTCAACAATTTTTGCCTTTCTTGTTTCATTTGGGATTTGGACGGTGCTTTCTCTGCTTCTCGTGGTTTTCAATATGCAGGACATAATATTCTCTCTTGTCATCTATTTTCTGGCAGTGATTGTTTCGTTTATTATTTTGGAAAAAATAATAAAAATCCCTTCAACAGAAAAAGTCAAAGTACATTATACTTTACAAAAAATAATACTTCGAGGCATTCTCGCAGGGGCCGTTATTGCCATTGCTGTTTTTTTATCAAATATTGATACAGTGATAAGTGGTGTATTTTCTGTATTTCCTGCAATTATATCTTCAACGATGCTGATATCTGTTCGCGAACATGGCTCAGATTTTGCAGCAAGTATGGCTAAATCAATGATACTTGGTTTATCTAGCGTTGTCAGCTATGCCACAGTAGTACATTTTTTATATCCCGTCTATGGAATTATCATTGGTACAATTGCTGGATATCTTATCGCAATCTGTGTAACATTAGCTATCTACAAACTTCGCATGAAAATTAGTTGAAATAAAATAATAACATACAAAAAACTTACATACCTCAGTATAATATATGTTGGCGAATCTAAGTTTTCTTCATATATTCCCAGTCTTTGTAGATTTCAAAGATAGGATTTGAAGAATTGTTTTTATCGACATGTTCATCATTTCCATCATATTGGACATCTATAATGATTCCCTCCATGTCTCGGATGAGAATTTTATTTTCGTCCTCTGTGAAATCTGTTGTAAAATACACTCCATCCTTATAGATGATACCTCGATCAGAGTTATAAGCTGTTGAATCTCCCAGCTGCAACTCTGAATCAAATCGATCGATATCTTCAAGTTGTTTCAACTTATAGGCATCATCTGCCATGCCAATCATGGTTCGGAATGTTCTTATTTTCCGTCCATCTGTTTCATGGTTGATACGTTGTTTTAAGTCTGTGATAATGGCCGGGATATCATGTATGTTTGCTGAAAGTAATATATGTCTCCAAAACCAATTGTAGATTTTGTTTCCTCGAGCGTTGATATGTTCCGGTGGTTTTTCGGGATAGAGAATTATTTTCCCATTCATTGCACGATGGATCCGACGCCATTCAGTTCGTTTAGAATCCAGTTCTTTTTTTCTGGTGTGTTCTTTAATCATATCTATCAAATTTCAATTAAATTTATTAATATTTAATAATAATGTAATATTCCCTTATTTAGCTTATGTATAACTCAACGACTTTTGCTATATTTATAACATATTTGGCAGCTACCTTCACTACTTACCATGCATGGACCTATAGGATTATCCGGTGTACATGTTTTACCAAACAGAGGGCACTCTGTTGGTTTTACTAATCCACGGAGGAGTTTCCCGCATCGACACCCGTTAGGTTCTTCAAAGTAGTCATCCGAAAGTGTTTGAAGAATATCTTCATATGATTTTCTTGCATCGTACTCTGCAAATTCTTCTTTCAACATAAGTCCAGATTGTTTAATAATTGGGAATCCTCTCCATGCCAAATCCGTTGGTTTGAACACTTCATTAATAACTGTTCGAGCTCGGATGTTTCCCTCAGGTTGCACTGCTCGACAATATTCATTTTCTACTACTGCGTTTCTGTATTCATATTGTTTTACCAGCATCCAAACTGCCATGAGTATATCTATTGGTTCAAACCCAGCAATAACCTGAGGAATACCAAATCGTTTTGTCAGATTTTCATATGGTTTCATACCTATTATTGTTGACACATGTCCAGGGTCGATGAATCCATCAATGTTACATTCGCCCATCTCAAGAAGCATTTCTAAAGCTGGCGGTATCGTTCGATGACAACTAAGCACTGAAAAGTTTTTTGGGGGATGATTAAGAAGTGTTGCTGCGGTTGTTGGAGCTGTTGTTTCAAATCCAACTGCCATAAAAACAACATTGCGGTCAGGATTTTTTTTAGCAAGAGACACTGCATCTTCAATACTATATACTGTGTAGACATCACGCCCTTCTGCATGCATGTCCTGTAATGATGCGTGAGTGCCAGGAATTTGTATCATATCTCCATAACTTGCAACAGTGCAACCTGATTTTGCAAGGAGAATCATCTCCTCGATTTCTCTTGGCGTAGTAACACAGACAGGGCAACCAGGTCCTTGTATAATGGTGATTTGGCAATCTTCAAAAAGAGTATCTAGACCATGTTTCATAAGAGTGTCTTGATGTGTTCCACAGACATGCATAAAGGTACATGATATTTGTTTTTTCTTCAGGTCTTCAACGATTCTCTTACTAAGGTTTTTATCATTTAAAGAAAACATATTTAACCCTCTGTAAGTGACAGTATCTCTGAAAAGAGGGAGAGGGTTTCTTTTGCTTCCTTTGGATCGACTTTTTGAATAGCAAAACCAGCATGGACAAGGACATAATCCCCCTTACAAACTTCTACAAGGGAAATGTTTGCTTGGCGAATTGTCTTATTTCCATAATCGATGGTCGCTTGATTTTTTTCTTTGTTAATAAAAATAATTTTTCCAGGTATTGCAAGACACATACGTTGTTTGAATGATACAAGATGCTATATAATTTCCTGTATAACATATGGATTTTTACCAATGTTATGCTAAATTAGTGTGATGTTTTTAAACAAATAATATTTTTCATATAGATATTTTGTAATCTCTATCAAAAGACTCTTAAGAACATTAGAGTTTTCAAATTCGATCGCAAATGTTAGATATCAAACTTTTAAGAGAACAGCCAGATAGTATACGAAAAAACCTTGAAAAAAGAAAAAAACAAGATTATCTGGATATGTTCGAAACTCTACTTGAACGCGATGAACAATGGCGGAAAATCAAAATTGAAATAGATTCATTACGACAAAAACGAAATAAACTAACTGAAATAATAAGAACATTGAAAACCAAAGGAAAAGAAAAAGAAATTTCAGACATTATAAAAGAAGCAAAAACAATTCCTCAGCAGATATCTATAAAAGAGCAACAACAAATACAGATTGAAGAAGAAAAAAATTCATTACTGTTACAACTACCAAATCTTCTTCACGAAACAGTGCCATATGGTATAGATGATACCGATAATTTAATAGAAAAAACTTGGGGTGACAAACCAGTCTTTTCATTTCCTATAAAATCTCATGTAGATCTTGTCGAATTCCTCAACTGTGCAGATGTTGAACGGGGGGCGAAAACTTCAGGTTCGCGTTTTTATTTTCTGAAACATGAGCTAGTGGAACTCGAATACGCTCTTATTTTTCATGCCCTAAAAGTATTGAGAGAACGTTGTTACCAACTAGTTATTCCACCGACTCTTGTGAAAGGATTTGTTATGGAGGGTGGGGGATTTCTTCCTATATACAAAGATGATGTCTATAAAATTGAGGGAGAAGATCTCTATCTTGTAGGCACAAGTGAAGCACCACTAGTTGGTATGCATGCTGACGAAATCCTATATAAGGATGATTTTCCGATTCGCTATGCTGGTTTTTCAACGTGTTTTAGAACAGAAGCTGGGGCACATGGAAAGGATACAAAAGGTATTTTCCGGACCCATCAGTTTGAAAAAATAGAACAGATAAGTATTACTAGTCCTGATAAAAGCTGGAATGAACATGAATATCTGTTTGAAACAGCAGAACTATTCTGGCAATCCTTAAAAATACCTTATCGAAAGGTCAATATTTGCACGGGAGATATTGGCATTGTCGCTGCAAAAAAATATGATTTAGAAGCATGGTATCCATCACAACAAACTTACAGGGAACTTGTATCGACCAGTAACTGTACAGATTATCAAGCGCGTCGATTAAAAATACGATTCCGAGAAAAAGATGGTTTACCTACACAGATGTGTCATACGTTAAACTCGACTTTAATAGCAATTCAACGAGGTCTCACTTGCATTTTAGAAAATTATCAAAAGGAAGACGGAAGTGTGGCGGTTCCAAAGGTTTTACAACCATATGTAAGTTTTAAAGAAATCACTCAATAATGCAGCTCAAAAAAAAATTGAACATGCTTTAAATAGCAATGGCGTCAACTGGGCATTCATCGATGCAAGCACCGCATTCCGTACACGTATTCGGATCGACTTTTGCTTTTTCATTCATTGTAATTGCTTCGACAGGACACGTGTCTACACATGCACCACAAGCAATACAAGTTTCTTCATTTACTACTGCTGGCATGGATTGCTGTAATGAAACATTATTTTTTAAGTCTTTCTCAGGATTTTCAGAAATTTTACCTAGGATATGATAAACACATCGATCATGTCTTTTGAAATAATATTGTCCTTGTAAGCGATAATTTCAACAGTATGAAGCCCTGAAGTTGTATCTATTATCCATTGAAATGGTTCTTCGTTATCTGTAAATTGAAGTGCGCCATCAAGATAGAATTCAATATAATCTGTGTTTTCTACCGATACTTGAATGGGTATCGATCCAATAATTCGAGGTGCACCTTTTTGAATATTGGGTATGGTCCGTAAAATCTGCGAAAACTCCTTACCAAATATATATGAATGAAAAATCTTTGGGTTTTCAATGGTCACTTTCGGTACGTCTGGCTGAAAATTCCCATTTATCCCATCGATATACATGATGCCGGTACCTTCACCATACCATTCCGCAAACATCGCAGAATTATAATGCATTCTTAGCCAACCATCTTCCCCCCAATCGGGCCCTGCGCTGTTCTTGATAATCCAACACTGATTTGTATCATCATATCCAAAAAGTGCCATGACATGCCCGTTATTGACCTCTCCCCACTTATGGACATAAACTCCTCCTCTATAATATTGATAATCTTTACATAGACGAAAACAAGCAGCAAGTGGACCGTGTTCGATTAATGCATGTTTTATCGCTTCGTTCGTTCGCTCTACCCAGCCCCATTCAGTTATTTTTACAGTTCTGTTTTCCCATCCTTCTATACTAGTATATGGGTAGTCAAAAGGTCTATGAGGGTCCGGAAAACATCCTTCATCAGGAACTCCATAAGTCATAAGATAATTCGCTGCATCAATGATATTAACATATCCTGAATGGACAGTTCCACCGGCATAGAAATAGAGATGCGTCTCGGAGAGATCTGGTGTATACAGTTCCCCAATTTTATATTGCAATAACGTTTCTAATGATGCACATAACGCATATGCTTCACAGGTTGGAGCTGGTGCTTGGTTTTTCACCGGCGTTGCATAATCAACTCCATTTATATCTCGCCAACAAAAATATGACGGCAAATCAGTAAATGTTGTTTTTTCTGAAAATACGTTAGGGTTGAAAATAAATACAATTATGACTAATGCAATGAGTAGTACTTTATGTTTCATAACAATCAAGAATAATATATTATGTTTCACATATTAAAATATGATTGTGTTCAAATTGTAAAATGAAATTAAAATGTTCATAATTTTTTCAGCTTATTGATGTTTTAGATAGTGTTTCTATAATGGGGAATATGTGTCTATAATGACTTTCGTATTATCTCTATTTTTTATATATAATTTTTTAAGTGATATGTCATCTTCAGGATGTATTCTTGAGGAACAAGATCAACGGAGTCTAAAGAAAAATTGTTACTAGAAGTTAAATTGGGTCAATCTTTTTGGTTCTTCCATTCAGCAAGTGGAATACTAAATTTCTTCTCCACCTCTGTTCGATATGTAGGACCACCATTATACGCACAGAAGGGGATTATACGGTTATCTGGGGTTGCATAGTGGATGACGCATCGTTTCACCCGCTCGATATCATAGTTATAGGCATCTTGGAAATGCATTGCTCCTATCATCAATGTCTTCCAGGTGAATTTACCTACTGCTTTTTTATCTTTTTCAAAGGCAAGATTTGAAAGTATGTCAACAATATCAAGACCTTCCGGCATCTTATTTTTATAAACAAATTCGCCGAAGTATTTATCAAACATCTGTTGAAGATCATTTTTTTTCTTCATTTTTTTTGCAAACTTAATTAGCAGCCTATACTTCTTTGCCTTTACAGTAAGTTCATCCATACGCTCGAATAATCCTTCCACATCTACAAATCGCGGAATCGGTGTTACTTTGCCCTTGTGGATAAAGACAAACGTCGCATACCCACAATGAGGATGTGACGTGAAAGTGACCTCATCACGATTAGATAATACTGAGATAAGATCCGAAATCGGAGACACGGTAGGCACCGGATAAAAATCATCCTTTTTCAGAAAATCAGTCTGTTTCTCAAGATCCATAATAAGATCGGGGATGGTATACCGCTGGCGAGCTAACTGCTCTCTATCAATACGACCGGTAAAGGATACTGGTTGGAAGTTCACCCCTCGCACAATCTCTGAGTTTGCAACAGCAAATCGAACAATCTCTCCAACTTGATCATCATTAATGGTTTTCACAACTGTAGGAACCAAGACGGTAGAGAGTGGTTTTGGTTTGACCATTTTACAGTTATCAATCGCTTTAAGTTTTACATCAAGCAGTTTTTTCCCACGCGTACTAATATAGTTCTCCTCTCGTAAACCATCGAATTGGAGATAGATCGTATTCATTCCTGCGTCCCGCATCTTCTGACAAAACTCAAAATCAACCATTTTAATTCCATTGGTTGCGACCTGTATCTGTGCAAATCCTAGTTCTTTTGCTTTTGCTATGGATTCGAAAAATTTTGGATAAATCGTTGGTTCTCCTCCAGCGAACTGGATTGCTTTGCAAGGGACAGGTCGTTCCGCACGAAGATTCTCCATCATCCGTACAACCTCGTCAAACGAAGGTTCAAACACGTATCCGGCTGCATTTGCATTTGCGAAACATATAGGACATTGGAGGTTACATCGGTTTGTTAAATCAATCAGGGCAAGACAGGTATGAGAGAGATGGAGATTGCACAGTCCACAATCATTAGGGCATATCGTCGCATTGGTGATATATGGATTTTCAACAACTTTTCCATCGCGTGCCCATTGCTCTGCCTTAAGGTACATCTCAGCATCCGACCAGTAGACGTCTTCAAACTCTCCATGTTTTGGACAGGTTTTCTTCATCATGACTTTTCCATCTAATTCATAGATAGTTGCAGGTAGAATTGTTAAGCACTCTGGGCAGAGTGATTGAGTATCTTTTGGTAATCCTTTCTGAAGAGTTGTTTTTTGCATAGGTGTAGACCCTCTTGAAATGAATTGTTGATGGCAATAATGTGATTCTATTTAATAGTGTCGACTCTCTTTCAGAAAATTCTATAAGCTATCATTTTTTTTAATGATCATCCCATTTTTTTATAATACCGTCATTGTCGCTATCATTCTTTTTTTGTCATCTTTTATATCTAACAGTAATAAAAGTATCTGTTGTAAAAGTACTTCAATTATCTTACTCGGTTGTATACCGCAGCTGTCAAGAATATACCTGCTGCGGTAAATACGATTATACCACTTGTCGCAACATTATAGATTGCTGAAAGGAGTATCCCAATGATGACGCTTACAATCGAAAAGAAGATGGTTGTTAACATAGTTCCTTTAAATGATCGGTTCAATTGCAACGCTGAAAGTCCTGGGAGTACCATTAGAGCAGCGACAAGGATGATACCTATGACCTTTATTGACAGTGCTATTGTAAATGCTACTAGAAGGTTGAATCCAAGGGAAAGTACTTTTGCCGGTATACCAGTGACGATAGCTGATTCCTCATCAAAAGTAATCGAAAGTAACTCTTTGTAAAAAAAACCAAAGAAAAAGATGGTAGCGAGACCGAGTAGGGAGACAATAATTAGGTCGGTCTGATCGATGGTTAGGATTGAACCGAATAGATAACTGAAGATTTCAACATTGAATCCACCAGAGATGCTGATGATGATTAAACCTGTTGAAAAACCAAGGGCAAGCATCACTGCTATAGCAGAATCAGATTTCGCTAATCCTTTTTTTCTCATATATGATATACCAAGGACTGCAAGGATTGAGACAATCAAAGCGGTGAACAGTGGGTTGATACCAAGTAGTAATCCAAGGGCGACCCCACCAAATGCAGTATGAGCTATCCCATCACTAATCATAGCTTCACGACGTAGAATTAAGAAGAGTCCTACCCAAGATGTTGCCAGCGCAGTAATCATACCGCCCATCAATGCATATTGGAAGAATTGGTATCCAAGCAACGATGTTACATCAACAATAGTCAACTCAGTCATTATTGAACTCACCTTTACATGCATGTTCATGGAAGACAAAGTGGAAATGTTCTCCATATACTTTCTTCAAAACGACATTTGGATCAACATTTTTGGCGATATTGCTCAGATATACCTCTTTGTTTACACAAAGGAGTTTTGTCATTCTACAAAAGACAGTTGACAAGTCATGGGAAACAATGATGATGGTGATGTTTTTTCTTCTATTAAGATCACCTAATTTTTTATAAAAATTTTCTAAGGTGTTCGCATCGATACCAGCAACCGGTTCATCTAAAATGATTATTTCCGGGTTACGTACGAGTGCCTTAGCAATAAACATTCTTTGTTTTTGTCCACCAGATAGACTACCGATTCTTTTTTTTGCAATATCACTAATCCCCATGAGATTAAGAGATTCTGCTACAGCCTCCCAATCTGATTTTTTTAAAGATCGACCAATGTTTTCTTGATTTATTCTTCCAAGTCCTACTAATTCATTCACCGTAAGGGGAAAATAGCTGTCAAAGTTTATTGCCCCCTGGGAAACATATGCGATTCGTTTCCATTCAGAAAATGAATTGATGTTCTTCGAAAACAGACGAATTGACCCTTTTTTTATTGGCAGAAAACCTAGAATAGCAAGTATCAGAGTTGTTTTTCCGCCACCGTTTGGTCCAACAACTCCTACATAATCTCCTTGTTCGATTGTAAAATTTGCATCATGTATCACTAAATCTTTTGATCGAAAGATATTGACGTGATCTACTTCAAGAATCGGTTTTTTTGGCATAATAATTACATTTTATGTATGTTCTGTTATTATATTACATTTTTTTATTTGAACATTAGGATGCCTGTAAACCTATTTTTAGATTATCAAGATTTTTTTCCATTTGTCCGAAATAATCGATAGAATCTATGGTTCCAGACATAAGGTAAAGGATTAGAATTTTGATATTTTTACCTGTTTTAGATTCAAGAGTGCTTTTCAGGGTTTGCGCATAGCTGTCAGAATAAACAGGATCAACATAAACAACGTCGATTTCATATTCGATCATTTTACTGACCAACATGGCTATGGATGATGCACTGGGTTGTTCATCGGCAGATAAACCAATAACACCAAGCTGACGGAACTCATATCGATTTGCAAGATAGCCAAATGCTGCATGGGTAACAAATATTGTATCTTTTTGTTTTGTTGATAATCCTTCCTGGAATGCATTGTCAATTGTAATAAACCGTTGTTTTAGGTCGTTCCATCGTTGTGTGTAATATTCTCTATTTGTCGGATCTTTTTGTACTAATGCCTTGTAGATTTGTTCTGCTTGTTGTTGACCAATATTAGGGCTTATCCATGTATGGGAATCATACAAACCATGTTCATTTTCTTCTTGTTTTTCTTCATTAGCTGTTTCAAGAAGTTGAATGTCTTTTGTTGTATCAATGATAATTTTCCCTGTTTTATTGATGCTTGTGAGAATATCGTCTTCAAACCAATGATCTAACTGTGCTCCATTGTAGATAAGGATATCTGCTTTGTTTGCAGCAATTATATCCGATACACTTGGTTGCCATGCATGTAGTTCTGTGTTGTCAGGCATGAGCTGTGTTATAGTAACGCGGGTACCTCCTATTTTTTCTGCAAAAAATGCCAACGGATAAAAGGATGCAACAATCTTGACTTCCTGTTGTTCGTTATCATGTTGTATACATCCACTTGTAATAAGGAATAGGCAATAAAAAGTAACAATGAGTACAATATATGATTTTTTCATAGCGTTCATCTCTTAACTAATGTTTATTTAAACGGTGTATATTTAAATATATTATTGATACTCATTATCAATAAGAATTAAATGGTTATATGATGAAAAGAATAAGAAAAACAAAACAGAAAGACCTGATCCAATCTGAAATATCCTCCTTCACATTGTTTTTTACCGCGGATGAATTATTTGATAAAATCAAGAAAAAAGACCCAAATATTGGGATATCAACTGTCTATCGATTCTTAAAGGATTTACGAAAAAGAAAGGAACTACATTTCTACGTCTGTGAACGAAGAATGATTTATTCACAAGATAAGAATAATCATTGTCATTTTATCTGTCAAAAATGCGATCAAATAGCACATTTTTCTATTGACAAAATCGATTTTCTAAAAACAAAAATCAAAGGGAATATATGTCATTTTCAAATCGATGTACATGGAATCTGTGATGAATGTTTAAAACAGGAAAAACATCAGAGATCTTAACATTTTCCCAAATTAACAAAGTTTATCATCGAATCAAAAATCTATGAGGAATATATATAGTTTTTTCGGAAATGTCTAGCGAGTTATTGTATTATAACTCTCCAATATGAGTTTTTTACGTTATCGTTTCTTTTTCGTTTAATAATATTCGATTGGTGTTTTGATATTGATAAAAATAGAAAACTATTAATAATCATATAGTTAAAATTATATTGTAAAATATTAATAATTTAGCTGATATCTCACACGGAAGTGCGAAATACGATGAAAAGAACAATCAATAAACTATTTGCATTCTTCTGCATAATGATATTAAGCTTATCTATTTCGCCATCCTTGCTTGGTGGTACTCCGTCTTTTGACATTTTAAAAACAGATACTGATACCAAAGATTTATACCTTTTAAGAGTTGAACATTATCTTGAACTTCTCGCAACGGAAACGATCGATACCTTTACCGTAACCTATGCATTTCCTCCAGACTATGGTTATCAAGTTCCCATTCTTTTAGAAATTCATAATGATTCAACAGCAAAAATCATTAATTACAAAATAGAAATCGATACACTCAAACCAAATCGAGTGGTAAACTTCACCATTTCACCAATGGAAAAAGATTCTCATCAACTTATTCATTTCTCAGTATGGGTGCTAGTCGAAGCATTTGATTTTAATGACGTTCCTGATGATACACTTCTTCCTGTCTCAAAGTATGATCTGCCTGAAGAAACCAGGACCTGGCTTTCCAGATCAGAAATGGTACAGAAAAATAGGATTCTCATAAAACGACAAGCTGCGGTATTGGAAAGGACTAATGATAACATGCTTAGCTATGCACAAAGTGTTTCAAAATTCATAAAAAATCATCGATATGGAGTCTTCTTATTACAATTATGGACTCATACGTTCTTTAAGCAAGATTCAATGACTACCTTGTTTATTAATGGTGAAAATATTGGGCGGTCTCATCTTGCATGTGCTTTATTCCGTACACAATTTGTTCCTGCACGTGTTATTCTTGCCAACAACGATCAAGGATTTTGGACACAGATGCACTACATGGTTGAATACTATATCAATGATTATGGGTGGGTTTTATTAGATACAACGAAGGGACTAACACCCTATCCCACACAACGTCAGGTCATCAACAGGATCTGCTCTATCGACGATGAAGAAGATACTAAAAGAGACTATATCTATAAATTTATGAGTGGGGAAGAACGATGGATATGGATAAGTAACAACAACATTGAACCTTTCTATTATGATTGTGACCAAGGGAGTAAATCACAGATGTTTACAGAGATGACAGTGTCATTGAAACCGTTTGCCTTAGATTATGCATTTTTCCGTACACAAAACATGTTTCATCAATATGAACAATTCCTCGGTATGGATCTTTCTTCATTTCATCAACAACACGTAGACAATGCGCTTCATTACCAGAAAGACGCAATTACAAGTCTGATGGAAACAGAAGATATCAACGGCTATATTTATTTTATTGAAAAAGCCTATGATGAATACAAATCTATTGAATAAATATTAACCATATTACCTTTCTTTCATTGGTTTTTTAATAGATTGAAATCCCCTTTCGTATGAAATAAATATACGATACTATCCTTTTTTTTTAGAATCGGCGGAACAGAACGAAGAGATATAGACATTTAACAAATGAAGCGATGAACAAGAGTCCCAAACCCATCCTATTCTTAGATTTTATAGAGTGATAAGAGGACAAAGGCTATCTTTTCTGATTAGATAATTTCTCAGTAGAATGGAAATCTCACACCAGGTGATCCTCGATTCTGTATGAATGGGTTATTTCGCATGATTTTCCAAGCATTGCTGATATCGGACAATATTTGTTTTGAGATAAATCGATAGCTCTCTTTAAATCATCTGTTTTTAGTTGAGAACCATAGAAGATATATTCCATATGAATCTTTGTAAAAACCTTCGGGATATCTTCCTTTTTTATTCCCTCAACTTGAATATCCATCGAAGTAATTGGGACTCTTTTCTTTTTTAGAATTGAAACAACATCACTAGCGGTGCAACTCCCAAGAGCTATGAGTAGTAATTCCATAGGGCGACTTCCTGCTTCTGAACCATAAAATTCTTTAGGACCATCAACTGTAACCCAATGATTTGTTTCTCCTTTGCCAACAAACGTTAATCCATCAAGTTGTTTTACTAATACTTTCATATAATTCCTCCTTTGACTTTTTATAAGTTCTCCTAATTACTAAGTTTTATACTGATTATCAATTCGATAATTATATACTTCTTTGTTTTGATTGTATAGTTATTATTTAACAATATTTATGACATTTGATTCATCATAAAATCACGTTATCTAAAAAGAAAAATAGGTTGTTTTAACTTATTTTATTTCTAATAATGGCATAGTGAATTATAAAATAAAATTTCAACAAGAGTGAGTAAGAAAAACAATTATAAAAAATTGAAGTAACCTATTGACAACTATTGTATACTTTAAGAGCGTATCATATTCCAATTCCTTTAATCTCAGTTCTACAGAATGGACATTTTCCTTCTTTTACTATATTTTTCTCTATCCGAAAGATGGATCGAGAAATCAAGGTTTTTCCACAGGAAGGACAAATCGTATCTTCTCCTGATCCGACGTTACCTCGGTAAACGAAAAATAACCCATGTTCTCTTCCAATTTTTTCTGCTTTTTTAAGACTTGATTCTTGTGTTGGTGGTGCATCAGTAAGTTTGTAGGTGGGATAAAATCCTGTTACATGCCAGGGAATTGAAGAGTCAATATTAGCAATAAAGGATGCAATATCATGAAGTTCTTCATCACTATCATTATATCCTGGAATAATTAGGGTGGTTAGTTCAATCCATATACCAAGGTTATAGTATTCTTGTATACTTTCTAACACTGGTTTAAGTCGAGCTCCGCATATCTTTTTGTAAAATGTCTCATTCATGCTTTTTAAATCTATGTTTACCGCATCGATGTATGGTGCAATTTCTTCTAATGGTTCTTTCAAGATATATCCATTAGTCACAAATACGTTTTTTAAACCTTTTTTTTGTGATAGTGCTGCTGTATCATATGCATATTCATAAAAAACTGTTGGTTCAGTATAGGTATAGGCAATAGATGTACATTTGGTTTGTATCGCACGTTGTACAATGACTTCTGATGGTACATATTCGATATTATATTGGGATGGTGAGGCTTGGGAGATATCCGCATTTTGACAATGCTTGCAATGCAAATTACAGCCAATAGTGGCAATTGAATAAGCTAAACTGCCAGGATGAAAATGAAATAATGGTTTTTTTTCTATCGGATCGACATGTTGAGCTGCGATATCCCCATAAACAAGTGAATACAAGGTACCATGGTCATTTTTTCTTGTATGGCATATGCCTACACTGTCGGGAGCAATCTGGCATCGATGCGGGCACAGCTGGCATTTAACAGTATCTTCTTGTGTTTTCTTATAGAATCTTGCTTCCTTCATGATATCTTCATCATTGCATCAAGTGCTTTTTTTGCCTTGAAACGAATATCGTCTCGAAGAGTGATTATATATTGATGATATTTCAATGAATCATATAGACGTTCCAAGGTGATTTTTCTCATAGTTACACATGCTGCTCCAACTGGATAAAACGTTTTAGATGGATTTCTTGCTTTAAGGTGGTGAATAAAATTATCATCAGTTGCTACGATAAACGCTTGTGAGTTTGATTCGGAAACATATAGTGCCATTTTTGAAGTACTTCCAATAAAATCTGAAAGTGTTCGAATCTTTGGATTGCATTCTGGATGTGCAATAACTTCTGCTTCAGGGTGTTGAATTTTTAGTTTCTGTATCGTCTCAAGTTTTATCTGTTCATGGACATAACAGAAACCATCCCATAAAATAATATTTTTATCCGTTTGTTCTGCAACATATGAACCAAGGTTCTTATCGGGGAGGAACAATATTTGATTCGTGTTCAATGATTCAACAATTTTTACTGCATTAGCTGAGGTACAGCAAATATCTGATTCCGCCTTGATTTGAGCTGAGCTATTTACATAACTTACAATGGCAGCATGTGGATGTTTTTTCTTCATTTTTTTTAATTTTGAAAGCGTTACCATATCTGCAAGATTACACCCTGCATTTTTTTCTGGTATGAGAACAGTTTTTTTGGAATTTAGAATATAGGCAGTTTCCGCCATAAATGTGACACCACAAAGAACAATAATATCTGCATTGGTATCGGCTGCTTTCTTCGATAGTTCGAGTGAATCTCCAATAAAATCTGCAATGTCTTGAATTTCAAATTCCTGATAGACATGGGCAAGTAGAACAGCATTATGTTCTTCTTTTAATCTGTTTATTCCTTTGATCAATGACTGTTTCTTCCGCATAGAATCTGCCCCATCTGCCTTCATTATATCTTTAATGTAATTTATTCTTGTCATTTAAAGTAATTGTTTTATAAGATGTGATTATGTTATAGAAAAATCGATAAAAAAACTGAACATATTCAAGACTATTTTTACTCAAACAAGTTCTCAATATCAATCAATTATTTTTTTTTACATAATTTAAATAAAAACTTATAAAACATTAAGCGTTATATTGTGTATTATTTATCGATGGGATGATATGTAATGCTTGAACCTAATTCGGATGAAGAACTTGAATATATACGCTATTTAATCAGAAAGTACATACCGGGTTTGAAAAGTCAAGGAATTGAAATGCCAACAGTTATGTTTGAGAATGAATGTCCAAAGAAAAAAACTTAGTTTTTTTATTTTGTATCTTTTTAATAGTAAAATAATATATTGATAAATGGAAATATCACGTAATACTGTAATGTCATTGTGACGGGAGATGTTTCTAAATATTATTTTAATATAATATACATTATAGTTTAAATATTCTCTTCAATTCTTTTTTTCAAAACGTTGTTTATTCAATAAAAGGTATTTCACGAGATCATACAATGAGGAAAAACCTTTTTCTAGTTTTTTATTTCTATTAATAAGTAAGAACTCCATACCTGTGTTTATTGCAAATTGACGATCTGTTTCTGTATCACCAACATATAAAAATGAACTTGCCAAAGTTTTTTCTTTTACTCTTGAAAAGAGATAGGGATCTGGTTTCATACGTTCAATATCTAATAGACTATCACCACGACCAATGACAAATAAAAACAGATCAGCATATCCGTTCTGTTCAATAAAGAAATCGACAACACACTGTGGAGAATTGCTCACAATGCTTAATTCATACCAGTTCTTTAGATGATAGAGATAGTCAATGTCAGAAAACGGACAAATTAAAGTATCTCGCATCGCTTTAAGTTTTTCAGCAGTATAAAAATGATTACGTACAGGCCAAAACTGTATGGGATCAACTCCAATCTGGTTACTTATCTCTTTTAGATTGGAGGCATTCATGGCATAGAATAATTCAACATATTCTCTTGTATACTCAACATTAAAATGATTTAATGTTTTTTTTACTGAATTATTGAACCATGACAGATTTGACTCGGAATTAAGAAGTACTCCATCTAAATCAAACACGACTGCACGCGTAGTTAACATATCAAACGGCACGAATTGTGGAATATTTATATATCATATGTATTTTTCTTCATAAAAATCAATTTCAGGTTAAATCTATGAATTATTTATTTCGAATTCAAATAAAATTTAACCTCTTATTAACTATGTAACTTCATATTAATTGATACAAGTAAGATTTATTTGTTATATATTGAAAGATATTTCTCGATGCTATCTTTTATATCGCTGACAGATTTGACGCCAATTGCACTTCCAACTTTTTTCCCATAGCTGAAAAAACCAAAATAGGCTATGTTTATAACATTATATTTTTGTGCGATTGCCTTCTCCAGCTCGGTATTCAATCGACCAAATGCAACTTTTCCCTTAAATAATCGTTCTAATCGTCTAAGACGAGGAAGCATTGTCTTGCATGGCCCACACCAAGGAGCCCAAAAATCAATCACTGATAAAGGATATGAATTGACGAATTTATCAAACGTTTTCATATCCAATGATCTCACATGTGTTGGCCACTCGGATTGTTTTATCGGAAGATGATTTTGTGAATCTTTTTTCTTAAAAAGTATACTCATTTTTTTGTGTCACTCCCACTTTGTTTTTTCAGGTAATGTCTCTCGCTGTATTTTTTAATCTTTAACACTATTTTACTGTTTTAAAAATAAATAATACAATCCAATATTAAAAATTAGATTGTTTTTAATATCGTAGAAAAAATAATCTATTAAATAATTATTTATACGGGATGACACAAATAAACTGCAAAACATCTTTACCGGTATTGGCAAATTGATGCCACTCCATAGGTTTTACAAAAATTACATCTCCTTGTTTAAAGGGGCGATTATTAGTTTTATCACGAAGTTCTCCAGATCCCTTCACAATAAAGACTTCATGTTCCCAATCATGTTGATGTAGCGGACTATATCCACTTGGTTTCATTTCAAACAATCTCATCGCAAAATGTTCTGCGCCATCATTTTTTGAAATCATCCATCTTACCGTAGTATATTTTGCATCTTTTTCATTTGGTATTTCTGCAGGTATTTCAGTATAATGTACATGTTTCATGGTATTCTCACATTTCAACTTGTTATATTTGTATTTCTTGAAGACTGTTCATTGTTATGTATTTTTCGGTTGATAATTGCCTTAGCGTTATGAACAGATATCTTTTTTTAGTTGCATTGCCTACTTTATTCCTAAAAATAGTTGTATATTTCCATATGATTATATTCGAATCCTCTTCTATGGAGGAATCCCTTTTTCTCTTTCCATAGAATTTTTTTTATAAATTTTTTGTTGATTTTATAAATTTTTCGGCATTTGCAACAATGGTTTTGAATGCATGAGATATTCTTGAATCTTTATCTATGGTTATTGTTCCAGTATCTCCAATTTCAACAATTTTTGGATCAAGAGGGATAGCTCCTAAAAAATTAAGATTAAAATCATCTGCAACTTTTTTTCCGCCACCAATTTTAAAGATATTAACTTGTTTTCCGCAATATGGGCAGGCAAATCCACTCATATTTTCTTTAATTCCAACGATAGGGATGTTAAGTTTTTTCACAAAATTTATTGATTTTCGAACACTTATAAGAGCAACATCTTGAGGTGTGGTAACAATAATTGATCCTGTTATTTTTGGTATAATCTGTGCAATACTAAGAGGTTCGTCACCTGTTCCTGGAGGTAAATCTATAATAAGGTAATCAAGAGGACCCCAATTGAAATTACCAAGTAATTGTTTAATCGCACTCATTTTCATTGGTCCTCGCCAAATCACTGGGTTATCTTTATTTTGAATGAGAAATCCCATGGACAATACCTTAAGGTTAGATGTTGCTTGAACTGGTGTTAGTCCTTTTGGGGAATTACCGATTCGTTCTGTTTCCAATCCAAGAAGTGTTGGGATTGTCGTTCCATGTATGTCACAATCAAGAAGGTCGACCTTATGGCCTTTTTCTGCTAGTATCAACGCTATATTGGTAGAAACAGTACTTTTACCAACTCCCCCTTTCCACTAAGTATAATAAGTACATGTTTAATAAGATCTAGATTTCTTTTTATGATATCATCTTGATCGGTTTTTCGATTCATTTCTAATCCTCAATTGAAACCACTATTCTTATTTATTAATTTCTTTGTTTTTATTCGTGAGATATCTTAATCGTTCTTGCTAGTTTCATATTTTCCCTTTTTTTATACAATTCTCTAGGTAATTTCTATCATATCTATCTTTTTGCGAGTAGAATACATAAGGGATATTCATCAGGATCACCTTGATATTCTTAATTCTTAATGTATTTGTTTAAAAATTTTGTCTTATCAAGTTGAGGTACATTATATGAACATTTATCATTACGTTTTTCATTACAATTCTTACATGAAATTGTATTCTTGGAATATCAATGGAATTCGTGCTGCTTATCGAAAAGATCTTTTTTTTTGGTTTAAAAAGATAAATCCAGATATTCTTTGTTTACAAGAGGTAAAGGCTGAACAATCTCAGATACCTCCGCCATTGAAAAATACTCCCGGTTATCACATATACTTCAATGCTGCTGAACGAAAAGGATATAGTGGTGTTGTTACGTATTCAAAACCAAAACCTCTATCGGTAAAAACAGGTTTTGGTATAGATCGTTTCGATAAGGAAGGACGCATTCTCATTACAGAATATCCTCAATTTGTTCTCTTCAACATATATTTTCCAAACGGTAAAAAAGATGACGAACGTCTCAATTACAAACTTGATTTTTATAATACATTTCTAGGGTATGCAGATACTTTTGTGGCTGAAGGAAGGAATATTTTGGTATGCGGAGATTTTAACACTGCTCACAAGGAAATAGATTTAGCACGGCCAAAGGACAATGAAAATAAATCTGGTTTTCTTCCCATAGAGCGAGCATGGATTGATACTTTTGTAAATCATGGATATATTGACACGTTTAGGCATTTCAATAAAGAACCGAATCAATACACATGGTGGGATTTAAAAACAGGGGCACGTGAGCGGAATGTTGGTTGGAGAATTGATTACTTTTTTGTCAACAAAGATTTTTTACCAATGGTTAAAAATGCCTTTATCATGCAAGATGTCATAGGTTCGGATCATTGTCCAATAGGAATTGAATTAATAGTCTGAGTGACTAAAAAAAACATTTATTGTCATATATTTTCAACATCATAGTACAAAAAAAATCAGGTGAAATTGATGGACAGAACTATTGAAACATCCCGTGATTTTATTTACAAGCAACAGAAAGAACTATCTGTTTTTGGTGGCATTAGTGCCTTGTTGGGATGGGATCAAATGACGTATATGCCTCAAAAAGGCGCGGCAGATCGTTCAGAACAAAATGCACTTATCTCACTTCTTTGTCATGAACGTATTATTTCTGATGAATTCTGGAAACATATTAACAAATTGTCTGATGTGTCCATATTTGATACCCTATCAATGGAAGATCAAATGGTTGTAAAACGATTGTATAAAGATGTTGAAAAATCAAGGAAAATACCATCTGATTTTGTTGAAAAAATGGCTAAAATAACGACGCTTGCATATCAATCATGGGAAGAAGCAAGAAACAAACAAAATTTTAAGGTATTCGCTCCGCACCTTGAACAAATTATTGATCTTAAAAAAGAATACTCTGAGTATATAGATTTGCCAGGTCCTCGATATGATGCAGTACTTGATGATTATGAGGAAGGTATGACAACCGCAAAGCTCGCAAACGAATTCTCATATCTAAAAAAAGAATTAACTAAAATGTTAGATAAAATAATTTCAACAGATATCTATGAGAAACAAGATGAATTAACGATTCAGGTTGATAATGAGGTTCAAAGAACTCTTTGTCAATTTGTTTTGGATGTTATGAAGCTACCTAAGGATTCTTGTCGTATGGATACCTCTACCCACCCGTTTACTATTTCATTAGGATATAATGATGTTCGTATTACAACAAACTTTGAACGAAAAAATCCACTTTTTTCATTTTTTTCTACGGTTCATGAAGCAGGACATGCATCATATGAATTGGGAATGCCACAAGGCACCTATAAGGATACTGTTATTTCAGATTCACCATCACTTGGGTTGCATGAATCTCAATCACGTTTCTGGGAAAATATGATTGCACGAAGTAAACTATTCTGGGACTATTTTTTTCCGGTATTCAAACACACAGTATCGGTTAATCTTCAATCGATGAGCGTTGAACAATGGTATCGAAGGGTAAATCAAGTGAAACCATCGTTGATTCGTGTGGAAGCTGATGAACTTACTTATTGTTTGCATGTTATCCTTCGATTTGAACTTGAATCAGATCTTATTGAGGAACGTAATACTATTTCAGAATTACCAGAATTATGGAAAGAAAAAATGGATAATCTTCTAGGAATTACTCCATCAAATGATAACGATGGGGTCCTCCAAGACATGCATTGGAGTGGAGGAAGCATAGGATATTTCCCAACATATGCCATCGGTTCAATCTATGCATCTCAAATATTCCAACAAATTATCAAAGAAAAACCACAAATACTTATAGACATCCGACAAGGGAACATGGAACATATCATCGAATGGTTACGAACACATGTTCATCAGTATGGTCGGTTGATGACTTCAGAGGAAATCATTAAAGGAATATGTGGTGTTGGTTTAAACGCGAAAGATTTTGTTTCATATCTCAACAACAAATATTCTGACCTTTATGGTTTTTAATTTTCTTTTTTCAATCGAAATTAGACTTGGGACTTAATTAAAAAATCTCAGTTATTTATTTCTGATTATTTCTTTCGCAATTTTCATGTAAAAACTAAAGATTTAAAATTGCATATTTCAATAATATCGAATTTATCAATTTCTAAAATATTTTTGGATTTAAGCACCAAATTTTTCCAATCGTTTTGCATTTGCTAGCGCAAGTGTCATGATTTCAACAGCAGGAAATCGTGGTCCAAGACTGCCAGTTATGCATGCCCTTTCGCCAAACTGTACAACAATATCAGGCCGACAGTGTTTTGACCATAGCAACACAGGCACAGGATGCCAACTATGGGCAGCCATTTCCGAGGGAGTTGAATGATCTCCACTCACAACGATAACATCGGGATTCAATGCTCGTATTCGTGGAATGAACTGGTCGACTTCTTCAATGACCTTTTTTTTCTCTTCAAAATTACCGTCCTCACCGCGACTATCTGTTTTTTTTATATGAATGTAAAAAAAATCAAAATCATTCCAATATTGTTCTAATGTCATTATCTCTTCACTTATTGTTTCACCAGTATCAAGTGCATGCATCCCTAAAAGTTTTGCAAGTCCCCGATACATTGGATATGCGGCGATCGCAGCGCTTCTTAATCCATAACATTCTTGCATTGTTGGCCAAGTTGGTTTCACAGAAAACCCTCGTAGCAGGACCATATTTGCCGGATGTTGATCCTTAAGTATCATTTTTGTTTGATAAATAAACTGTTGTATTACCCTAGCAGTGTTGTCTGCATCTGCATGCAGCGCTGTTGGTTCAAGAGGTCTTTTACCAATCTCCTGTGGGTCAGTATCTTGAATATGACTTGAAAGATTTTTACCTCTTAAAACAAGAAGAAAACGATGTTCTTTCTCCGTTTTTACAAATATTTCCACATTTGGAATTCGTATGTTTTCTTGAAGAATTCTGCATAATTGATTGTTTTTTTCAGTAGGAATCCGGCCTGCCCGTCGATCAGTAATAATATCATTTGCGTCAATCGTGCAGAAATTCCCTCTTGCAGCGACATCATCTGAATGTAAATTGAAGTTTAGACCATGAGCTGCTAGAACCCCTCGTCCAACCTGAAAAAGGATAGGGTCATACCCAAACAACGCAAGATGACCTGGGCCACTTCCAGGAGTAATACCTATCTTTACAGGTATTTGTAATCCACAGATTCCTTCCGATGCAAGGGAATCTAGATGCGGTTTAAACGCTGCCTCCAATTCCGTTTTATTATCCTTTTTTCTAGGAAGACCTCCGATACCATCGATGATTAGAAAGACAATTTTTGTCTTTGATTCTTTTAATAATGGTTTAAGCAAACTAAAATCCATATATCCTCACTACCTTTTTTATCGACTTTTTTTATGATGTTATCACATGATTAGGAATACGGCTATTAAACATTATGGCTGATTTTTTCTCTCAATAGGTAATTTTTTCTATTCATAAGGAATAAATATGCGAATTATCATGTTATCTTATCTAGGAGGTATCCAAATGGCTTTCAAAGAGGTTCAGTGCCCAACATGCGGTGAAATAATACCAATATCTGGTATTTCAGGTGAAGTGAAGAAGATTATCTGTCCTCGATGCAAAACAATTGGGAAGGTAACATTTACTGTAAACAGAAATATGGAAGATTCAGCAATAACTGTTTCGAACCTTTCGAAAACCTATGGAAATATTATCGCGGTCAATAAAGTCTCCTTCTCTGTTAAAAAAGGGGAGATTTTCGCATTTTTAGGCCCCAATGGAGCAGGAAAAACTACTACAGTCGAAATGATTGAATTTATACGAACACCTACAGAAGGGGACATTAAAATCCTAGGTGTTAATATTAAGAATAACTTCAATCAAATTAAAGAACATATCGGTATCCTTCCTCAAGAGTTTAAGTCATTCGAAAGATTCACCGTTCGCGAAACACTCACCTACTTTTCTCAATTATATAAAAAACAATCGAACATCGAAGAAATTATTGATGCTATGGATCTTCGAAGTCATGAAAAGATACTATATCGAAATCTTTCCGGTGGTTTAAAACAACGTGTTGGGGTTGCCATATCTCTCGTTAATGATCCGGATATTATTTTCCTTGACGAACCTACAACAGGATTAGATCCAAAAGCACGTCGTGAAGTATGGCAGGTTATTTCAAACCTTCGAAATCGAGGAAAAACTGTTTTTCTCACGACACATTATATGGAAGAAGCAGAGCATCTTGCTGATCATATCGCTATTATCCATAAAGGAAAAATCATCGCTGAGGGATCTTTATCTAATCTAATTGAACAATATGGAGAAAAAACAACTTTGTATATAAAAAATGTTCAAAACAATGACGCCTTAGAAAAACTACGGGAGAAAAGATTCAATGTCAATAAGGTTGGAAATGGCGATCTAATGATTAAAATTGACCATCATGATAAAGTTCTTGAAGTGCTCTCTGAGCTTCGACACGAATGTATTGATTATGAAAGTATAGATATCAGGCGATCAAACCTCGAAGAAGTGTTTCTACGACTGACAGGAGCTCGTCTCACGGAGGAGGAACCATGAATTTTAAGATAATAGCAATTGATTTTTATTATAATGTCCGAAGCTGGTCACGAAGTAGAGGTACAGTCTTTTGGTCATTACTTTTCCCTGTAATGCTTATCCTGCTATTTGGTGCGATTTTTTCAGGAATTGGGAGTAGTACCTATACCCTATATATTCAGGATCTTGATCAATCGGACATGTCCGAAGGTTTTATCAATATCCTTGATAGCACGGGTGTCATTTATATAAAAAATGTCTCCAAAGATGTTACAGTGAGTGAGTACATTAAAGAAAAAAATATCAAAACGCTTATCGTTATCCCTAAGGGATATCAACAGAGTATTACTGACTCTTTTTACAATCCTTCAGAAAAAGTCAATATTACATTTTATTTTGATCCAACAGAACAACAAACAAATGAAATTTTACGTAGTATCACTTCAAGTGTGATTCAACAATTGAATGTGAATTTATCGCAGACAAGAACAATAATTGGAATAAATGAAATAAGTACAATAACTCAGACTTTCGGCTTCATTGATTTCTTTATACCAGGGATGATTGGATTTTCTATTATGCAGCAGAGTATATATGGGAGTATTGAACGTAATACAAAATTCCGCAAAGATGGCATATTACGTAAATTGTTGACCACTCCGATTACGAGAACAGAATGGATTTTTGCAAAAATGCTGTTTATGCTGTTTCTTTCACTCATTTCAACGTCCGTTGCAATCTTAGTGGGTATTTTCGCTTTCGGAATTCAAGTCAATATTACCATTATGGCGATTGCTATTATCATTGCTACTAGTTTTCTTTTTTCAGGGGTAGGTATGATCATTTGTCGATTTGTCAAAGAAGAAGAGACTGCAGATATGGCTGCTGGCGCGATCAGTTTTCCCATGATGTTTCTTGCTGGAACTTTCTTTGCAGTTGAATCTATGCCTCCTTTTCTTCAAACCATTGCCTATGCTCTTCCACTTTTCTATGTGAACGAAGGGTTAAGGAATGCAATGATCTTTATGAACAATGATCTTGCTTTTATCAATACCATCATCGTTCTTGTATTTGCTTGTATTTTCTTTATTACAGGGGTATTACTCACAAAATGGAAAGAGGATTAATGAATTCAGCCTAGAAGCATAAAATCCATATTTTTAAAGAACGAAAAATCCATATGCTCCCTGTCATTGAAATCTGCTGGACCGAGACGACCATCAGTAAAAGTAAGATTTAATAAATATACTAATAATTCATACAACTGCAATACGGAAGATACAAAAACCATTGTTTTGAGAACGTGATGGTGACAATCTTATTTGTAGCGGCTGGGAATACTGCGTGGTCTGAAACAACGTTGAAGACCCGCA
>JAEAME010000615.1_pt1 | contig 34118 bp, 26 predicted proteins | sample 8958731 | NCBI WGS metagenome assembly JAEAME01 (sample SAMN16933194, study PRJNA681113) | bioreactor sludge metagenome | isolation source: anerobic bioreactor sludge (Control) | place: India:Bengaluru | collected 2018-10-24
TCAAATACTACTTCTTTATTTTTATCTAATTCATCATAATATTTTTTATATTTAATTTCACCCGATATTCTTTTTTATTCTGATTAAATGCATCGTTTTCTGTAAACTGGTAAAGCAGCACTTCGAATGTCGAGTCACTTTGTGTCGCTATCGCGTTTATAAGATTTACAAATTCATTCCCCAGATTTTCTTTATAATCAGGGAACGGAACGCTATTGGTCACGTTGACTCGTTCATTGCTCAAATAACCGAGCATTTCAAAAGCATTAAATGCTGGCAGTTTAAAAAGGTGGTTGCCCAAAGTAGTTGCAAGGCCATCCGTATCCTTTTTCACAGCATCCTCACCGAAATTTTTAATCACGGGTGAAGTCCAATAAATCATCGCCCGCGGCAAAAGATCCGATCGTTGGCGCTGATCCGCATAATTGAACACCGCATCCACGGTGGCGATTAGCCAGAGCGCTGGATATTGGTTCACGTACCAGGGCGGATCATAGGGGCTGGGACTGAACTCCGAAATAATATAAGGCAATTTTTGATGTTCTTTTTTAAACTTTCCGGCAGTGCGATGGATTTCATCAATTTTATTGATTACTTTTTCAAACACACTGCCATACGAATGGAAAGATAGAAAATCGATGGACGTTCCCTTTTTGCCAGTTGCATAATTTTTCTCGTCCAGATGTTCCAGAAACGGCTCGATATAAGAGCCAGCCACCACGGGTCCACCAACTGGAAGATTAGGATCGACTCGTTTTACAGCTTCCACGGTATAGTCATACAGTTTATTGTACGCCTGCATATCGCCCCAATCGCGGAGTCTCGGATTGGGATTGTCCTGGTCCGCGATCCAGAACAACCAGGCTAAATCTGGCTCGTTCCAGACTTCAAAATACCAATTGGAAACGCGTTCCAGACCATAACGATCAACCAAATGTCTGGTTGTTTCATAAACCAGCTTTAACCATTTCTCATGGCTCATCGGCGGCGACATATTGCCTCCGAACCAGGGTTGCAGTCGTTCTTTATTGGAAGCCAATTCGATTGGCATCAGAGTAAAATCAACTATAATATCAAAGTCAAGAGAGACAATGTAATCGAATACCTGATCACAAACCGTCCAATTAAATTGGGGATTCCCCATGGCGTCTTCACTGTAAATTTCACATCCTTCACCAAATTGAGTCACCGCAACGCCATTGGTAAAAATATTGAAAGCTCGAATATAATTGAATGTCCCGGGGTTTCTTTTATTTGTTTCTACCATCATCTGAAACAGTCGTTGATTTACAGGCTCCAGCGAGCCAGCTTTGAAAGAGTTGTAGCCAAAGCCGCCCCAGAACTGCTGGTACTTGCCTTTGCTTTGCGCCAGATCGATGACTATTTCTGCATTATCTGGCAAATTCGTCTGTATTGCTTTGGAATCATCTTTTCCAGAACTAGAGATCCCAATTTTTCCCAGCACAGCTTTCCCTTGCATCGCATATTGAAAAGCTGTCGGATGCTTTGCGACGAGACGCATAATTTGAGTTCTGCCGATGTAAAGCAAAAAAACAAATCCGATGAATAATAAAATAAAAGCAGCTGCTCTACCCCGTCGGGAAGCATGAGCGGCGTGCGAAGATGTCAAACCAATCATTCAAACCTACCGATTTTATTGCAAATTCATGATGTCGGGTGCTGAATTGGCCAGATAAAAGCAAAGTCCTGAAAATGAAAAATAAAAAGTGAACTGTGAGACGGCAGACGTGAAACGTGAGATGGTCAACCAGAAACGTAAGATGTAATGCCTAAAATATAAGATGCAAAACACGAAAACCTGACAGCAGGTTTTTAGTTTCACGTCTCACGTTTAACGTTTCACTATAAATTTTCACTTCCCAGCTTTTTTTACTTCCATTCCCTGAGGCGGATCTGGCGGCGTTATGTCCGCATCAGGATTATCACCCACGAATTCAAATTTGATAGCATCAGCGATCACAACACCATTGGCGTTGTTCGTGAGCTCTACATAACCAGAAGTTCCGGTATTGAAAAAATAAGTTCCTAACGAATTCCAACGACCGTGATTTTTAGCCTGATCGATTGTTCCCATTGATTGACCATTGTGATATTTTACTGTAAATGGAACATTGGTCGCCTCATCGTCCACTGATGTTTCATGCCAGCCATGCCATTCAAAAACCTGGTAATAGCCAGCGTATCCAATCGTCGGACGGTAAATAGCTTTTGCTTCCCCACTTCCTTCAGAAGTATAAGCATAAGCATACATACCAAACCAATCCGCCACCCGAAGGGTGTAAAAGGGATTGCCCGCGATGCGATTCGGATATTGACCCCAATCCCCGACAAACTCTGGCACAGTGCTGCCGGGCGATGTCCCCATATCGACATTATCAATGATTATACTATAAATTATAGTCTGAGGAGATTTTAATAACAAATATCCGTCTCCAATTGTACCAGAATTATCGCTTCCACCCCAGAGACTGATATTATCAAATAACTGTCCATTATTATGATCAGGAGCCTGTCCGCCCTGAAACCGATAATAGGGACCTTCATAGCCACTGATTACCTGCAAATCTGCATCATTTATAGTCTGAGACGAGCCACTCACATTGACGACAACCGCTCCATTATCAAAAAACCGGACATAATTTCCTGTAGCACCAATTTCTGTCATCGCTGTTTTGGGGTATCCCAGATCGACTAAATATTCATCATAAAATTTATTATAATAATGTTCCTGCGAACCAGGATCAGAATAGCTGAAATAGGCGTTCCCATACAGTGCCGTGGTCAACTGAAAACGCATGTCCCGGAACTCATTTTTAGTATCACCATCGTAATCCAGGAAAATCGTATTAGGCTGCCGAAGCGTCTGCATAAATTCATCGTAAATTTTAGAAAACCAACTCCAGGTTAAGCCTCCATAGGAATGTTCCAAAAAAACACCATTGGATTCGCCATGATGATGATAATGCCAGGAGCCAGAATTAATCATTAACAGCTTTTCAGTCGGCATGAGTTGGCGCAGTTTTTTAAACAAAATGTCCACGCCGGCATTCCAGTGATTCACCACCCATTCTTCGCCATGCTCGTCAAAATCATTGACTCCATTGCCATCCAGATCGGTGTCCCAGTCTAAATTATCACTCACCACGTGGTAATTCCAGAGCTCTTTGTCCTGGTAGTATAAGCCATCAGTGGCGACGCCATCAAATACCGTCAAATCCACACGCTGCATTAACATTTCCGGCAGATAATCACACACGCGTTTCCCATCATACTGTGATGATCCGGGGCAAATATCGGTTAAATTAGCATAATGCGTATTGGGACCGCCATATTCAATTTTCGAGCCATCGGCATGGCGAATGTACCATTCATCGGGAAATGGTTCGATATACGTTCCTGCATTCCAATCGCTGGTCGGCAAAATCCGCACATCAGGGTTCAAAGCTTTTATCCGTTTGGCCCATTGCACATCGATCAATGCAGTGCTAATTAAATCAAATTGGCCGTACCATTCATCGACGGCGCCCGACCATTGATGGATTCCCAGGCGGGGATATCGATGATTCACCTGGGCATTTACTCCCACTGCCATCAGCAGGATAACTGTAATCAGAATTGATTTTTTCAGCATTTTTCAAGCTCCAATAACTGTTCATCCTTTCATTTCATCTTTCCCCCGGATTTTTTCTTGCTCGATATCCCGATTCGTATGGTGCCGTGCATGCTCCACGTCTTATCTCTCTTCATAATCATCGCTATTTTTCAGTTACGAGAAATAAGGGTCAAGCCGGCTTTTTCTTTAAAAAACTCCTTACAAATTCCAAATCTTCTTCTGAAAATATTTTGAATAAGTACAATAAAAAAAAATAAATCACCGTCGCCAATATTGCCAGTCCAATAAAATAAATCCTATTCAAGAGAATAATAATAAGAAGCATCGCTGCGCCGCTGACGATCAATTTCCCGAAGATGGCTCTCATTTTATTAAAATCAAATTTAAGCACATTTTTGAAAACAAAAGGCATCTGCAATCCGACGTAGATCAAAATGGAAACCAATGCTGCAATCGCTGCTCCGATGTAGCCAAGTTGATTGGTCAACACAAAAGTAAGTATGACATTACTTGCCAGCGCAATCGCATTGACCCGCAGATCTATTCGCTGATTATTGCTCGCTAACAAAGCATAAGCAAATACCTGTGACATCGAATAGGGGATAATGATCCATATTAAGATCCTCAGCACATCAGCCGAAAGCTCAAAGCCGGGGCCAAAGGTGAAATAGAAAATTTTATCTGCCATCAATGTCATAATCAGAGTAATGGGGATGGTGGCGACCATCAAGTATTGCAAGGATTTTTTGCAAGCGGATTGAAAGCTTTCCGCCCGTGATTCATACAGACCTGATATGACCGGGAAAAAAGCGGTGAAAAAGCTTTGAATCAATGTGATCAAAAACATCACAAATCGCTTGGCGCCCGAATAAATTCCGGCCGCATCATTGCCAGCCATTTTATTTAAAAACACCACATCGATGTTCCAGTACATAGTCACCAAAATCATAATCAATGCAAAAATATAAGCCGTTTTAAGCAGACTTCTGATAAACTGAAAATCTGGTCGCCAAACAGCTTTCTTCCCAAGTTTGAAAATGGAAGGCAAATACAACGTTAACGCCAAATAGCGTGAGATGACATGAACGACAAGAACCTCGACCAATTGATAACCAAGCAAAATCAAAGCTACACAAAGTCCTACTTTAAAAATATTTTCGACCAGATAAATATAGGAAATAGTTCCAATCTTTTCGAATCCGGTTAAAACGCCTTCAAAACATTCCAGGACTGCGGTTGCCGTCAGCGATACGCCAAGCAATGCAATCATCTTTGTCGTTTGAGTATCGAGCTTAAAAATGTAATTAACAAACAAATACATTATAATTCCGGTAACGATCGACAACGGAATGGCAATATACAGACTATTGACGATATAGGAATGCACCTGATCCCGATGTTTGGCGACTTCTCGGGTGATCAATGTTCGCAAGCCAAATGAAGCGATAATCTGAAAAATCACAATATAAGAAATCGCTGTCGAAAAAACGCCAAACGCAGTAACCCCCAATTTTCTCCCGATCGCCAGAATCATGGCAAAGGAAATAATTGGTTGCAGCCCTTTGGCAATCATGATAAACAGCGCATTTATTGTCAGTCGTTTTGCTATTCCCATGAATTGTTTTCTATAAATGCTATTGGTATTCTAATTATGAAACTTCAAACTCGAGTCGTGAGAGGTGAAACACAAATTTTACAATGCCTCAGCTTCCAACTTTCGTTTTATTTTTCAGAAAATTATGATTGAATTTAAATCATTTCATTAAGCTTTAGTTGAGTGATCCACTAACGACGGCTTCGCACAAGGCCGAAAGCTGCTCCCCTCGCTTTTTCCAGGTATAGTGATTTAAAACATCTTTTCTTGCTTGAGCCCCAACCTTTTTCATTAGCACTGGATTTCCAATCAGCTCAGAAATTTTCTGGCACATTTGATGGATATTATCTGGCTCACACAGAAAGCCATTTTCACCGTCTCGGATCACTTCGCATATTTGTCCCATTCTGCTGGAAACAATCGCTTTGCCGCTGGAGAGATATTCGTATAATTTGACTGGCGAATAATAACCAAATTTCAGTTTTGGATACGGCGCCAGAACGATGTCCATCGCGGCGATGTATCGGGGAATATCCTGATGTTTAACCAATCCCGTAAGATGAACTCGGTCCGCTAGATTGTTTTCATTGATAAATTTTTCTAAAGAGTCTTTTAGAGGACCGCCGTCGCCGACCATTAAAAACCTGACATTGGAATGACGCTGAGTTGTATCTCGAATAATGCGAGTCAAATTTTCAACACCATGCCAGAAATGAAATGACCCAACAAATCCGATGACAACGTTGTCTCGCAGTCGATATTGCTGTTTCACGTCGTCACAGGGAAGATCAGGACGAAATCGATCCGGATCAGCGCCGTTTGGAATAACATAAATCGAATCGCCTGGCACTCCTTTTTCCATAAAATATTGCTTCAACTGATTGGACACAGTAAAATTCAGTCGGCTGTTTTTTAACGCTGACACTTCAAAATAATCAACCAATTTTTGGTGCGTCCAGAACTGATCCTGATAATTCATTTTCTCGTAAGCGACCGGTCCATCAGCTTCAACCATCACTGGTATGTTCATCTTGTTCGCAAGAGAGATCGACGAAATCGTATAAGCTTCCAATCTTGAAATTAATAAATCCGGCTTTTCTTGCTTTAGAATATCCCTTTCTTCCAGATAAAATTTTGTATTAGTTAAAATCTGATTTGGTTCGTGCAAAAATTTTGCCAAAAATTTTTTGATCGGACGCGGTGGTTTATGAGGAGTATGATTACCATTATTGTAATTTTCCTGTTCTCGCCGCCAAACGATTTTCACATCATGACCACACTCGCGCAAGGCTTTCATCAATTCAATCGCTTTTATCGTCGAACCTAACGAGACACCCCAAAGATCATACATATAATTAAAATATAAAATTCTCATCCAAAATTCCCTTACCCTAACTTCTGCGCATAAAGCGAATAATATAGCTCTTCAAATTTGCTGACTTGCTGCTCGACAGAAAAATGGCTGGCCACTCGTTCGCGCCCTTGTTTGCCCATAGCTTTCATATTTTCTGGCGAGCCTAACATTTTGATCACAGCGGAAGCCATTCGATCTGGATCTGCTGGGGGGACTAAAAATCCAGTTTTGCCATCTTCAACGACTTCAACCACGCCGTTCACAGCAGTTGCCACCACAGGATTGGAACATGCCATGGCTTCCAGCACGGCATTCGGCAAGCCTTCGGACAAAGAAGGGAGGATAAAAAGATCGAACATACCCAGCAATTGTTTGACATCTCTCCGAAATCCTAACAGGACGAAATGATCACGCAATCCCAATTGTTGGATTTGCTGCTCAATTTCCTGTCGCAATGGGCCATCGCCAACTAGTATGAAACGAACATTTGGAAACTGTTGAACTATTGTTGGCGCGGCATCGATCAAATATTTGTGACCTTTGGGATGATCGAAGCGAGCCACTGTGCCCAAAACCAGGTGATCATCAGACACGCCAATATCTGATCGGATCAACGATTGATCTTCCGGGGCAAATTTCTCTAAATCCACGCCGTAATGAATGGTCATCACCTTTTCTGGAATAAGCTTTCTTTCGCGAATAACCCGCTGACGAATATCTTCCGAGACCGCCACCACGCGATCTATTTTTTGCATGGCCAATTTATATGACCAGTAATGTCGAAATGCGAAGGGACCGGTCACTGGTTCCCAGGAAACAACCACTGGAACTTTCGCCAAATAAGCAGCATACGCTCCAATGACATCAGCGTAAAACAGCGTGGTCTGCAAAATTTCTATTTCCTGCTCTTTCATCAGTCGAGCGACCCTGGCAACCAGACTGAAATCGAAGCTGAATTTCTTATCATAAATTTCCACACGCTCAACAGTTTTTCGAAATTCAGCTTCCAGAGGTCCACCCTGTCCCCCGCTGCAACCCGTAATATGATAGCGATTCGTAGCCAGACGTTGGACTAACTCAAGCACTTTCATCTCGCCGCCGCCAATGGCAAAGCCATTGACCAGTTGGAGCATATTTATTTTACCGTTTTTCATTTTTTATTTTCGTAATGAATTTATTCCGGAATCACCACTCGCTCGCCCGGGACATGTTTCTCGCCAGATTGATGTTTGACCAAAAAATTTCCAATAGCCAGAAACTCCAGATGTCCCTGCAAAAAGGAACGAATGGCGTCATTTGGAGAGCAAACGATCGGTTCTTCATGCATATTGAAGCTGGTGTTGATTAAGGTCGGGATGCCAGTAAGTTTGTGATACTCTTTTAAAATTTTATAATAGCTTGGATTTTCTCTTTCTTCAATTAACTGGGGCCGAGCTGTACCATCCACATGCACGGTCGCTGGTGATACCTTTCTCATGTATTCAGTACAATCAAAAGTAATGACCATAAATCGTGCCGGGTATTCGGCGCCTTTAAGATTGATGTAGCAATCCTCCGCATATTCTTTTAGTGTTACCGGGGCGAATGGCATGAATTCGGTCCGTTGCAGCTTTTTATTCAGCCAATCATTCACTGTCGAATCGGTCGCTTGATAAAGAATCGAGCGATTGCCCAATGCGCGGGGACCATATTCCATTTTGCCGTTAAACCTTGCTATAACATGCTCGTCGGCTAATAATTCGGCGATCTTTTTTTCGATGTTATCATATTTTTCATAGCTGAGATTATGCTTTTTTAATTCTGCTTCTATCTCATCATCACTATAACCAGGTCCAAAATAAACATCATCTAATACCGTACCGTAGCTGCCATTTTGATTGATATCGTAATATAGCGCCGCACCAGAAGCAATGCCGCCATCGGTCATATTGGGGAAGATATAAATACGTTTGATGCCTTCAACCTCAAAAATGCGCTGGTTCAATTTCACATTAGAAAAACTTCCACCCGCCAGCACAATATTTTCGATTTTAAATTGCTTCACCGCATTGTGCACCAATTCGGTAACGACTTCCTCAAAGCGACGCTGAAACACGGCGGCAATATCTTCCCGCGAGTATTGTTCGACCATCTTCTGCATCATGCAGTTCTTTTTTAGAATCTTCGCTTTGTGATGCCAGAGCTTGCCGATCATGAATGGCGACCTGATGGTCAAACCATCACATTCGAGAATATCTTTGACCATGTCATAAGCTGGTGAATTCGGATTCCCATAGGCAGCCAATCCCAAAATTTTGCCTTCATGTCGATTGGCTCTAAATCCCAACCATTTAGTGACGCTGGCATAATAGTGTCCCAGCGATGCTGGATAATAACTTTTGGCTACCGGTGTAATCCTTTTTCCTTCGCCGATGGACAGCATGGTCGTCACAAAATCACCCCAGTAATCCGCTGTGATGATTAAAGATTTATCATACCCACTGGTAAAGAAAGCCGAAGCGGCATGGGTGACGTGATGTTCCACCCGATGAAATTTAGCTTTGGGAAACATCTTTTTTAACCGCTTTTCATCGCGACGATGCGTGACCAGAGATTGCGCATAACCTTTGAACAGGATAAAATTTGCCATTAAAAAATGCCTCAGGATATCGGAAAACCGGGGAAACTTGCCCTTGCCTTTGATGAACAGTTCTTTGGGATAATGCCGAAAGACATTCAAAAATAGATCTTTCACTTTGCTAATTTCTGGGATAATGACATCGGTAATATCGTCTGGCTTCATATTTGCCAGTCTCAAAACTTCATCGATTGATTTTTCAGGGAAGCCATCTTGATTTTTCACCCGCGTTAATCGTTCCTCGTTAATGGCTGCAATAATTTTCCCATTTACAACTATCGAAGCTCCCGCCTCATGTTCATTACTGAATGATAAAATCGCCATCGGAAATTCCTCACAAATTCTGTATGTTCATATTGATATTTTTTTGAGCTACTATTTCTTTATCGTTTTGTTGTTGTGTTTTAAGTATTTCTAATTTTTTCTTTTTCATCATTAATTTCAACTGCCGATCCATTCGCGTGAGCACCACAGCGATACCGGCCAGCGCCCAGATATTGATGCCCACCGCATGCTCGGTGAAATAATCCGGGCCGGGATAGGACGCCAGAAGAAATCCCATCAGCGATGCGAACAAGCCGCTGCTGATATTAGAGATAAACAGAAATTTGGATTTCATCCCCTTGAGGGTTTCACGCAAATACATCACCAGAAACCATAAAAAGAACAATAAACCAATTATGCCATTTTCGGCTGTGATTAGCAGGTACAAATTGTGCACGAAGATTACTGTCGTCATGTGAAACTGGTAATTCCACGGCGCCACCCCAAAAATCGGATGGGCTTTAATAATATCATACGATGCATCCTGTAATTCATACCTTCCTTCTTTAATGCCTTCGACATCGCTCTTAAACAATCGCTCAGTTAGTGTTTCACCGTATTTAACAAAAAAAACGGCAATGACTAAAGCACCTGCTACCGACATTCCTAAAAGAACACGTTTCAGCTTTTTGCTTTTACTGCGAAACAAATTATATCCGAACATAACAATGATACCGAATGCCAGCCCCAGCCATGACCCTCGATTAAAAGTCGAAAAAATTCCCAACATTCCTGCCGCAAATATAAAGCCGTAGAAACCAGTTTTCTTCCAATTCTTTTGCATGACTGCTCCCATTGCCATGCGCAGCGCTAACGGCATCATGATCATGTGGTACATGCCGCACTGGTTGGGATGAATGAACGTTCCACCTTTCCGCCAGTACATCTCACCAGCCCGTTCTTCTCCGATAATCGGAACCTTGAAGATGAGATCGGTAAACTGCAATGCAGCTATGGTACTTTGAAATAGCAGTCCCACCAGATACCATTTCAGAATATATTCAATATCTTCCGGCGTTTTAATCGTGTTGATCACGCAGTAAAACATTGCCAGATTCATAGTAAAAAAGAACACACCTTTCAAGCCATAATTGATATTATGAGCCTCAACAAAGGTCGAGAGCAACGCCCAGAGAATGATCGCAATCGCAGGATAAGCGATGGGCGAATGAAGTCGCTCGCTTTTTTTCAGTTTGGTTCCTACAACCTGGATGTGGATTATGATTACGATCAACAGGATGTAAACCAATCGCAGATCGACCATTAAAAACGACACCCATAATCCGCCCTGCCAGGGGATAGCGATCAGTGCGAACGCCAGCAGAAAATGTCGGGGGCGTTTGGCGACCGCCAATCCTACCCCGATGATAATCGCAACGAGAACAAAAAATATTAAATCAGATCGCATGGCTCAATTCGTCGAATAAATAATTAAAAATCTTCGCTTAAATTTATCCCCCTATCCCGTCCATAGAACATGCTAATTACTGGCAATCAGGCTGGTTAGCAGAATTTTTATATTCATAAATCAATCGTTCATAGATTCCGCTAATCCACCGATAATGCTCCTCTGGCGCAAAATTTTTTTCTGCTTTTGCCCGGGCATTTTTGCCCATTTCCAGGATTCTATTCTGATCACCCAACAAAAAATTTAGACATTCTGCCAGTTGGATGTCGCTGCCTGGGGTAAAATGTAAGCCATCTTTATTGGGCTGAATGAATTCCGTGATGCCGCCTATCTTTGTTCCAATCACAGCTTTGCCTGTGGAGAAAGCTTCATAAATCGCTAACGGCGAATTTTCATACCACTCCGAAGGAATCACTGAAAAAGATGCGTGGCTCATCAATTCCTTCACTTCGGTTTTGTTTTTATAACCAACGAATTCGACATTGTTCAGATGATTTTCTTTAGCAAATTCCTCAAGAGCAGTCCGCTGGGGTCCATCGCCAATGAGAATCAGCCTTGATCGCTTCACCCGGGTCATCGCCTTCAATAAAGTCAACACGCCCTTTTCCGGCGACAGCCGGCCGAGGTAAATAAAATAATCCTCATAAATCGGACTGAAGGGGAATTGATCCAGCCAGGTGACCAGAAAGTGATGCTCGATTTTATTCGCATCCATTCCACCCTTCACCAGCATCTGCTTCATGAAAGCCGATGGCGTGTGAAATAATCCAATATTCTTTTTATAGCTTTTCAACATCTGATGAAAATATGCTTCAGCCGCAATCAAAGCGCTGGCTGCCAGAGAATTTTTATGACATCGCGTCAGGATCGGCTGGTAAAATTTACCGCCGAGGCATTTTTCACAAATCATATTTTCATGTTCGATATAAAATCGATAATTCGGACAGACCAATTTATATTGATGCACCGTTTGAACGACTGGGATCCGATACTTGCGAAGCGAGTGCAAGATCGACGGCGAAATCTGGTGATCGATCATGTGCAAATGCGCCACATCTGGCTTAGCCGCTTCGATCAAGGCTTCAATCCGTTTTCGAGCTTGAAACGAGTAAATCAGTCTGCCAGCTTCCTTTAATTTTTTCAGACTAAAGCGTGCGTCGTAATCCACATGGTCAACAAAATAGCTGCTGTATTCGGATTGAAAATTATTATCATCCGTCATGGCGAAAGGGATGATTTCATGTCCATTTTTTTCCAGCAATTCTTTTAAATCAAATAAGTATCGTTCGGATCCTCCTTTGACAAAATAGTATTTGTTGACCATCAAAATTTTCATTCACTGTTCCAATTCATTTCATTAAGAATCTCCCCCGCAGATAAAACTCTATAGCTTACCCATGATCTTTTCAGTCACCCCAACGACCAGAAACGTCTCCTGACAGATTACCTGATCAATTATTTCGCCAATTACCCAGTTACCTGATTACCTGATTCCCTAATTCTGAATTTCATAAATCAGCGTCTTCAATCCAGCGATCGAATCATCTTTGTAGATCAATTTCAAATCCGGTGGCGCCTGGCTTTCATCTAGCAGGTAAGTGATTGTCGGAAAATCCTCTTTATTTTTTTCATTCAAAGCCAAATATTTGGCGCCCCGATTTCTGGCATAAGCTATCACTCGATCCAACTCATTTAGCGGAATCGATACCGTTTCGGTAATATTATAATTCCCGGCATAGAAACTGACGGCATGATTCCATGCCATGATAATCGGGGTTTCATCACAATGATCTTTCAGCCACAAGCCAGCCTTTTTCTGCTCAATAGGTTCAACCCATTTCTCTGATGAAAAAGGACGCTTCATTGTCATCCGCATTAATCCTGGAATAAAAAAACTTCCCAGTAGAAGTAATACAAAAGTCGTTTTTAATGTACCAAATAATCTTTTATTCCAAAAAACTTGAAAAGCTAAAAATGTTTGCTGGAACCACTCCATCAATTGCTCGATGCCTGATCCGCACCAGATGAAAACGATAGGAACCATCGGCAGCATGTATCGTTCAGTCACGTGAAACATGGGAATAACAAGAATCCAAAAAAATATAATATAACTCAGCAAATAAAATTCCCGCCAAATCCTTTCTTGTTCCCAGGGCTTCCCGAACAGACCCAGCACAAGAACAATCAGAATTGGAATGCTAAGCACCTGACTGATTCCCATTGTTATGACAGCATAAAAATTTTTAACGAAATTTTTAGTAATCAAAAATAAATTAACTTTAATGGGATTGCTTTTAGTTTCGTGATTATCGACTGCAGTGCTCTGGTGATAATGTTTTAAAAACTCACCCGTGTGATAAATGTCGTCGTCCGGCAAATGTGTATTATCCTCGTTTAATAGCAGCCAGGGATTCAATTTTTTGCCCTTATTTTCCATCGCTGTAATGGATCCCTGCATATTGGTCGCACCCTTGGAGCTAAGCGTCCATTTGCCAGTTACCTGATGAAGATAAAATAAATAAGGCGAACTAATAATCAAAAATGACAAAACTGAGCCCACAAGGATACCGATCATTCGATATTCATGCCTCTTGATAATTTGGTAAATCAGTACACAAACTATTAATCCGATAAATACACTTAAAAAGCCAATCCCTTCGGGGCGCGTGAGATAAGCCAGACTAAACAATCCGCCAGTAACGATAGCTAATATGATTGATTTTTTTTGTAGCGTCAAAAATCCCAGACTGACTCCCGTTATTGCCATAAAAATATACAGCGATTCCGTGAGCGCCGAGACACTGCTTTCGATCAGCATTGGGAAAAAAGCAATTAGCAAAGAACAAATCCAGGCAACTTTTTTTGATAGATATTTATTAGCAAACAGGTAAACGGGTACGATTAAAAATATGCCGAAGAAAATCGAGACCAATCGTCCTGCCAATTCATAATTGGAAACTGCCTTTCCAGTTAACGCTACCAACAACGGATACAACGGCGACCAGTAAGGATGCAAGACATGATTCAAGCCATGAATCGCGCCGCTGGCACCCAATTTTAAATAATTCACTTCGTCCCAGCCAACTGCATATTCAAAACGAAGAAAAAAAATTCTAACCAATAATGCAATTGTCAATAGAATTCCCAGAGACACAAATTTATTAGCGAAGCCTTTTTTTACACCCGACGCCATAACTTAATTGATCTTCTTTCCGTTACATTGTCCATTCATTTTCAAAAACAGCTTTTCATAACCATCGGCAATCCGATCCCAGGTGTAAACAGCTTTGACTCGTTCAACGGCTTTGGCTTGATATTCTTGAACAGTTTCTGGATGATTCACGAGGTACTGCATCTTGTCCTTTAAATCCTGCCAATCGCTGGTTTTGAAATAGTATCCTGCCTGGCGGATTACTTCTCGATGCTCCGGCACATCGTTAGCCAGCACGCAATTACCAAATCCCATGCCTTCGAGCAACGCCGGATGAGTGCCGCCAACTTCTGTTGCCTGAACGTACAAATAAGCGTGCGACTGAAACTCACGATACCCTTTACCAAAAACATAGCCCGTAAAAATGATCCGAGGATCTCTGGTTGATTTTAATTTTTTAATATATTCAGTGCTGTAAGGCGCATCTCCCACCATCACGAGCTTCAAATCTGTTTTTACTTTTTCAAACGCCTTAATTACCAGATGCGCATTATTTTCTGGCTCCATTCGACTCACATATAAAATATAGCGCTTCGGTTTCACCTTGAATTGATCGAGCACTTCCGTTGTCGGCTCTTTCGCTGTTTGCGCGCCATAAGGTATATAGGTCGAAATTTTTTTAAATCGCTTCAAATAATATTCTCTGATAAAAACTGAATCGGTTACAACTTGATCCGATAAAATGGTTGAGAAAAACTCGGAAACCCGATAAAATAGCTTCCCAGTTGTATTCCATTTATCTCGCTGCCATTCCAATCCATCGACATTGATAGCAACTTTTTGGCCGCTCAGACGGGGGATAAAAGAGAACAGGGCGTTAGCGCTGTTACAAATCAAAACCACATCAAACTTTTTTTTCAATGAATGAAATACACTTAAAAATGTATGAGCGACCGTATCAAAATATTTATGGCTGATTGTTGGCAGGCGGACGATCTCCACTCCTTTATAAAATTTGTCCTTATAGTCAATAATGTTTGTTCGTCCATAGACAGTAACTTCATGCCCCTTCTGCACTAACCGGGTGCTTAAATTTTCAGCAAATGTCTCAAACCCACCGTAATTGGCTGGAATCCCTCGGATTCCCATGATTGCTATTTTCATAAACCCTGGCTCATTATTTCTATTTTATCGATCAAATTCCACTACTGCTCAAAAACACTTCAATTGCAAATAACAATTCAAAAATATCAGCTAATACATTTTTCAGATGAGCTAAGAACTTATCAAAATCATGATCGACATCGAACATTTTTAGAATCTTCCACATAAAAGGATTCCAGATGCCCAACATCTGGCATTTTGCCGCACTGAAAAATCCTTCGCCACGAACCCAGAATCTGGGGACCAAAAAAGGATCGTCATTATCGCTAATAAAACGATTATCAGTTGTTGCCGCTAAATCGAATCGATATCTCTGAACTACTTCTCTAACATGGGAATTGTAGTCACCCTCTGGATATGAAAAGCAATTAACCGATTTGCCAATCCAATTTTCAAGTTTTTCTTTCGAGGTTTTAATCTCATAATTCAATTCTTCCTCATTACATTGCGTCATCATCACATGATGAGCTGTGTGACAACCAACTGCTACCTGGGGCAATCTGGCAATTTGTTTCACATTTTCAATCGTCATCGCCTCTCTTGTCATACCAGCAGCAAACCGGTTTTCCAATTGCTTTATTAACTCCTCTCTGCGGCTCTCGCTGATCAGACGCATCTTTTTTATCGTATTATCGGTTTTTAAATATTTTTTGCCATATCGACTAACATAAGACCACCAAAAAACACCACCGTTTTCAACCGGGTCGGTGGATATAAAAAATGTCACTGGAATATTATATTCAGTAATAATCGGGATCACATTATCAATATTTTCTTGCCAGCCATCATCGAACGTGATCCAGACTGCATGATCCGGAACAGTCCCATTACCTTTCAGATAATTAAGAAGCTGCTCTGTCGAGATAAAAACATAGCCATTATTTTTTAACCACAAAATGCATTTAAAAAAAAATTCCTTGCTGATCGTGTGAAAAAATAACGGCATAATTTTATTTTCCTGCAACGCTTTCCTTTTCGCTCGCAGATAAACGCCCGTTATCATCAGGCCGCCAGCAATTATCCCTCCCAGAATATTTCTTATGATTCCCCTGCCTTTGCTCATATCAAAAATTATCCCCCTCACATTAAAATTCAAAATAAAAATCCAGATCCGACTCAGCCATCGTTGCAAACACAGCATTTCGTTCATCAATCCGGTCGGAATCAATTTCTAAATCTGCATTGGTTAAAACAATAATTGGTTTTCCTACTTTCATAAAAAATTTTCTTTTAAAAATAGCGTCAAAAAAACGATGTGAGCTCATCGTAAAAATTCCATCATACCCCCCTAATTTTGCCAGCTTTTTGGTCGCCATCAAAATCATTTTAAATTTCTTCTCATCTTCAAAAGGCACTCGATAATCAACTAAAGCCAGCAGCCTTAGTCCTTTGGCAAATATTTTTCTTACCACAAAATAGGTACGTGAATTCACATCATCTAAAAAATAAAAATGATACCGATCTTTCATCTTAAAAAAACGCCAATTGATGAAATCTAACGAGCGTGAAAATTCTAATATTTCATTATCCCAGTGACAGTAATCCCAGTGCGCTAATGAATCAATTGATTTAAATTGAGAATCTTTAATTCTGATTTTTTCTGGAAAATTAAAGCTATGTTTGTCATTAATATTATTGGACTTTTTTTTTAAAAGCTGACTCAGTCCGAACTTGAGCGGGCCGAGCAGATTGCCAACCCAGATATAAGTGAACAGATGGCCAATTATTTTGTTGCCGAGCGCCAACTGAATTCGCTGTGATACCTCAGAAACACCCACACCAAAATGGGGATAGAAATCAGTCTTCGCCTGCCTGGCAATGGCTGAGCCAATTCCCTGGCTTCGGTGGCTTTCCGGCACAAAAAAATCGTAGCCATAAAATCCTTTTAATCGCTTCCCTTTAAAATAAAATTCAAACTGGTTATGTAAATGCTGTCCAATAATTTGTCCATCATCATTATAAGCAACGAGTATCGTGGGCGTCGTTTTATCATCCAATAACGGATTTTCCAGAATTTGAAATTTAAATCGTTCAACGACATCATTTCGGTCGGGATTGATTTCTTGATTGAACTTCAAAAATTGATCAAATCCTGCAGATGTCAGCCGACAGATTTTCATACTTTTTGCTCAATAAATTTCTCAAATAAATCTTGATAGCGTCTGGCAATAACCTGCCAATCAAAATTATTAACAACATAATGGCGACCATCTTGCTGCAATCGACTTCGTAATTTCGCATCTTCCAGAATGCGGATCACTGCCTGACTGATCTGCTGGGAATTCTTCTGTTCGACTAATAAGCCACTCTTCTCGTGAACGACACTCATGGGGATTCCGCCAATATTCGTACCAATGGTGCAACATCCAGAAGCCATGGCTTCTAAAAATACGACGCCCTGTCCTTCAAGATCGCCGCTCTCTGGAATCACTGAAGGACCGATGAAAATATCGGCTGAAGCGTAGTATTGCGGAAGCTTTTTATTATCAAGATCGCCTTCAAAATATACGCTGTCCGTCACATTTAATTCCTTGACCAGTCCTTTTAAATCGTTGGCTAACAAGCCATTCCCGATAACCAATAGCTTTGACTTATCAAATTTTTTCAATACTTCTGGAAATGCTTTTATTAAATAAGCCACACCTTTTTTCTCAACCAGCCTTCCCACGAAAAGCAATAGCGGATTATTGTTAGCAACATATTTTTTTCGAATTTTCTCATCACGAAAATCGGGACTAAATAGATCGGAATATACGCCTAATGGCATGATCGTTACATCAATTGTTCCGATATCAAGTTTATGAATTTCTTTTTGAAGTGCTGGTGTCAACGCCACCACATGATCGGCTCGTTTTAAGCTGTATTTTACCAAGGTTTTCAACACGGGATTTTTTATGGCAACATCCCCACCTAAAATATTGATGATAACTGGAACATTGATGAATCGCTTTAGAAATGCTCCGACAAAACCCTGCGGCAAAACAAAATTGGCATAGAGCAGGTCGATCTTTTCTTTTTTAATCAATCGAATTACGGCAATCATTTCAAAGAAAAACAAGAATGGAATTAACAGGTAATTCAGCTTTCTCTTTAAAAGATTGGCAAAGATGCCACCATTGTAACACAGGCGTTGCCATTTATAGGGCGCAAAGTAAGAGAATCTCCTGATCTCGACCTGATCCCAGCATTCCTTTTTTTGAGCTCCTTTAGCGTGAGGAGCCAGCACGAAGACTTTAAAATAGCGGGACAGCGATTGCGCCATATCGGAAATGAATGGCGGCTCGCTGTCGCCTTTCCAGCGAGGAAATGTGCTGGTTGTTATGAGAATTTTTTTCACTCCAACCTCGTTCTATGATACTAAATATAACTTTTTCATAAGCGAAAGCAGAAACATCCAAATTATAAAGTTTTTCGATCGTTGTTACTGTCATTTCGATCCGCCAGTCAGCGGAGAGGAATCTGCTAAATCAACTGTTCTATTTTAAAACACAGCTTTCTCACACCGTTGCGCCCGGTTCGGGGTGCCCGATGAAACAGAGCGTAATCCCTTTATGGAATGCGCTTCCGCCGACTGGCGGATATAGGCGACACCCTGACGCAATTAACATGTCGATGTTATTTCACTTTTTTAATTTTTTGCAATTTCCACCCCTGGCGGATGCAGGGAAATGCAAATCTAATGCCAATCTGTAATAAATTTTGATTTAACTCATTACAAAATTCTTAATCACATCGACAATATAATCAATTTCCTCAAATTTGAGATCGGGATAAAGGGGGAGCGTTACCTCTCTCTGGGCAATATCTTCAGTAACCGGCAAACTATGATTCGGCTGAAGATATTTTTGATGATAAGTAAATCGATGAGCTGGGGGATAATGGATACTGGTCTGGATACCGTTTTGTTTTAGAAATTCCATAAACCGATTACGATCTGTTTCATGATCGAGCAAAATGGGAAAAATATGATAGCTCGAAAGACCAGGGTGATTGATAAATGGAATTTTTATATTATCTAAATCAACGAATTTCTTTTGATAATACTTTACTAATTCTGCTCTTCGTTTATTTTTTGACTCTAACTTATTCAATTGAACGATGCCCAGAGCAGAACCTATCTCGGTAGGGCGATAATTATATCCCAAATCCACCACATCGTAGGAATAGGAATGACCTTTGTAGCGGTCAAAAGTCAACGAAGTCATGCCATGTGATCGGATCAGCTTGATTCTCTCGGCTAAATCGTCTCTATTGGTGACGAGCATGCCGCCCTCGCCAGTGGCTAAATTTTTATTGGAAAAGAAGCTAAAGCAGCCACAATCGCCAAAAACGCCGCATGATGTCCCATTCAGTTTGGCGCCGGGCGCATGGGCAGCATCCTCGATCACCGTCAAATTGTGCTTCCGTGCCAGCGACATGATTTGCTCCATGTGGCACGGATACCCGCCGTAATGAACGACCAAAATCGCTTTGGTTTTATCGGTAATTTTTCGCTCGATATCCTCTGGGGCGATTGTCAAATCATCCTCACTCACCACATCGGCAAAAATCGGAGTGGCGCCAGTGTAAATGATCGAATTCACGGAAGCGATAAAAGTCAACGATGGAACGATGACTTCGTCGCCAGTTCCTATCCCCAACACAACATTAGCCAGGTGAAGCGCCGTCGTTCCGTTGGAAACAGCAGAAGCATGTTTCACGTTGATATAATTACAAAATTGTGTTTCAAACTGGTGCGTTATTTCTCCCAAAGTTAACCAACGGGATTGCAGCACCTTTGTTACTGCATTAATTTCTTCATCACCATAATCGCTATCGAACAAAGGAATCTTCCACTGACTCATCTAATTCTCCTTGGGGATCTCCACATTCAAATCAAATAATTTCACAAAATTCATCCGTTCAAACTCAATCGTCACATCATCAGTGAAAGCTGCAAAAATTTCGTAATTTCCAAAGGCTGCATTTTCAGGCAATTCCCAGAAAATCTCATCCTTTACGATTTCATTGGGCTGCCAGTCTGATGTTGGAAACACGCTAAAGACCGGCTCATGAACCCAATAATTTGTCTGTTCGCCCGACTTGAATTTAAATATAACCTGATAATCCTGGTTCAAACTGTCCTGCGTTGACCAAAAGCTTGTGAAATGAATCGCATAACTCCATTTGATTGCCTCACTGTTTTCGACAGGACTATATGACTTGAGTATTGGGAATTGATTATATCCCATAAACTCAAGTGGAGGCTTGATTTCTTTTTTGGAAAACGTTTCGATTGACGCACCGACATCGATGGCTAACTCCCTTCTCCCCGCTTCGTAATCTGCACCTTTTTTAAATACACAGACCCCATCTTCATAATGAATGACGCCAAATTGTTTATTTTTTATTACTGAACGAATCGAATCATTATCAGGCCAATAAAATGGCACGTGAAAACTTGACCGTGTAACCAGCCGCACTGAAGGCGCATAAAAATCATACAAAATATAATCTACTTTCCCGACATTATCATTGAAAACATAGATTTCATGTCGCTTCGCTGCCTGGGGTATTAGTCGGGATTCTGCTGATAATGAAACATTCGCTGGTATGGTTTTTATAACCTCGTCAAGAACCTGATGATGTTCTGTTACCTTCCAATGCCGAAAATCAAGGGCATTGGATTTTATAAAGAAAAATACGATCGCTAAAACCAGAACCAACGTTGACCCAATCGACAACACATTCTCTCGAATGCTTCTTTCTTTAAAGCGATGAATTAATTTATTTCTAAAGAACTCATAAATTTTCTGCAAGCCATAAATGGCAGAGATGAACACAAAAGGTGCAACAGTGACGCTATAATAGTGTTCAACATCATGAGTGTAGTAATAGCTGCTGATCAAATTAATGAAAAAAATCGGTGCCGCGATCAGCAATATTTTCCATTCAAAAAAACTCAGAAACACCACTGGAGCAAAGATGTAGATGAAATAAAGGATGTTGTATTGCTTTGCCCAGAATTTAAACAGATATAATGGATCGTGAGATAACTGTCCCAGGTGGCTCCAATGTGTATCAGCGCCGGCCATAATATCGAACTCCGGGAACCCCAGCAAGCTCCGTATTTTCAAGCGCTGATACCAGATCAGGAACCAGATCACGCTGACTGCTGCAACTATCAAGCCATGTTTCTTTTCTTTCAGAGCAAAAAAAGCATAAATTCCCATCATGATCAATAGCAGAGCTGAATCCTCTCGGCACAGTAACGTGAGTAATGTGAACAAGTAAAATAACTTAAAATTTTTCTTAATTAAATAATAAAATGTAAATATTAACAGCGGCGCAGCAAACGTCACTCCATGCACATCCGCTAAATTGGCATTCTGGATGGCAGGGTACATGAGATAGGCGAATGAAAACGTGACGGCGGTGGATTTATCATGAGTGATCAGTTTACCGATCCAATAAAGCGGCAATGCGCCCAGCGTGACCACAACCGACTGTAAAATTAAAATCGTATAAGCATGGGGAATGATTTTAAAAATCAATGCGATTGGAATGAAAATAAATTCCCAGTGTGCCATCCAAAAACGGGTCATCGGATAGCCCATGTTGATGCTATCCTGTAGAAACCAACCCTTGCTGGTATTCCAGATCACCTGAATCATGGTGCCCAGATCGTAAGCGCTGGTCTGGAAACTTCGATAACGCAAAATGCTTAAGTAGCTGAAAACGAAAATGTAGAGAATAATCAGCCCCCAGAGCATAAAGAATTGTACTGAGCGATCAGTTTTCCGAATCACCCCTTTGGCTTTCGGTTTCGGCTTCGAGGTGTCTCGTTTTCTCTTAGCTGCCATTTGACCCTTTCTTGTTTAATAGTTCCCGATAAACGTTTACCGTTTGTTCCGCAATGATTGGAATAGTATAATGCTTTTCAACTTTTTCCCGATTCACCTGTCCAAACTGCTTTGCCAGTTGTGGATTATCCAGCAAATCGTTTACCTGATTTGCCAGCGCAACTGAATCTCGGATGGGGAAAATAGTTCCATTGACGCCATGTTCGATATAGCCACCGCCACCTTCGATCGTACAAACCACCGGCAAGCCACAAGCCATGGCTTCCAGTGTTGAAAGCGGGCTGCCCTCGGACAATGAAGGCATTACAAATACCGATGTTTTTTTATACAGATTGATCAGTTCTTCGTTGGGAATTCCATTGATTACTGTAAAATTGTCCAGCAATGCGATCTTCTCTTGAAGAAATTTTGGAATTCGAGATGCCACCGCAAAAATTCGTCCCTTGATTTTCGGCGCAGCCTCTACCAAAGTATCAAAGCCTTTGCCAATCGAGCCTCTCCCAACATAGATCACTGCTCGCTCTTTTTTAAACCAATCCCATTCCGGCGTAAACTGCGCAGGATCGAGTCCATATTTGATGATCACAATCTTATTTGGATCAACCTGATAATTTTCGACCAGATATTGCTTGAATTCTTCTTTGCAAACCGTGATCCGATCCGCTCGGGGAAACGCCAAACGCTCTAACTGCCTTAGCCTGAACTCGACAATCGGATTAAAAATGAGTTTGTATTTAGCAGGCAGAACTTTTTTATACTTGACGTTCTGCAACGTTTGTAAATAGTGAACCGAAACCACGGTTGGCACTGTTGGCTGGTATCCTGCTAAAGAAGCGGCTGCCGTGAAATGAATGATGTTATACTTCCTCTCGATCTTTGGCAGGTATCGCTTTCCCAAGTAGGGATAGAAAATCATCTCCCTGATATTGGGAAAAAGTTTCAGCGATTTTGGAATCCTTATTTTTAAACCATTTTCATAAGAAAAAATCTCATGCTCTAATTTAATACTTGAATAGTAAGAAGTCAAGCGATTTGTCCATAAAGATATTCCACCAAATCCAGAAATTTTATAACATTCATCAATCAACGCCAGTTTTATCGACATATCTCAGATCTCTTTTAACATACCATTCTAAACGATCTAATCCAAATCAAAAAATCCCAAATAACAAAAAACCAAAATCCATTAAATTTAAAACCTCAAAATTTAGTACGCAGAGACAACAGGAGTGCATCGCCTTTTCACGTCAAACAGCGAATTGAATAATTACGATTATTTGCCACAACATAATGTTTTCAAATGGCTCAAAAAATTTAAAAATATGCCGAAAGCATATCCCATATCATCATTTTATGATCAAAAACTAATCTGACCATAGCTTTTAGTGTTGACACATTAATCTAAAATTTATATTTAAATCCTAATCTTACAATTTGTGTATCATAATAGTTTTCATAAACAGCACTAAAATTTTCTCCATGCAGTTTTTGTTTAATTCCAAATTTATTCAATATATCATTGAACGAAAAATTGATTTCACCTTTGTTCTGCCAAATGCTTTTTTTGATGCCCAAATCAGTTGATGATCTGGCAGACTGTTTGCCTTGAGGAATGTTTTTGGCGGCGTAATATACATAAATGAGTTGTGCTTGAAAATTATTGGGAAGTGGAAGGAGATTGGTTATTTTTAGATCCCAGGTTTGGTCATCTGTCGGCTGAATGATAAATGGTCGCTGATATGGGAACAACAGTGATCCTTCGTATTCATGAATGGTGTTTTTATACAAATTGAAACTGCTTTTAAATTTCCAAAACTTGAAAATATCCTGTGAAAACAACAATTCTACACCAGAATTTTTCCCACTTCCAACATTTTGATATATCTTGTTAATAATATCATATTGGCTATTCGATTCGTCAATATTATAAACACGTGTAAACGGATCTCTTATTTTTCTGTAATATCCAGATATAAATGCCGAACCATTTTTCCAACTATGTTCATAAGCAAGCTCAACCGTGTGAGTAAACTGAGGCCGCAAATATGGATTACCCACTTTAAGCAATTCTGGATCATCATATTTAGGAAAGATTCGTAATTCCGCTTCACCGGGTCTATCAACTCTTCTATTAAAAAAAGCAGAGAAATTATTATTATCGTTTATTCTATAAGTAAACCGCAAATTCGGAAAAAGCTCAAAATAATCATACTTGTCATTTTCAGCATAATAGATGTTTTCAGAGGAGATGTTATAAAAAACATTCGTTTGTTCGGCTCGGAAGCCTGCTTCGATGTCAATTTTTCTTTTTTCATAAATATAGTTGACGTAACCTGCAAATATATTTTCTCCCCACTTGGACCACTCACCTAATCCCGGATAGATAATTGATTGCGGCCCTTTTACTGTTGTATAAGTTACCGGAATATTTCTAATTTGAAGTTTAGTACCTGTTTCAATTCTTCCGCTTTTTAGTGGTTTTATATAATCTATTAACAAATTCGAGATATGTTCGGTCGCAATAATGTGGGTATCATCTTCAGATTGTCTGACGCTGGAACTGTCGTTTAGGTAATATGCTTCATCTTCCCAACCTCTCGTATATTGGATTGTTGCTTTTAACTCATGACCAACTTGATAAAAAAGATGCTTATAATTCAAGCGAAAATTTAAATAGCCGGTCACTTCATCTTCACTCCAATGCCAATAGCGATAACGCTGCAAAGTATTTAGATTGATATAAGGAACCTGTGCCGTATCGATATGGTGTTCATAGTCAATGATTGAGGAAAATGTTAAAATATTTTGTGCATTAATGAGCCAATCTAATCCGCCATTTACTATATAATGAGTCTGAGTTCTGTTTTCTGGAACCTGAGAAATGGTTTTCGTCCCATCATCGTACGTTCTTGTGGTAAATTCATTGTTAGGCAATCTATGCTGGCTCGCTATCTCAGACTGCCAAAATGCGTTCACTTTACTGTTTTTGTAATTGAGGTTAAGATTCGGAACATAGATGGGATTTTTTGAGTAGCGTCCTAACTTTGTCGGCAGGTCTTCCTTTCTGGTTGTCAAATCACTCAGGCCGAAATTAAATCCTATTTCGCCGTTCCATCCCTCCCGATTTTCTTTTTTGTTTACAATGTTAATAATACCAGCCATTCCGGAGGCATCATATTTCGCTGATGGATTATTAATGATCTCGATACGCTCGATATTGGTGGCAGGAATATTATCCAATCCTTTTTGATTTCCAAATCCGGTCAGGCTGGATTGTTGCCCATCGATTAAAATCGCTACGCGATCACTCCCTCTTAAAATTACCTTTCCTTCCTGATCAACAGTTACACCGGGCAAAATTTTGAGAGCTTCTAAGACTGAACCGCCAGCTTGAGATAATAAATCTTTTTATGTCCAGACCAGCGGATAGTATTGCCCTCTGGGCTTCGACAATTACTTCATCAGATTGAATTGCTTCTAACTTAAGCTCGATGCTGCCAAGATCATAATTATTGTTCAGCTTGCCGATAAAAATAGGAATCTTTACGAAAGCATAACCGATAAAAGAACATCTTACCACATAGCTTCCCGGACTGATGCCAGAAATAGAAAACCGCCCATATTCATCAGATAAATTACCCGCAACAATTGTATTTTCATCAGCGCTGGTCAATACAACCTGAACAAAAGGCATTGCTTTTCCTGATCCGTTTTCGACCACTTTACCAGAAATATTTGCTTTGTTTTGTGCAAAGCTTATGACACTTATCGAAAAAAACAAAGTCATTAGAATAGTTGATCTCATATTATTTTTTCCCTTGGTATTTTTACTTCTATAATGAAGTTTTTTTGACAAACATTTCCCTTCTTCAACAATTTTCTCACTGCATCATGCCAGCCTCGAGAAAAGCTACCCCGGCCTCAACCTGGAATTAATATCTCAAAAATAAATTTATAGACAGGGTGTAAAGGCATTGCGCACCGATTTCTTCAATCTTTATAAGCTTGAAATTCAACCTTTTCTGTTGAAAAATCGGGATCAGAAATATTTTCCAGTGCACTTTCATTCTTCTTTGATAACCGCGCCAGCCAATCGAAACCGTACAGAATTACTAAACCAACCAACGAAAAAAGGCGACTCAGCAGAACCATAATTACTGCAATTTCGCCTAAATTGTAAAAGCATTTAAATAAATATGCACCGGAAATCTCTCGAACACCCAATCCGCCAGGCAGGGGAGCCAAAAGGACGATAATGTTGGTGAAGGCTCCAACAAAAATCAAAAAAGTTAACGGCAATTTATATCCAAGACTCAATAGCAGCAGGTAATCACAAATAAACCAGATAAACAAAGCAATTATGGTCAGGCCGATGCTTTTAATGATAATATCAATTCTACGACGGGTCAAACGAAATGCAATGAGAATATTTTTGAAAATATTTGATGAGCTCAGTTTTTGCTTCACTATAAAAAAACTAACCAGAACTAAAATCAACACAACTGGAATCAACCAAATCTGATTCCAATCAATGTTTTTAGATAAGATATTGACGATCGCTTTAAAATAGCCACCGATAAAAACAGCAGCCAGCAAAAATAATCCGGTAATGGAATAATCTAAAAAGACCTCTCCAAACAACGATGGAATTGAGTTGGAGATCGGAATTCCTTCGGTTTTTTTTAAGAAATAGGCTTTGGTTGGATAACCGGCTTTTCCGGGAGCAGTCTGGTTTAAAACAGCAGCACTTATAGCAATCCGAAATACTGATTTTAAAGTAATCCCTTCTTTAATCGGAATCAACAAAAGATACCATCGCACAATCATCAAAAATTGGCTGAGCGTAAATAATGCTAGAACTCCAGCCAGTCCCCAATAGTTGATATTATTTTTGATCGTTACAATCTTGCTCCAATCACCCTTGCGGAACAGAAAGTAAAAACCAACTATGATCAAGACGATGGAAAAAATATTGATGATTTTATTTAGGTTTTTTTTAGTCATTACCAAGTAAGTTTAATGAATCAGTTGTTGTCGTTAAACCAAATAGTTAGTTATGCTAAGGCACAAAGTAGCGAGGAACTGAATCGGCTGTTTGGTTGGTGAATTTCTAGATTAAATCTTACAAAGGCTTCCTGGCGTTTTGTATGGATTTTTAGGATCATCCCCATTTCAAACCACGAAACTCGATTTCAGCTTGTCAAATTCTTCCACTGCCTGCTCATAATCCTCTCGCCGACCAATATCCCGCCAGTAGCCCTTAAAATGATAACCTACAATTTTTTCTTTCGCCTTAATCAAAGCATGGATCAAATCTGGTAAGTCAAAATATTGTCGCTTTGGAATATGATTCATCACCTCTTTGTTAAAAACATAAATCCCCATACTCACCTGGTAGGTCAGATTGGGTTTTTCAATGTAATCATAAATTTCATGATATTCGTTAGCTTTGAGAATGCCGAGGTCGATTTTCACTTCTTTATCGTACATTGCAATCGTTGCCATGGCATTCTGCCGAAGATGGAATTGAACCAGTTCAGTATAATTGAGATCAGATAAAACATCCCCGTTCATCACCAAAAATGTATCATTCAAGTTTTCTAATAACGCCAGCGGGCCTGCTGTTCCCAGAGGAATATCTTCTCTTGAGTAAGAAATTTTCAGTCCCCATTTATCGCCATTGCCGAAAAACGCTTCAATCAACTCTGCTAAATGCCCAACTGCCATCGTAATCTTTTTGAATCCCGCTTTTTTCAGTTGACGAATCACCACCTCCAGAATTGGCATATCGTGAATTGGCATCAATGGCTTGGGAAATACGGTCGTGTATGGTTTGAGTCTCGTTCCTTTTCCACCTGCTAAAATAATTGCCTGCATGGGTCTGTTCCGCTTCTTAAATATTATAAATTTCTGGTTTGTATTGATCAATATTCGCTTTGACAAATTCAATCGTCTCTGTTAAACCGGCTTCCAGTGAATAAGTCGGCTCCCAATTCATAAATGCTTCAGCTTTGGAATTATCACAAATCAGCTTCATGACTTCACTTTTCTCAGGCCTAATCCGTATCGCACTGGCGCGAATTTGAATGTCTTTGCCGATGAGCGAAATAATTTTTTTTGCTAAATTTCCAATCGTGATCCCCTGCCCATTTCCGATGTTAATAGCTTCGCCAATCACTTTTTCAGATTCAGCCATTTTAATAAAGCCAAGCACGGTATCCTTCACAAAAGTCAAATCCCGTACCGGATCAAGCGAGCCTAATTCGACTATATTCGAGGTCAAAGCCTGAGAGATAATGGTTGGAATTACAGCGCGAGCTGATTGTCGGGGTCCAAAGGTATTGAACGGCCTTAAAGTTGACACTGGCAGATCGAATGAACGATAATAGCTCTCGACGATTTTATCAGCTCCGATCTTGCTGGCTGAATAGGGCGACTGTCCCTGCAACGGATGCTTTTCATCAATTGGCGTATATAAAGCTGTTCCATAAGTTTCGCTGGTTGAGGTGTGAACCACTCTTTTTATATCCGTTTTGAGACAGGCTTCCATCACATTCAAAGTCCCTTTCACATTCGTTTCCACATACGAAGCCGGCGCTACGTAAGAATAGGGAATTGCGATCAACGAAGCGAGATGAAACACTATCGAACAGCCATCGACCGCCTTCTGAACCGAATACGGATCCTGCACATCGCCCTGGAATATTTCAATTTGATTTAAAATAGTTTTCGAAAGATGCTCTAAATGTCCCCAATCATTTCTCGAATTATAGTGAACCAGAACCTTGACCTTAGCACCCAGCTCAACCAGCTTTTCTGTTAAATGGCTACCAATAAATCCGGCCCCACCAGTAACTAAAACTTGTTCATTTTGCCAATTCATTCATTCTCCTATTTTGGGTGAGTCGTTGAGCAGATGCTGACCAGACAAAAAAGCTCAATCACCCAATTACCTAATTACTACCAAACTTTTCCTTATCCTGCAATTCCAGCTTTTTTACTCGATACAGCGTATCTTCCAGCAGTCTTCGATTAGCGGCAATCAAGTCCGAAAGCAATCCAATTACCATCACCTGAAAGCCTACTATAAAAAGAACTGCTGCCAAAATTAAAGACTGAATATGCCCCTGCCCGCCGAACGGTGTGAAAAGATAGAAATAAAGAAATCTCAACGACACAATCAATCCGCCTGAGAAGATTGTACCACCGATCAGGAAAAAAGTTTTAATCGGCTCGTACATGGTATAAATTCGGATGATGGTTGCCAGTGAGCGCTTAATATAGTTGAAACTGTTTTTGAAAAGTCGGGATTCCCGCAGCTTCGCATTCGTTTCAATCGGTACATGTGTGATCGCTATATTTTTCTTGCCCGCCTGAATGATAGTTTCCAGCGTATAGGAAAACCGGGAAATGACATTTATTTTCAAAGCCGCTTCTCGACTAAAGGCACGAAAGCCGCTCGTTGTATCTGGAACATTCGTTCCAGATACCTGCCGAACCACCCAACTGCCAAGATGCTGAAGCTTCTTTTTCATCGGACTGAAATGATCGATATTATCCACCTGACGATCGCCAACGACGATATCCGCTTTTCCTTTGGCAATTGGCTCGATCAATTTTTCAACATCCGATCCCTTGTACTGATTATCACCGTCGGTATTCACTATTATGTCGGCACCGAGGCGAAGCGAAGCGTCCAGTCCTGATAAAAAGCCTTCAGCCAATCCTTTGTTATTGGTGAGTTTCACAATATGGTTTACAACATTCTCTCGCGCAATCTCGACTGTCCGATCAGTACTGCCATCGTCAATCACCAGAATCTCGACTTCATCAACGCCTTTGATATTCCTCGGAATATTTTTAAGCGTTATGGGCAGCGTCTTTTCTTCATTATAACATGGTATCTGGATGATAAGTTTCTTCATATTTTAAAATTTTCTATTATATTTTACTCAATTATTTCTTCAATATTATATTCTTTAATGTCACCGGCATGGGTAAAGATAATCATTTCTCCGATCAAGCCCATGGCAATCATTTGGATGCCGATGACCAGTGACAGCGCTCCCAGCAGCAGCAACGGTCTGCCTGCAATCGAGCCATAACCCAGAATTCGATAAAAAAACAAGTAAATATCGATAATCCCACCAAACAACGTGAGTACTCCTCCGACAAATCCCAAGAAATGAATCGGCTTTTTAGAATATTTGGTTAGAAAAATGACGGTCAAAATATCAAGGCTGCGCTGCAAATATTCGCTGATCGATTTGGATTTCCGAAATTTTCCCGGTAGCTGGGCGATCTTTTCTTCGGTAATTCTATATCCCTGTTTCTTCGCTAATATGGGAATAAATTGATTCAGCCCTCCATAAATCTGGATGTTTTCCAGCACGTCGCGATTCATTACCAGAATGCCGCTGTTAATATCGTTTAAAGGCAATTTAGAAATCATCTGGGTAATAAAGTTAAACACGCGAGAGATGAACCGGTTAAACGGGCTATCGCGTCGTGGCGAACGCCAGCCAATAACCAGATCATAGCCTTGCTGCAATTTCGTTAGCAGCTTCGGCAAATCCCTGGCATCGGGGCGAACCCGCGTTGTATAGAAAACTATTTTCTGCCCTAACGATAATTTAAATCCCGCTTCAAATGCCGATGCTTCACCAAATCGGGAGCGCATTTTGATCAGTTTGACATTATTATATTTTTGTGCCATCGACAATAGCTTTGGATAGGTTCCATCCTGACTATTATCGTCAATTAAAATAATCTCATATTTTTTATTCAGTGAATCCAGGGTGGATTTTAATCCATAAAAATATTCATCAACATTTTGATCGAGATTATAAAACGACACAATCACCGAAAGGGCTAATTCTCCTGAAGCCGTTTCCAGCTTTTGGGACGATCTTTCTGATAATTTAACCATCTTTTCCTGTAAGAACATAGCTTGCTCATACCCTGTTCATTAATTTCCATTTTCAATTATTAGCTTGCTCAATTATTTCTTTACAAACGGTGCGTTTATCAAGGAACCATTCCAGACCTTTTTCAGAATGGACATCGATTCCATATTTGGGTAAAAAATAAAATCGATCATAGATCTCATTTAAAAACTGATTTCCGATACACTCGCCTTGTTCGGCGTACATAATCTGCGGCGGATTTGCTTCCATGCCAAGCACAAACATTTCATGGGGATTATTTTCAAACCGGGCAGCAGGATGTTTAAACTCAATCCCATGATCCAAATAGAATTCATGGCGAGCTTTGAGAATCCCCTCATCTCCCTGGCTCAATTGGGATTTCACACTTAAATCGGCTCCATCAAGCACCAGCTTAATATTGTGCTCCATCGCATATTTAATAATGTGCACATCGAATGAAATTTTACAGGCCAGGCATCCCACGCCGACGACGAATGTTTTAAATCTCGCCAGATCACCAACGTAATTGCCAAACAGTATCTTATTGAAAGTCTCGGTAGTATCGATTCTGGCGTATGTTACTTTTTCCTTGCCAAACATTGCTATTATTTTATTGGCATTAAATTCACTTCGTTCTTGTTCTTTTATAAAAAGATGATGGAAGTTCAGCAAATGGACTTTTTTAAAGTACCGTGCCGCCAACATCGCTGCCAGCGTAGAATCGCAGCCGCCAGAATATTGTACTCCTACTTCAATGTCACGGTTGGCATTATCGAAAACTCGCTCCAATGGCGTGCTTAAAATCGTGCTTTTGATTCCGCCATTGCTTTTTAATTTGGCGTAAATTTGTTCTTTTGTCAAATTGGTTTTTTCAGCTTCGATTAAAAAATTATTAAATGTCTCTTTAGCCTGATAGCTCTCTTTTATGCGATGTCCTGAGCTATATTTTTTATTCTGGGCATCGAGCGATTTGTAAATTGAAGGAAAAAGTTTTAATCCAATATTTCCCATGAAGCTTAAAAAGCGAAGATATAAAGCTCTAAGCCGAATATTAAACATGCCAATACCGATGAAGCTAATAAAAAGGCCGACCCAACTTTTTATCAATTTAAAAAATTTTTTTAGTATCATCTTGCTGTCTTCCCCAATTGCATTATATTCGTATCAAAAAAGATGGAACGGAATCCCTTTGTGATTAGTGCGTCCGCAGACTGGCGGACAAAATCGCTGCGTGCCTATTCAGCCTCCGGCTTCATTCCTTTGCCATTTAGCGGCGTTTCAGTCAAATAAACACTCTTTCGTTTTCCGGTTCTAACGATCAAATCAGCCAGCAGACCCCACACAAAAAATTGAACGCCAGTAACCATGAATAAAAATAGCGAAATCAACAAGACATTGATATCGATTAGCGGTTTATTAAAAAGGTAGATTCGATACAACATCCATAAAATAGAGAACAATCCAAAGACGATAAATAACGAGCCAATTTTTCCAAAAAATCTTAACGGAGTTTTTAAATATCTGATGAACAAATTCATCGCCATAAGATCGACAATCACTCGAAACGTTCGGGTTATATTATATTTCGATTTCCCAAATTTTCTCTCGTGGTGATCAACCACCATTTCTGTAATTTTTGCTCCTTCAATTTTTGCCAGCGCGGGGATGAACCGATGCAGCTCGCCATACAGATTAATCCGTTTAATAATCTCCGACCGAAAAACCTTCAATGAACAGCCCGTATCATGAAGCATAACACCAGTTACTTTGCAGATCAATTTGTTGGCAATTTTTGATGGGATCTTTCTGATCACCAATTTATCTTTCCGATTCTTGCGCCAGCCGCTAACTACATCATATCCCTGTTCCAGCTTGTCCAACAATTTCGGAATATCCCTGGGGTCGTTTTGAAGATCACCATCCATGGCAAAAACATATTCACCTTTTGCCGTATCAAATCCTGCTGCCATCGCTGCCGATTGACCAAAATTTCCTCGAAACTTTATAACTTTCACTTTTGGATTTTCATTATGAATTTCTTTCAACAGTTCAAAAGTCCGATCCCGGCTTCCTTCATCAATGAAAATAATTTCATACACTTTCCCTAACTGATCCAGCACCTCTCTAATTTTGGAGTGCAGCAATCGAACATTTTCTTCTTCATTATAAAGCGGAATAACCAGCGATATTTCAATGGGTCTTTCCATGTTTGCTTTTTCTCAGCCCGAATAAACCTAACCTAAAAGGAGTTCTGGAGCAATGGATTTATAAGGGGCATGCTCCAAAACCCCAATTATTATTTTCCAAATTAAATATTTTATCTATAAACAGAACTTTTGCCTGAAAAAAAATCATCTAATTGGCAATTAAAACTAAACCTCATTTTCCATTATTCACATTTACACCCTGCGGCGCCTCTGGCGGAACGATGTCCCACGACGAAGCATCTTCATAGTATTTCCAATTATTAAAGTCATATACCACCGTCTTGCCGTGTTTGCGGACAGTCATAACACGATTATTCCAATCAACCATCTGGTTGTTCCGATTGTCTGTTGCTTCCAGTCGTTCAAAAGGATAAGCACCATCTACATAATCTGGGGTAATCACTATTCCTTTGCTCGTCGTAAATCGATTGACTTCAAGCTTAGCGTTATTTTTAATGGCTGATTTAAATTCCTGATAGGAGCTGTAATCCACTCCAAGAGTCGCCACTTCCAGCCCCGCACAGATCGAGCTCATCTGAATTGCAATGGCTACTTTTCCTTCCCGATAAAATTGCCAGCTGTCTTCCTTACTCATTTCATCAAAAGTATTGCTTCCGATTGATATGTGCAAATAGGGTTTGCCACCTGGAACAACCAGCATGGCATTGCGATGTTGGTTACCGCCATCGCCGCCATCATAATATTCTGAGCTCTCAAGTGGTCGAGAAAAGGGATCGTTTGGATCTGTATAAGCCTTCGTGTTTATCCAGAGCATGAATGGCTTGCCCTGATAAGCGCCCGATCCATCGGTTGAATAAATGTTTAATTGCCAGTTAAATCCAGTCCCCAGGTTATAGTTTTTAGTGACAAAACAGTACGAACCATGCTCTTTGGTA
>JAEAME010000616.1_pt1 | contig 34080 bp, 24 predicted proteins | sample 8958731 | NCBI WGS metagenome assembly JAEAME01 (sample SAMN16933194, study PRJNA681113) | bioreactor sludge metagenome | isolation source: anerobic bioreactor sludge (Control) | place: India:Bengaluru | collected 2018-10-24
GGCTCCGCTAACGTGATGTAACCTCTGCGAAAAGTGAACGTCGCGGCATCCCGCTTTAAAACGACATCTTCAACCGAGGCATATTGGCGACTTCCTTCGATGCTCCGCAATTGTCCATAAACCGCAAGCAAGTCCTGCGAAGAAGCCGTAGACAGGTCCGCTGCATTGGCCGGCAAAACAGCATTTAAGATCCCGATAAGCATCGCGGGAAAGCATTTCATACGACCTCCGGTTGCGCCGTTGTCACACAACTGACCCGGCTCGCGTGAAGTGGCTGCAAAAAATTCGGCTTATGTATCGATTTTTCTCGCTTGTATATGACTATTGCTCAAGGTTGCACATCAGAAATAGTGCGGCAACAGAAAACACGCTGGTTCTACGCATGAGCCCTCCGGATTTCGAGAATTGGAATGGGAGCAGTAATCCAAAGATTGCCTGGAGTCATGCCGATCATAGACATGGATTCCCCCAAGGAGATGCTGCCAAAGTGCAAACAGGTGACACCCGATAATACCTGCGGCCTATTATAAAGTGCAAAAAGCATGGACGCCCACAAAAAAAAAGGGAAAGTATGGACCGTATTCCTTTATTCCGCTCTGATTGTCCCCCTCCTCCTCGAAAAAAAGCGTGGACACGCACTGCTTTTCATCATTCTGCCCTGACTTTTCATTTTTCTTACTTGCCGGCTGTTAAATCCAAATAATGAAGAACCGCTTCGGTTTCGGCTGGTTTTCCAGCGCAATTATGAGGCCGGGCTTTAAAATCAGATTGCCGATATGCGCCCCATACCAAGAGAAAAGGCGCCCGGAGCAGGGGCCGGCACCTTCCATCTATTAGAGCCCTCTTCTCCCTCCTAAAAGGGATACTGTCGAGGCGAGCGCTGCATGCTAATCCAGCGCAATTCGGTAAATTCTTCCAGGCCTGCTCGGCCGCCGAACCTGCCCCAACCACTGTCCTTAATGCCGCCAAAGGGAACCTGCGGTTCGTCGTGTACGGTCTGGTCGTTTATATGGACTATACCGGACTCGATGCGCTCGGCGACGGCAAGCCCCTTGTTGAAATCCGGTGTGATCACGGAAGCAGAAAGCCCATAGGAAGTCTCATTCGCAATGGATATCGCCTGCCCTTCATTCTCAACCTCAATAATGGAGACCACGGGCCCGAAGGTTTCTTCTCGGCTGAATGGCGTGCCTGGTTTCACATTGGTCAGCACGGTCGGGTGATAACATGGCCCCTCTGCTTTAGCCCCGCACAAGACTTTTGCCCCGTCATGGACAGCGGCTTCAACGTTTTTTCTTATCTCCTCCAGTTGATATTTATTAATGATTGGCCCGATAATCACTTCAGGATCCTTAGGATTCCCTACTTTAAAGCCCGTTACCTTTTTCACGAATTTTTCAGTAAAAGCCGCTGCAATTGGTTTTTCGATGATTATCCGGCGCGTAGACATGCATATTTGCCCTTGATGAAGAAATGCACCGAAAGCTGCCGCGTTGACAGCGTAATCGATATCTGCGTCCCGCAGAATGATCATGGGATTCTGGCCGCCCAATTCCAGGGCGACGCGCTTAAGATGGCGTCCGGCTTTTTCCGCAAGCTGGCGGCCGACAGCGGACGAACCGGTCATAGAGATGCGGCGGACTTTCGCATTTTCGATAAACTCATCTCCAATTTCACCGCTTCTTCCGGGCCCGTTGGTCACTACATTTAAAACTCCCTCAGGGAACCCAGCCTGTTCAAAGACATCCGCAATCAGGATACCGCCCGCAACCGAAGATTCCGTTGAAGGCTTGAGTACGGCTGTATTTCCGTAGGCAATAGGCATGCAGATGGAGCGCAGCGACAGGATCAAAGGCGCGTTCCATGGCCCAATGCCCGCCACAACACCTACGGGCTGCCGCATGGTCATGTAAAAAGCCCCAGGCAGGTCGGAGGGGATTGCTTCCCCGTTGGTCTGATGAACCTGTGCCGCAGCCTCACGCAGCAAGCCGGGCGTAAAACTTGCCTGAAACATCGCGAAACCAAAGGTGCAGCCCGTTTCTTCCGCGAGCACATTTATGACTTCGTTCTTCTTGTTTTCGAGAACCTCCGCAGCCTTTAAAAACAGCCTCTGGCGCTCCGAAGGGAGCGATTGAGACCATGCAGGAAATGCAGCCACCGCCGCTTCAACGGCCCGCTTCGCATCCGCTCGCTTGCCGGAGGCCACGCGGGCAAAAACTTCTCCGGTATAGGGATTAAAATCATCATAAAACTCGCCATCCGGTGCGGAAACCCATTTGCCGCCTATATACATCTTGAATTCCTTCACCATTTTGTTCCCTCCTTTAATGGCGGCCGATCCGCCCTCCCGGAGAACAGGCTATCAGATGCGGGAATAAGAATCCATTCAGACCGCCTGGAATCATGGTTTTGGCCCTATCCTGCCAGCGGCTGGAATTTTTAGCTCGATCCGGATTTTGCCGCACTTGCAGGGGTAGCACCACAGCAAATTCTGCGAGGCACAATCCACGGCGCACGGCAATTTTGTTCAAGCCTTTGTCCCCCGCGTCAAGCGCGGTTCACATTTTGCCTCTCTTCTCTCCTTCTACTATCATGGACAGAGGTCATGCCGTTGCAGCGTCTGATCCGGGCTTTTCATGTGGATATGTTTGGCAGTTGATGCCGATACGCAATTTCAGATTATTTTTCGACGACCGGATCACCGACTCCCGGCGCAGGTTTCGCATTGCGGTGCCGAAGATACTCGATGACACCCGGCAGGATGGAAATGAAAATGATGGCCAAAATAACCAGGGAGAAATTCTTTTTCACGAAAGGCAGGTTGCCGAAGTAGTATCCCAACGCGGTCAAACCCATCACCCACAAAAGTCCGCCGAAAACATTATATAAGAGGACACGGCTGTATGTCATGCGGCCGATCCCTGCGACAAACGGCGCAAAAGTCCGGACGATCGGCACGAAACGCGCCATGACGATGGCCTTTCCGCCGTACTTCTCGTAAAAAGCGTGCGTCCGGTCGAGGTATTCCTTCTTGAAAAATCGAGTCTTTTCCTGTGTAAAAACGCGCGGGCCGACCTTTGCGCCGATCCAGTAATTCACGCTGTCACCCAGGATCGCCGCCAGGCTCAGCAAAATGGCTACCGTCCAGTAATCCAGGGCGTGGATGGCCGCGAGCGAGCCGATCGCAAACAGGATCGAATCGCCCGGAAGAAACGGGGTTATCACAAGTCCCGTCTCGCAGAAGATGATCAGGAACAGAAGCACATAGACCCACGTTCCGTACTGCTGGGCCACCTCGAGCAGGTGTCTGTCGAGGTGCATCACGATTTCCCAAAACGTCTTAATCAATTCCATAGGTTCGTAAATGATAGGGGCTGAACCCCAAAAATTCAACTGCAGGCTTGGGCAGTTGAAATACAACGCCGGCGCGGGAGGCGCTGAGAAAATCCGTGAATTGCGGAAAATCGCCGCCGGCACCGCAGTTTGCCGTCGGCGAGAACCACACTGGATTTTCGTTAATAAACGCCGGATCCGCAAACGGAGCAATTTTCCCAATCAGAGTGCCTGCTCTGATCCATAATTCCAATGTTTACATCGATCCCTCATAGTAATATCTGGCATTTGGATGCAAATCACCGGAGAGTGGCAGCTGATGAATCACACAATAAACTTGGAGTTGCCGGCAATGAAGAGAGATATAACACTATCGGCGTTGCTCGTTGTTTGGACGGCTTTCAGCATTCTAATATCTTTATATGCGGCGTCCGCATTTGCAGCGGTGCCGACGCTGCGGAATGTCGCCTTCAGGAGAGCCGCCTGGCATTCCAGCGCCGCGAATTACGACAATACCGCTCAACTGATCTCTGATGGCATTGTCGGCGTGCTTTCCGGCGAAGTTCTCGATTACAGCGGCACATCCGCTTCCAATCCGACATACGGGCAGATGATTCCCGGAACGGTGAACAGCGAATGGATCAGCGCGTCCAACGGCGAGGAATGGGTGTATCTGGACTTCGGAGGCATGACGTCGCTGCGAAGCGTCAAGGTTTATTGGGGCGCGAACTGCGCCACCGCCTACGACATTCAGGTTTCCGACGATGCAAAAACCTGGAAAACGGCTGCAAGCGCAGCAGGCAAGGCTGATTCGGCGGTGGAAACAAAAATCAAGCCCCGCAAGGCCAGGCACCTGCGCATCCTCTGCAAAACATCCTCCAGCGCCAACTACATCATCCGCGAAGTGGAGGTGATGGGCAGCAATAACGTGAATTACACTCTCGCGGCACAGCCCGCTCCCGAAACGGACGGCTCCCTGAAACTGACCGGGGGAAAGTGGAAAGTGCAGCGCGCGTCTCTGGTGCAAGCGGGAGGCGAGATCCTGTCAAAATCCGGGTTTGACGATTCTATATGGTTGCCGGCAACCGTGCCCGGCACCGCCTTTGTTTCCTGGCTGAACGCGGGCGCAGTCCCGGATCCGTACTATGACGACTGGCAGTTCCAGGCGTCCGATATTTTCTTCACCGCCGATTTCTGGTATCGCAACTCCTTCGCTGTTCCCGCGTCGCGACGGGGCAAGAAAGTCTATCTGAGCTTTGACGCCATTAACTGGAAAGCGGACGTATGGTTCAATGGCAGACTGCTGGCAAATAGCATGCCCGGCTATGCGCATTCCATCGAGGGCGCTTTCATCCGCGCTAAATTCGACGTTTCGGAACTGGCGAACTACGGCGCACAGAACTACCTGGCGGTTCTGATTCACAGAAACAAGACGCCGGGCCTGGTCACCACCCAGGGACTGGCGGAAGGCCCTCTTCCCAACGGAGGTGAGCTCGGGCAGGACAATCCGACCATCCATGCAGCAGTCGGCTGGGACTGGCTGCCGACCATCCGCGGCCGCGACATCGGCATTTACAATGACGTGACGTTGAGCTACGGAGGCGCCGTACAGCTTGAAAATGTCTGGATGGAAACCGATCTCAAAATAACGGAAACATCGGCGAACATTTCGGCAAGAAACCTGGCGATCGGCAATGCAGTGACCCAACCCGAAGCGCAAAACGCGGCGGACCTCGGGCATGTCAACGACAACGATGAAAACACCCAATGGATCGGCGAGAACATCGACGGCGCTGGTTTCACGATCGACCTCGCGGACATAACCGCGATCAAGAGTCTGCAGCTTATCTGGGGCAGCGAGTCGGGCGGCGCCGCGGCCGCCGCCGAAGACAGGCACCCAGCGAAGTTCAGGGTGCAGGTGTCGGATGACGGCCTGAACTGGCGGAACTTCAATTCCTATGCCGGCGGCGAAGTGAACACCGGCTGGTTCGGTGTCCGGCGCGCGGATCCATCGCCCGGCACGGAGGAATATTCCGGATTTGATATTTCCAATGAAGTGCCCGGCCCCATGGCAACTGTCAAGGTATCGTTTGCAGGCAACGACGCGTTCCCGATGCGTGTTCCCGTGCCGCAAAACGCGCGCTATGTGCGCTTTACCAGCACAGAGCGGAGACGGGTGGAACAGCAGGGCAACCGGATCGTTCCGACGAGGATCAAAGAGATCAGAATCTATGCGGAAACGGCGCAGGAAGTCAGCCAGAGCATGATCCGCACCTATGCTCTGGACGCATCGAAGGCCAATCTTACCTTCCGGACGGACGTGCACAACTACGGACCGGCAGCGGCAAACATGACCGTCAACGGAATCATCACCCCCGGCAATCTCCGCTTTTCAAAGACGGTATCCATTCCCGGAAACGCCAGTCGGGAAGTGATGATCGACGGAATTGTCCTGAACAATCCGCAACTCTGGTGGCCCAACACCTACGGCGCGCAACAGCTGTATACGGCAAACGTGACGATCGGCGCGGACGGCGCCGTTCAGGACCGGTCGGTCTTCAAGTTCGGCGTGCGTGAATTCACCTATCCGATCGACGGCAACCGCCTGACCATCTACTGTAACGGCACGCGGATAGTTGCCAAAGGCGGCAACTGGGGCATGGACGACGGCCTCAAAACGGACACGCCCGAAAAATACGATGACAAGATGCGGCTTCACGCTGAAAACAACTTCACCATGATCCGCAACTGGGTGGGCATGACCAACCACAGGGCCTTCTACGAAGCGGCGGACAAATACGGCATCCTCATCTGGGACGACTTTTGGCTGGCAAATCCCGCGGACGGCCCGAATCCGGACGACGAAACTATGTTCCTCGACAACGCTGTGGATAAAATCAGGAAGAACCGGCATCACGCCTCCCTGGCGCTCTATTGCGGCCGGAATGAAAGCAGCCCGCCGAAAACCCTCGACAACGGCCTGAGGCAGCGCACCAAGGACTATGACGGCACAAGAATTTACTTTCCGAACTCCGCCGCCGATCCGGTTGGCAGCGGCGGCGGCTACGCGATTGCGGCTATGCCCAACCGCAACAACGGGGCGGGCATCAAGGAATATTTCGACGAAGTGCCTAATGTTACTCTCCGCAGCGAATGCGGTATTCCCAACGTTCCGAGCCTCGAAAGCATGAAGAAATTTCTGCCCGAGGAAAAACTGTGGCCGATCAACGAGTCCTGGGCGCTGCACGACTGGACCTATCACATGAACGGGCCCGCCAACACCTATATGGACGCATTGCAACTCTACAAACCGGGCGCTTTTACGGTCCCAACCGATAATGTGCGAGGCCAGAAGCCGGATCCGGCGGATCCGGTGTTTGCCCGCTACAAAAAGGATGTTCTTGAAATGGTGGAGGCTGCCGGCAAGGCCTACACGCTCCCGGAATTCCATAGGATCGCGCAGCTCATCAATTATGAGAACTTCAAGGGCGTGTATGAGGGACTGACGGTGAAACGCTCCAACGGCTTCCTGATGTGGATGAGCCAATCCTCGTGGCCGAGCTTCATGTGGCAGACCTACGACTGGTATCTGGATACCAACGCCGGCTATTTCGGCGCCAAGGCGGCGAACCAGCCGACACACGCCGTCTGGGATCCCCGGGACGATTCCATCGTACTTTCGAACCTGACGCCGAAAACATACGACAACGTCGCCATCAACATGAAGGTATTCGATCTGAATGGAAAGGTCGTGGCGGAACAGACATGGAATACGCCAATCCTCGGCCCGGACGCATACGGCATCAGGCTGGCGACTGCGACCGCCGATTTCGCCGGATCGTCCACGGACCTGGTCTTTATCCGGTTAACCGTGAAGGACGATTCCGGCAACGTGCTCGGCGACACGCTCTACTGGCACAATCGGAGAGACTACATGCGATATGAGTCGTTGAACAGTCTGCCCGAGGTGCGCCTGCAAGCCGCCGTCTCGCCGAAGTCCATCGTCACCCGGGAAATCGGCAAAGGCAACGATAGCTACTCCATTACCCTATCCAACAACAGCGCCGCTCCGGCTGTGCAAACCCGCATCCGAGCCATCAGCAGCGCGACGGGCGAGGACATCCTGCCCGTGTTCTACAGTGACAATTACTTTTCGCTGATGCCCGGCGAGAGCAAAACGATCACCGTGGAGTTCAAACCCAAATACCTGAAAGGCGGCCGGCCCATCTTTGAACTCAGTGGATGGAACACCAAGGTGGAAACCATCGGTTGGTTGGAAAAGAATAAGTAACCGTTGCGCTTAGGCGCAGCGCAGAATGCCTCTGGCCCACAGGCAGTCGCCGCAGACGGGGAAAGGATTGCCCTGGCAATCCACTTCATTTTTCTCAGCGAATTCACAGCCGCAGCAATCCGTGCAGGGGGAAAACACAAATTTCCTCACCCGCTCCCGAAAGGCCGCATAGTCAGGCTGCAGCCAAATCGACTTCAGGACTTGTTCTTTCAGGTTTCCATATTCGCAGTGGCGGAAAAGTTTCTTCCAGCCTCTGATATAGCAGGTATACGAATGCATCAACGGCGGGCACGGGCTCACGCTGCCGTGACAGGACAGAGCCAGACTCCCCGGATTTATAAAGGGGCAGTAATTGTTCCGCTGATTCAAGTTGATGTCGAGGTAACTGAGATTGGCCTGCTGACTCGCGATGGCCGATATCGATTTCAACGTTTCCCAGCTCCAGTCCATCTTGGGAAGCGTCCATTGCGGGTTCCTGTCGTCCCCATGCCCTTCGTAGCTGGTTGGCTCCAGGCTGTAAAGAATCTCGTCCTGAAGTTCGGCGGTATACGGCAGCACGTTCGAAACAAGAACAAAAGACGCCCGAATATCATTGGCGATTTTTTGGAGAGCAGGCAATTCGTGGATGTTGCTCTTCATCGCCACAAACTCGATCCCGATCTTCAGCGATGCCGGAGGCATTGAATCAAGCGCGCTTGTGAAGGGAAGGGCGCAGCTCGACACCATGGGGGACGCTAACGGAGATTGGGCCAAATCATCCAGCTGTTTCAGGATTTGTTCTTGCGAATGCCTTTCGATATCGGGTCGCGTCGTGCACTTTATCTGGCTCCAAAGGTAGAGCTTCCTTACGTTGCCAATGATTTCTTCCAGGGACGCCCCGGGTCGGACAGCGCCGTGAGATATGTCAGACGCCCCGTCGATGGAGACCGTGAACTGGTCGAGGCCCGCATCAATCAACCGCTCCGCCAGCGATGAGGTAAGAAGCATGGCGTTGCTCGTCGTCTCCGTGCGCAACCCGTTTGCATGGGCGAGACGGACCATCTCGGGAAAACGCGGATGCAGCAGCGGTTCCCCAAAACCGGCGAAGGCAATCGTCTTTACGTCAGGAAAATTCGCCAGCCCGTCAATCAAAGCCTGGTAAACGGGCCATTCCATATTCTCAAACGATTCATCCCAGGAATGGCGGATACAGGTCACACAGCTGAGATTGCAGCGGTTGGTCGGCTCCACATAAATCTTGGTCAGCGGATCAGAGGATCGGTCCTGCATCGGATTTTCCTGGATTCCACTCGCTCCATCAGGCGGTGAATGGCGGTCATTGTCAGTGTAGTGCGTCGGAAATCCCTTTACATATCTGCCTGAATTGGCAGCAACCAGACGGATCTAAAATAAAAGCAAGCCACTAATTCCACGAATGATCACTAAATTAGGGCCCGATAATGGGCGGGCCTCCGGCCTCGAGCGATCGCCTGAGCCGGGAGGAAGAGCGAACCTCTCCCTCCCGGCTCAGGCTATCACTCGGGCAGCGCGAAGCGCTGCCGCCCATTTACCTGTTTTCGTGCAATTCGTGTAATTTGTGGCCGCTTTTTGTCCATGAAATGTAAAGATCTGTTAGACGCATTTCGCCAAGAGGCTTAACGATTATCCCCCCTCCATATGGGGATAGAGCTGAACTACGTCGCCGTCTTTTATGATGCTGTCCAACGGCGCCCAAGCTTCATTTATGAGCAGTATCCCCACGTCGTCAACTGTGAGCCCGAGTTTGGCCTCAAGCTGCAACAGGCTGAGAGGTTCGCTGATATCCAGCGTCTGGCGCTTCTTGCCCATCCGCTCTGCCAGATTCAAATTGAATTCTATCTCGATCATACAGATCCTTTAAGCCTCGTTTTAGTGCACGAGGCCTTTCTGCATCTCTTCATTGGAGAGGTCAAAGACGGTATTGTTGGGAGGAAGCGGGATCCGATACATAAACTCCGGCAGTTTGTCCTGAGCCGGCGAAACGCCGGATTTGACATTATACTCATACTCCAGGCGCGCGGTCTCGCGGCCTTGTTCCCAAAACTCGTCCACAGTCATCTTGTCTCCGCAGATGCCGTAAGCGAACTTGGTGAAAAGCTCCGGCTTCTTGAACAGGTAAGCCCGGGCAAACATGCAGAATCCCAAATTCTCCAGACCGGCCATCTGCAGTTGGAGTTTGTAGGACAGGGCTCCCTGACCTTCACAGGCCAGCGGCGGCACCGTGGCGCGGGCGCCGTAGGCATTGCCTGCTGTATGGTCGCCGCCCATCGGGCTCATCGCGAAGGTAACGCCATTGCCCTTCAGGGCGCGGGGGTCATAGCCGGCGAAGGCCTGGCCTTTCGACATGGGCAGATCGTTTATTCCGAACACCTCGCCGGTGATCTTGACGCCATTGCCGATTACGCGGCCGATTGGCGTGGCGGCCTCGATCTCGTTCAGCAGCTTCATGAAGCTCTCCTCGTTACCGAACTCGGCTATCCCTGCCTCCGCGGCGACGCCCAGGGCGGCGCCCGTTTCGATGGTGTCCAGACCCAGGTCGTTTACCTTGTAGTTCAGGCGGGCGATGCTGTCCAAACTGCCCAGGCAAAGGTTGGAGCCCAGCAGGGACAAATTCTCATACTGGACAGTGGAGCAGATTTCTTTGCCGTTTTCGTCGGGGAAGACGGACAGGCACTTGATCATGCAGCCGTTCATGCAGGATTGGCCGGTTTTGCCCTCGCCTCCTCGCACCTTGATCAGCTCGACCAGCTTCTCGCCGCCGATCTCGGCGTGCTTATCGAAAGCGCCCAGCGTGAAGTTGCGGGTGGGACAAAGCCCCAGTTCGTTGACGATTTTGAACATGCCTGTGGTGCCGTAGAGCTGGTTAGTCTTTTTAATGGTGGGCATGGCATCGACGAGCATCTGATGATATTCTTTCGCAGCCTCGGTAAAGACGGCCTTGTCGAAGTATTCCAGCCTCGAAACGACGGCCGGGATGATGACCACGGCCTTGACCCTCTTGCTGCCCATGACGGCGCCCAATCCGCCGCGGGCCGCGAAACGCATCTCTCCACGGGGAGCCGCACACACGATACCGGCGCCCCGCATCATATATTCGCCGGCGGGGCCGTTGCATATTATTCCCGCCTTATCGCCGAACTTCTGACGCAGCGCCGTTATTGTATTCCGCGCGCCCATGTGGAGCAGCTCGTTCATGGCCTCGAGCTTTATGCCCTCCTCCGAAATGACGAGGACGTAGGTATTCTTGTCGTCGGCCGCGGGCAACCGCTCGAAGATGATGGCGCGGATGCCGTGCCTCGCCAGATCGTTGGCGGCCGTGCCGCCGGCACTGGCTTCCTTGATGCCGTTGGTGAGCGGGCTCTTTGCGCCCACGGAAAGCCTGCCGGAACTGGAAATCATGGTGCCGCCCAGCAAACCCGTGCATATGATAAGCTTGTTGTAGAGGCCAAGAGGCTCGCAGGTCGGGTCGACCTCGTTGGTCAGGAAACGGGCAATAAAGCCGCGGGCTCCGTAGCTCTTATATATCCCGGCCTCCTCCTGGTTAATCTCCTTGGTTTCCATGTTTACTCTGATGATTTTTGCCATGCACTTATGTCCCCCACCTGTTATTTTCTTCCATCCTTTCGCTTTGCGAAAGAATTTTCAGAAATTGCGTCGTGCGGACGGGACGGATTTTGCTTCCCATCCGCTTTGCGCAGGAGATACTTGTTCTCCGTTTGGAAGTCTAATCCTCTTTTACATTGATGTAAAATATCTATTTACTATATAATCATAGATTATATCTATGATAGGAGGCAAGCCGATGGAGCTTCGCCAAATGGAGTACTTTCAAAGAGCGGGGCGGATGCGAAGCATCACCAAAGCCGCCAATGAACTGCACGTCTCCCAGCCGTCGGTTACGGTGGCAATCAAGAAACTCGAAGAGGAACTCGGAGTGTCCCTCCTGGATCGGAGCCAGAAGCAGATCGCGCTCACGCCCGAAGGACAGGCATGCCTGAAACGAACGGATGACATTCTCGCACGCATACGCGATTTGATTTCGGAGATGAATGATTACAGGTTTGCACAGAAGGGAATCATCAAGATCGGCATCACGCCGGTCATTGGAGCTTATTTCTTTCCTGCGGCTCTTGCCAGGTTCCAAAAAGACCACCCCCGCGTTCAGGTTGCCGTCATTGAGGAGGGATCGCTGTCCCTCAGAAAGAGGCTGGCACGCGGAGAACTGGATCTCGCCATGATGATCACCTCTAAGACGTCGTCCCATCTCGAAACCGTGCCCGTAGCCAAGGGACAGTTGCTCGCCTGTTTTTCACGTCAAAATCCTTTGGGTAGGCTAAGAAAAATTCCATTCGCCAGGCTCCGGGATCAATCCTTCATCATGTTTAGAGAAGACACATACAGCCGGAAAATGATTCTGGACGAGTGCGCCCGGAACAGGTTCACTCCGCGCATCATATTTTCCTCGAGCCAGATCGAGACCGTCATGGGGATGGTCGGTCACGGAGTCGGAATATCCTTTTTGCTCGATACGATCGTCACGAAATACCCCGAGGTTGTCGGGAAACCTTTGTTTAAACCTCTGTTGCTGGAGGCAGGATTGGCCTGGAGCAAGGACAGGTATCTTTCGAAAGCAGCCCAGCTGCTCATGCATTCTTTTTTGGAAGCGCCCCAGGACATCGCATCCTAGCCCGCATTATTCAAGAGGTTTGGCAACGAGATGGGGTGGACGATCATGGATGCGAGATGCGCGATCGAAGGCGCTGCAGGCATATCTGCAGCGAAGCCGCAGGTCTCGACCATAGCGAAGAGGAAGCTGACCGATCATGCCCCAATTATGCAGTGAGTAATTTGGGACCGCGGCGGTCATGCTGAATCCGACGCAATAGAAGCTTCATGAATACCGACGGTTAGGGAAGCTCAATCTTTACTGAAACCGGCACGCTCATCCAGCGGCTCGAACCGAGCCACGAAAATGCCGCTCATCCTCAATGCCCGCCTGTGACGACGACCAGGAATCTGTTCGGGCCGGCGGCCACAGGCATTCCCTTTTTCGCGTTATCCGGATCCGCCATTAGAGTCTTTATGAATGCGTTGGGCGGCGCGGGATCGCCGAATTCATTCGTCAGGATCAATTTTTCAAACCTGTCCAACGGGACGCGAGCGGATTGCCAGAGTTCCTCGGCAATATCGGCTTTGGTTTTGCTCCCCATTAAGCCGTCGATCACGCATTGCATCTCCGTCACAAAAAGCGCGCCGGCATATTGAGCGTCCCAGGTCTTCCGGTCTCTGGGCCAAATCTCCTTGTGCGGCCCGATGCAGGACGCAAGGTTCGCCATTGTTCCCGACACGCTCATATCCATTTCATCGATGCCAAGAACTGTCACCAGACTTGTCCCGGCAGGATAGCCAAGCTGAACACTGACCGGATCCCATCCCTTGCCCAGAGATTCAATGTCTTCCGCTTCGGCGACAACCAAGCCGGTATAAGCGGCTGGATTTCCGGCCAGATTGGAGGGCTTAATGCCGCGGCCGTTTCCCGGAATGCTGTTCATGGCGAGGTTGATTGCCCTCCCAATCGAGGCATTGGCGTGATACTTGGAATTCGGGCCGAAAGCATTCGCGGATGAGTTGATCCCTATCTTTTTGGCGTATGGGCCGTTGACTATCACCAGTGGAACCGGTGCTCGCATGACCGGGAAATACGCATCCCATCGGACTGACGTGATGGCTTTCAGAGCGGCAATGATCACCGGCATATATGCCGGCCGGGCGCCTGCCATGGCTGCAACAACAGCTATCTTTTCAACGGTAAAATCGGCATTGGGAGGCCCCCAGGTCCCTATTACCGCCGTCGCGGACAGAGGTGTGCCTTTCAGCAGTGCATTCACTCGGTCGCGGGTAGGCGGCACCAGCGGCAATCCGTCTCCCCAACCCATTTTCAGGAATGAATTGTTGAACTTATCTTGAGCTTCCTGGTACGTAGCAGCTGAGTACGAGAATTCGCTTTCTTTGGGAATCCACCTATCTGCTTCCAGCCTCATGTACTCAGGCTTCCAACTGGTCAGCCCTTTCACCACGAAATCGAAAGCCTCGGGCGCTATGGCCTTGATGCCTTCCGAAGTAAAAGTATCGTATTCTTCAAAATTTATCGCCGGGTAGTCCACATATCCTCTGGAAAGGACGGTTCCCATGAATCGTTTTTCGTGACGTTCGTTGTATAGAGTCACGGTGGGAATTCCTTTTTCTTCAAGGGTGATTGCGATGGAACCCATCGCGCCGACGCACCCTCATCAGCCGCCGAAGGCTGCCACAACCGCATCAGGCTTGGCTTTTACTATTGCGGCAACCACCTCGTTTTCCGGCATAAATTTCATTGGCAGGTCCCTATAGGGCACAATTTGAATGCCGGAAATTTTTTCCTTGAGCATCTTCTGCAGCAGGTCATAAAGCTCTGCACCCTTGCCTGCGTACACCTGATCGGGGGTAGCAGACAGCCACAAAGCGACCTTTTTGCCCTTTAATGTTTCCAGGCGGGGAGCCAGTTCCCGGTTCTTTTTGACCGGACCTTGAGGATTCAGCACGGTCAAAGCAATCGATGATTTTCCAGTAGCAGCTTTTTGGACCTGGAGAGCTTCGACCGTTGTATCACCGGAAAACATAAAAGACATGGTCATCACACCTGTAATAATTCCCGGAACCATCCTTTTCATATTTTTTCTCCATATCAAGACGGATTCGGTCTCGTTTTGATGGTGCACGCGTTCTTTATTTGATTATTGAAGCAGTTTCTCCTGTCCCGAAATCCTATCTAAGCGCCCTGAACTAGGGCGATCCGGATTTTCAAAGTCAGCCCTTTGCGGCTTTAATAGTTGTTGCCGAATATAAAATCCCCAGGATCAGCACTACTGCCGAAAATATTGTGAACAAGTGCCAGAAAGGAATTAGAACAAGCGCCCCTGCGGCTCCGCCCAGAGCCGTCAAGATTGGCACTCATCAAGGACAAAAAGCGGCCAACAGAGCCAGTAAGGTGCCAAACAGCCCTACTCCGCTTTCCTTCCCCGATCCTTTTAAACCTGCCTGCATGCCGTAGACAAACAGACTCATCGAAATCATAACCAGAAACGCCAGCAAAATTCCCGCCAGCATGTCGCCGGCCGTGGTGTTGAATATCAAACGGCCAAACAATACATGCACACGGCCGCCTTTCCCTCCGAGGATCATGAACACTGCCATATAGAAAATCCCTGCCAGCGCTCCGATCCAGAAGGCATTCTGTGTTTTCAAAGCGGTTCCTATCGTGGACACGATCAAATGACGATCCCGGATGACATGCCATTTCCCGACCGCGATGCCGACAAGAGCAACAGCAAGCAATACGGATGCTACATTTATCGCAGCTTTCATCATTGCATTTGCCCGACCGTCCTTTCCGAAGGTCTTCGAGTGTTTCAGTCCTGGACCAGGACTATTCTTCGGGGCCCTCTCATACTCAAAACACGTGCCGAAAAATGATTCCGCCCTTTCCAAGGTTCACGCCTGCATTTAGCAGCGCGTTGCGTATGTCAATTCCCTTATTTTCATTTCTTATGTGGAAAATCCGGCCGTCTGAAGCCTGGGCGCGAATGACATTCGGCATCACATGCCATTCAATCTGCCGGATCTCACTATTTTTAGCCATTCCTATAATGCCATCGAGCGTAGCTGCCCGCCCCCAGTCGATCGCGATCGACGCATGGTTCTTCGGCGTTTCATCCGTTACAGCCTCGGGCGATCGACCTTTTGCCTGTTTGATTTTTTCTCCGGCAGACTCCTTTCGTTGTACGGGCAAGATAACGGGCAGCGGTTCCTTTACCTCCCGGATTTCCGCGGGATGCAATCCGGATTTTTCCGTTTCACGAGCGCCGGGACGAGTGCCGCAAGCAATAGCCATCAATAAAACCATCGATGCAATTGCCCAAGTCAGTCGCATGGATTTATCATTTCTATAATTGCGCCGTCTTCAGATATGTCGATTCTACCACCGGCTATGGTGCCGGCAAAATCTATATGAGCAAAGAACACTCCCGCAAGGCCCTGACCGTTGCCCGCACTGGAGACTGAGGCTGTAAGGATATATCTGAATTCCCAGATCCGAATGCGTGCGCGCAAGGACAAGAGACGGTTTGAACGCTCAGAGCTGCCAGGCACATACTCCTATCCGGTAATCGGCGATGTGGGCCTGAAGACAGATCTTGTATGAGGAGCCTGTTTGTTGTTCCGGAGGAGTAGCCAGGTATGCCGTATCGCCTCTTCGTATTCTTTGCTATCCATGCATTCTCGATTTCGCTACAATGGACGCATCTTCTTTTTTTGCCGAATTTCATTGCATTGAAACGGCTGTCGCCTGCAGGAGTTGTTCCTTATGGTCGGCAAAACGCTTGGACGCTATCGAATCATCGACAAGATCGGCGGCGGTGGCATGGGCGTCGTCTACAAAGCCGAAGACACCAGGCTCCACCGACACGTCGCGCTGAAGTTTCTTCCGGAAGAAGTCTCGAAAAATCCGCAGGCCCTGGAACGCTTCCGGCGTGAAGCCCAGGCCGCTTCAGCCCTCAATCATCCGCACATCTGCACCATCTACGACATCGACGAGTTCGAGGGCCGGGCTTTCATCGCCATGGAATTCCTGGAAGGTCAGACCCTCAGGGAGCGCATCGCGCGCGGCCGGTTCAAAGCAGACGAACTGCTCGATCCCGCAATCCAGGTCGCGGACGCCCTGGACGCAGCCCACGTCAAGGGCATCTTTCACCGCGACATCAAACCCGCAAACATTTTCATCACGCGAAACGGACAAGCCAAAATCCTCGACTTCGGCCTGGCAAAGCTTCCTTCGGCACGCCAGGCGGCGGGAGGGGCCACCGCCACAACAGAAGAGTTCGTCACAAGCCCGGGCAGCGCTCTGGGCACCATCGCCTACATGTCCCCGGAACAGGCCAGAGGCGAAGAACTCGATGCCCGGTCGGATCTCTTCTCCTTCGGTGTGGTCCTGTATGAAATGGCCACCGGTCAGCAGGCCTTTACCGGCAGCACTTCGGCCGTCATCTTCGATTCCATTCTTAACAAGGCTCCCACATCCCCTATACGCCTGAATCCCGAACTTTCCGAGGACCTGGAGCGCATCATCAACAAGGCACTCGAAAAAGATCGAGAACTTCGCTATCAGAGTGCCTCCGAGATGCGGGCCGACCTGAAGCGATTGAAGCGGGAAAGCGATTCCGGAGTCAAGCCGGCGGTTGCCGCAGATGCCGGACGGGCAAGCTCCGGCCGCCGGCGGTTTCTGTATGCCGCCGTTTCCACCATTCTGGTTATCGCGGCCGGCCTCGGCGCCTGGCTGTTTTTCACGCACAACGCGCCCATCGATTCGATTGCCGTTCTTCCTTTTGTCAACGTGAGCCGAAACGCGGAGAACGAGTATCTCTGCGAGGGCATAGCAGATGACATAGCAAACAACCTCACAAAATCAACCGATCTGCGAGTTGTCGCAGGCGCTCCGGCAGGCACGTTAAACACAAGGGAGCTGGATCCTCGCAAAGTGGGTTCCAGCCTCAACACCGGCAGCGTGCTTGAAGGCAGGCTCCGGGAAATGGGGGACCGAATCCACGTAACAGTACGGCTGTACCGCGCAACCGACGGCAGCCTTCTCTGGGGTGATCAGTATGATAGAAAATTGACGGATACGCAGGGCGTGCAGGAAGAGATTGTCCGTGGAATCGTGCAAAAGCTGCGACTGAACCTGACCAGCGACCAGCAAAAGCTCGTGAGCAGGCGATACACGGGCAGCGATGAAGCCTACAAGCTTTACCAGATGGGTCGCTATTACCAGAAGCGGCAGACCGCGGAAACCCTGGCGAAAAGCAAGGAGTGTCTGGATCAGGCGATTGCCCTGGATCCCGGATTTGCGCTGGCGCATTACGGACTTGCAGAGTATTACTGGATCGACGCGTTTTATGCAGATGTGCCGCCGAAGGATCTTCTCGTCAAGGGCAGAGCCGCCACGGAACGTGCCCTGCAGCTGGACGATTCACTGGCAGAGGCGCATGCCATGAGGGGTATTTATCGCGCCGCGCTTGACTACGATTGGCAGGGAGCTGAGGACGAATTTCAGCGCGCCCTCGCCCTGGACCCCCAATCGGCCATCTCGCACGACCGCTATGGAACCTATCTGCTGCCCCTGGTCCGGCGATATGACTCCGCTATTGCCGAGCTGGAAAAGGCCGTCAAGATTGACCCGACATCCGCATATTATCAATACCATCTGGCTGTTGTTCTGGGCTTGGCGAGACAATTTGACCGAGTTCTCGAAGTTTCGCGCGGCGCGCTTACCCTGGATCCGGCCGCCTGTTTGCCCTTTCTAAGCATGGGGATTGCCTATGAGCAAAAGAAAATGTTTGAAGAGGCAATTGCTTCTTACGAGAGGTACGGTCAGTGCACCGGTCGTCCAATATCGGAAAACAGAATAGGCATTGCCCACGCAAAGGCCGGACGCCGCATGGAAGCACAGAATATGCTCAATAGAGTAGAGGCTGACTGCCGACAACGCTACTGTTCGGACTCTAATCTTGCAGAATTTTATCTCTCGCTCGGAGAGAAAGAGAAAAGCCTCAAGTTTTTAGCCAAGGCTATCGAGAACCGTGATCCTCATCTCCTCAACGCTTTAAGCGGACACTATTTTGATCCGCTTGCGTCGGAGACGGAATATCAGGCTCTGCGGAAAAAGGCAAATCTAAAATGGTGAGACCTTGCATCAAATTCATCTCCTTAGAAAGGGGGAGTTCACATGAAATACTTTTCATTCTTTGCGGCGTTTCTGCTTCTGGCCGGCTTTGCCTCGGCCGCCGATATCGACGGGAAATGGGCGGGAGAAATTGTCGGTCAAGGCATGCAAATCGAGTTCACGTTCAAGGCAGAGGGGACGACGCTGACCGGCGTCCACATAGTCAACGGGCAGGAAACTCCCATTAAGGACGGGAAAATCGACGGCAACAACATTTCATTTACGGTCACGCTGGATCTGGGCGGTGAATCAAAGATCCCGCACAAGGGGACAATTTCCGGCGATCAGATAAAGATGACCTATGAAATGATGGGACAACCCGGCGAAATCCTTCTCAAGAGAGTCAAGTGATCAGGCCCCTGGCCTTCGAGGCCGCAGAGTAATCGACCACGCCTCGAAGGCTTGGCTTTGGCCTGCGCCGCGGAGCGGGGCGCCGGGGCGAATATCGGGGTCGGGATCGCTATCGGAATCGGTTTATTTCGTGAAACACAGTTTAGCCGATTCCCAAAGCCGATACCGATTCCGACTCCGACCCCGACCCCGATAAAATTTCGCAATTCGATGCAAAGTGTATAAAGGCACGCCGGAACGGCTTAGCTTGTAAGGATCCCACGGTCCGAAGCCGTGGATTCAGCTCCAACTGAAACCGGACTGCGGACAGCCCAGGCTTAGCCTGCCGGTTAATGGCCGCTGTCTTTTTGTTCAGCCATTATTCCGGCATACTCCCGGGAATAGCCGTAGGGATGTGCATTGCCGTATAGGCCGGACTCGAGGGATCATGATGCGACTGAGAGCAATATTATTGCTGTTTCTCACAGCGGCTGCCGTCTCGTGCGGAGGCGGCTCGAGCAATCCTGTTCCCGCCATTTCCTCGCTGAGTCCGTCCAATAAGGCAGCCGGCGCGGCGGCTTTTACCCTGACGGTGAACGGAAGCGGCTTTATCAACAGTTCAAAGGTGCGGTGGAACGGCAATAATCGCACAACCACTTACGTCAGCAGCAGTCAGATCAGGGCGGCAATCGCATCGGCGGACATCGCCAATATCGGAACCGCCAGCGTAACAGTAAAAAATCCTTCGCCGGGCGGCGGGACGTCCGCGGCGAGTACGTTCACCGTCAATCCTCTCAATCCCGTCCCGGCGATTACGTCTTTGAATCCGGCCGCCGCCACTGCGGGCGATCCGGCCTTTGCGCTGACGGTAAACGGCACGGGATTTGTTTCCAATTCGACGGTGCGGTGGAACGGCAGCGCGCGCACGACAACCTATGTGAGTGCCACCCGGCTCACGGCGGCCGTCTCTGCCGCCGACATCGCGACGGCTGGGACAGCCAGCGTCACGGTCGTGAATCCGGCGCCGGGCGGCGGGACATCCGCGGCGAGTACGTTCACCGTCAATCCTCTCAATCCCGTCCCGGCGATTACGTCTCTGAATCCGGCCGCCGCCACGGCGGGCGATCCGGCTTTTGCGCTGACTGTGAATGGCACCGGCTTTGTTTCCAGTTCGACGGTGCGGTGGAACGGCAGCGCCCGCACAACAACGTTTGTCAGCGCCACACGGCTCACGGCGGCCGTCTCTGCCGCCGACATCGCAACGGCAGGCGCGGGCGGAATCCAGGTGGTAAATCCGGCACCCGGGGGTGGGACCTCGAATACCGTCATTTTCACCATCAATCCCCGCTACCCGATTGTTGAAGACCTCGGCGCCATTCAGCAGAACGCCATGATCCGCGGACGCGACGGCCTCTTCAGCGCGCTGATCGACGGCAAGTCGTGCTGGACCTTCGGCGACACTTCGCTGAACGGATTCAATGCCTCCGGGCTAAACTTCTTCAGCAACTCTCTTTCATGGACGGACAACCTAAACGCGTCGAACGGGATTTTTCTGAACCACGACTACCTGGACAGCAGCCAGGCGCCGACTCAGTTCATTCCGCTGACCGACGACGAAGTGCAGTTCAACAGCAGCAACAAGTGTCCGGTCCAGCCGGGAACAACCTGCGGCGAAGAATATGCCGTATGGAACGGGCCTCTGATCCCGGTGCCAAATTCCAATTTCGTTTACACCTTCTATGGCCTGGTGAAACGCGGCGGGCAAATCGATTGGTTTAACGTGATGGGCAACGGCATCGCCTTGTGGGACCGGAGTACGATGACGACCACGCGTCCCGTGGTGGCGCCCGGCACGGCGCACCCGACGCTGATGTGGCAGGAGGATCCCACATATAACGACGGCGCACTGCTTGAGGGCAACTACGTCTATACGATCGGCTGCAAGACGGACTGGATCGTGAAGAACTGCCGCATCGGCCGGGCTCAGATCGATTCGGTATTCACTCGATCGGCCTGGCAGTACTATACAGGCGACGACGGCTCCGGGCAGGATCAATGGAGTTCAGAGGCCTCACAGGCAGCCAACGTATTTCAGGGCGGCGCCGCAGGAAACTCGCTGTTCTGGGTGCCGGCGCTGCAGAAATACATCGTTGTGTACAGCGGCGTCTTCAGCAACGACGTGTTCTATCGCACAGCGGATCGCATCTGGGGACCGTGGTCCGATCAGACGAAGCTGTTCACAGGGCTGGAGAATACCTATGACGACACTGCCGATTACGCCGCCATGGCCCATCCGGAGTTTGCGGAACAAAACGGCAACGTTCAATACATAGCCTATGTGCACATAACCGGCTTTCTGCAAAACGATATCCGGCTGGTAAGGGTTACGTTCGGGCCGCCGGCGCCGTGACGTCCAGTAAGCGGGCAAATCCACGGGTAAAATGCAATCCCGACGGGAATCATTCTTCCCGCCGGACCTTCATTTCAGCCGCTCAGCGTGGAGGAGGATTCCCAGCAACTCAGACTCGACTTACACGGCACAGCAAGGCTCTGCCCGGCCAGCCTCCGGTGACCTGGTCGCAGGCGTCAAGCTCGTCCGTCGTCAGGACGTTTACGTTCGACTGCCACAAACCATGCAAGGACGGCTCGGCTCCGGGCTGCTCCGGGAACCACCAGCAATGCTCCGCGTGCACCACGCGTGGATCGATTCCGGTGGTGAATTGCACCCTCATTACAATGGCGCCTCGCGGGCTCTCGATCCTGGCCCAGTCTTCTTCGCGAAGACTCAATTGGGCTGCCGTTTCAGGATGAATCTGCAGGAGCGGATCGGGATGCTGCTCACGCAATCCCATGCCGAACTGGCGATGTTCAGACTGGAATTGCGGCAGGAATCGTCCGCCGTTAATCAAGATGAGAGGGTATTTTTTCGCGATCTCCGGAGTGCTGACTGGGCTTTCCGGGGGCTCTTCGTAGTGCGGCAGCGGATCATATCCAAGCTCCTCGAGCAGATTCGAATAAAGCTCGAACTTGCCGCTCTGCGTCGCGAATCCGGTGACCTTGCCTGTTCGCGGATTGATCTTGTCGTAGGTCCAGGGTTCCTCACTCGCTATCACGTACTTCGCAGCGGCCGCCTCCGAAAACGCAATGCCCAAAGGCTGGAGACGATAGTCGTACAGATCCTCTTCCGTCGCCCACGGGAAGTGTTCGCCAAAACCAAGGCGAATTGCGAGCTCGCGGAAGAAATAGTAATCGGTTTTGCGCTCGCCAATCGGCTCTATAGCGCGCTGGCCGGCGACGAATACGGACGTGAAATCCTCCATCGTGGACAGCGTTCCCCGCTCCATTTTGCTGGCTGCAGGGAGCACATAGTCCGCCAGCATCGCCGTCGGCGTCATGAAGTGTTCCAGCACCACGTGAAGATCCAGGTTAGGGCTTTTCAGCGCCTTGTACACCATCCCGGTGTTGGCCGCATTGAGCAGGGGATTGCTGCCCCAGGTAATGAGCGCCTTCGTGGGATACGGGACGCCGTCTACAATGCTGCGCCAGATAACCGGTTCCGGAGCTGAGAAGCTGTGTCCGCTCATGGGCAGTGGCACGCCATACGTTTGCTCGTAGAATGCGTTCATGCGTTCATAGGCAGGCCAGGTCATCAGTTTGAAACGGTCGCTGCCCAGTTGTTTGGCTCGCTGTTGCGGAGAGCAAAGCTCCGCCATCTGAAGCATGGAATCGCGCATGGCCATCACGCCATTGACGATGGGCCCCGGGCCTTCGGGAGCCAGTCCGGGCGCCTCGCCCCGCATATTTCCCGTGATGGCATGCAGGCAGAGCTTGGCTTGCTCGACGCGCACGGCATTGCGTCCCAATTGATCGGGCGCCAGCCCGCTCGCGATGCAGCCGGGCTTGTTGACGGCATAGGCAATCGCGGAGGCGATGATTTGATCGGCTGGAATCCAGGTAATCCCGGCAACCCGTTCCGGTGTGTACTCTGCGGCGCGCCGCCTGAGCTGCTCAAAGCCGTAAGTCCATTGCTCGACGAATTCGCGGTCGTAGAGGCCGCGCTCAATGATCACATGGATCCACGCCATGATCAGAGCTGTGTCGGTTCCGGGGCGGATCTGCAGCCACATGTCGGCCATTTTCGCCATTTCGGTCTGCCGCGGGTCGACGACAATCATTTTGGCTTCGGGTTTCTGGGCGCGCCATTTCTGCATCGGGCGCCGGCGAATCGGATTCGAATAAGTGTAGTCTCTTCCCAGCAATACCAGGCAGTTCAGCTGCTTGATGGGAGGCGCCAGAATGCAGGGAATGTTTGTCCCCGCCAGCGCGAAAGACAGAGCGACCTTGTTGCAGGCACATGCGGTTCCGGAAGCGCCCACGTTCGCCGGATTGCCGAAAAGATTCAGGAAGCGAGCGCGGATCGCATAGAAATCCGAACGGTAGGTTCCCTCGATAGTAGACAAGCTTTCGGCGCCGTGTTCGGCCTTGATCTTCCGCAGTTTTGCCGCAATCTCGTCGAGCGCCTGCTCCCAGGAAATTCTCTCCCATCGGTTCTCGCCGCGGGCCCCCTTCCGTTTGAGCGGATGCATCAGTTGATCGGGGTGGTCCAGCCATTCGCGAAAATGCGGCATTCGCTCAGCACAGACGGAGCCGCGATTGTAGGGAAAATCCGGATTCCCTCTGATGCTCAGGATCCTGTTGTCCTGGACGCACACCAGCAAGCCGCAATTGCAGTGACAGCCCGGAGACGGCCAGCAAATGGTCTTTTTGACTTCCACTTCCGATTCATCGCGAACGAGATCGCCCATAGGGAATCCTCCCTTTATCCGGGGCCCAGCTTATCCAGCTTTGCGAAGGCCGTCAACAACATGCGGTACCAACAGGTGCTCCAGGAACCATTTCCGGCACTTTGAGTTCATTGCAAACGGTTGGGCTTTTTTGCTTGGAAATTACGCATGGAAGTCTATGCTATTTATGTGCAAAGGGGGACCCGATGGAACTGGTAAAAATCATTATCGACGGGAAAGCCATTGAAGTAGAAAGAGGGACAACTCTTTTGCAGGCTGCAAAATCAGAGGGCATTGAAATCCCGACGCACTGCAATGACGATAACCTGCGGCCGTACGGCGCCTGTAGAATGTGCCTGGTTGAAATCACAAAGAACAATAGAAAAAGGCTGGTCGCGTCATGTTTGTATGAAGCTGAAGAAGGCCTGATCGTAAAAACAAGAACCGGCGAAATCGACAAGATTCGAAAAATGCTGATTGAGCTTACCTGGCCCAACATGAGCGAATATGCGAAGGAGTATGGCGCGCAAGAGGGCAGATTTAACAATGAAAACAGCGACTGTGCGCTATGCGGGAAATGCGTGAGATTCTGCCAGGAATTGAATTTGGGAGATATTGTTTATTTCAAGAACAGAGGCATTCACCGCGATATTGATCTGACTCCAGGCAAGGATTACGACTACAGCGTTTATAATCAGTGCATGTCGCTCTGCTCCGGTGGACGGCTGATGCGAAAACTGATGAAATTGTGGAGTCAGTAGTCTCTCCCCGCCTTAAAGAAAGAATCAATCCCATATTTTTTCCACGTCCCAACTAAAGATTTTTTCGCTCAATTGCGGTCTCCGACAGTTAGATAAACGGCGGGCATGCAATGTCCGGCTCGCCGGGAGGAATGCAATGGGGAAAAAATCGAGAGAACACAGGGAAAGGCGTGAGCGGCAGTCGGACAAAGCCAATCGTCTGGAGGAAGAACTGAGGCGCCTCGCAGATGGAGACGTCACCTTCGGCAAACTACCAAAATGCCCGGATGGCTTTTGGGAATCGAATCTTGAAGACATTCTCGCATTCGAATCGGTGGGATCGGGGACAAGCCTCTTCGACGGGTTGCAGCAGCATGGGCTGGATTTGCCGCATCCGGATAAGCTGGATGAGCTGCAAAGCGCGAAAAAAGTTGCGGAAGTGCTGAAAGCGCTCGAAGAGCTTCAGATTATTCTGGTCGGTTGCTCCAATATGTCCGCACGCCAGTTTTACCGGATACTTTGGAATCAGACGCTTTGGGAAGGATGCTACGTAAAAAAGAAGCATCCGGGCGCACTTACTGTAATGGACGTTTCCCATTCCATACCGCGATCGGAGATGCTTGCGCTTATGGAGAAAGCGGCGAAAGCCGGCACGGTCCACTGAATCCCGAAACCCGACGTCTCTATTTTTTCCTGGTGGAAGTTTTATCGGAAAGAATCCAGTGGTCGGGGTCCAGTTCCACAGACTCGGGCTTTTGAGGCAGCGGGATGCTCACAGGCTGCTGTGCTCCGTTGGCTAGAACGGTGCCTCGTGCCACTTGGTTGCCGCCGAATTTGATGACTACCGGGAGCGGCATAGCCCAATTCTCCGGCGCATTCTCCTGGAAAACGGTGCCTTCGACGAGGGCGCTCCCGTCCGGATTGCTCTTGATCGAGTATTCAAGGCGGTAGCTGGGCAGCGCCGTTTGCAGGACCCACTGGTTAAAAAACCAGTCCAGGTCCTTTACCCCGTATTTCTGAGCGACCGGCGTCCGGGCAAAATGGGCGCCGGCAACCGCCGCGAATTCCTCGGTGGATGCCGATGAGTTTCGATACCGGTTCACAAAATCGGTCATCATGTCAAAAAAGGGCTGGCCTTCCCCCGTGCTCGGATTCGTAAACAGAAAGTGGAGCATGCGCAGGACCAGGGCTCCTTTACCGTAGGTAAGGATGGAATAAGCGTTTGTGGACTTGCTGCTGGCAAGTCTTTGTCCCAAAATCAGCGGACCGATGTCGACGACGCGATTCGAGCCGATGCCTCTGGTCGTTCCGGGAGGCTCTTTCAGCGCGTCTCTCAGGCTGTTTATCTCGTCCCGCACGTCGCCGCTCTTCCCGGTACGGTTTCTAATGTAGAGGATGCCAGAGTATTCCGCAAAACCTTCGCTGAGCCACTGGTCGCGGTAGGAGCGCCAGGCGACCACATTGCCCCACCACTGATGCGACGTTTCGTGTGAGAGAAAGGCGTAGGTTTCAGGATTCGCGGAATCGGCGTTTGGAATGGCCAGCATGGTGGCAAATCCCTGTCCGTAGCGAAATGGGTGAAAAGCCGCTCGAAAAACCGGGTAAGGGTATGCTCCGAACATTGTGCTCAGGTAATCCAGCGCATTGCCCATTTCGGCAAGCACAAAATCTTCCTTGATTGTTAAAATCCTGTTCGTCGAGGTCTTTTGGGCGCCCGGCAGGGAAAAGAATTCAAGCGGTATTTCGCCGTTTTGCAGCTTTCTCTTTTCCTGATAAATCTTGTAAGGCCCCATGGCAAATGTAACGAGCGCGACAGGCTCTGCCATACGGTATTTTGTGATGACTTCGTCGGGATTTCCCGCCGCGGGTTCCTCCGACACGCGCTCACCCGGGCCGGCCACCTTGTACCGCTTTTTATGTTGGAAGGTAATGTCGAATTTCGACCGCCTCAGGTATCCATGCCGCGGGTACCATTCCCCGTTCACGAACGGATATTTGCAGTCGAACGTTTCAGCGAGGTCGTAGATAAAATCCCCTTCGACATCGATTTCGACCGCAAACCTTTGCTGTGCCTTATATGCGGTCGGCAGCAGAACTGCAAAGCCCGTTTCCCACTCCTCCTGGACTGTCTGCAAAGGCGTGCCGTCCGGAAGCCGGGCACCGGTGACTTTCATTCCCTTTCTCTTTCTGAGGGACTCCTCCTCGGGCAAATCCTCGCTGAGGATGAATGAGATAGCGCGCACCGGGGCAAGTGCCTGCATATCCATTTTCGAGCTGACTTTGAGCGCCTTGTTCGGCTCGCGCAGGTCTACCTTCATGTCGTAGTGTTCCGTCGCTATCTGGTCAAAAGCGTCCGAATAGCTCACCGTGCCGGCGCGATAGTCCTGCTCGGAATGAAAAGCAAGCCAGACGTCGTTGGTGGACATCGTTCGGTTCCACGCAAATATGAGCCCTTTTTCCCCTCCATTGATGGTGAAATGCGTGGTGGGGATCCGGCATTGCATGTCGAGCACCAGCGTAAACCGTCCCCGGCTCCCCTTGTCGAACTGGGCGATGAAAACTCCCGGATTTTCCGAATTCACCAGGGAAACCAGCAGTCGCGAGGCAAGATTTGCGCCGGTTTCCCGCGCCGTCCGTGCCTCGATTTCCGATGCCAGGTCCTGGGCGCCTTTGGGTGCGGTTCCCGCCGGTTCATGGGACTGCCCGATGATAGAGAAGGTATCATCCGTGAAACGCAGCACCGCCGTCTGAAAATCCGACTCCACAACATCCGCGTTCAGCATGCGCCTTAGGTTTTCCTTCTCAAATGCCCTGGGGGGCGGCTCCGCCCGGAATTTCCCTTCTCCGACAAATACTGCGCCCGTGATTTTCCCGAGAACGGGCTTGGGAAAATAAAACGTCCCGGTGAAAGTCATCTCCGTACGGTCGCGCTTCAGGGTCAGGTTGCTGACCTGGGCATCGCCGCCGTCCAGCGTGAACGAGTGGAGAGCCGTATACGCGGCCATCAGATCACCCGGTCCGGCTGATTGACCCGTCGCGGTTTGAGAAAAAATCAACAATGCAGAAAATAATGGAATTCCTCTGCAGATCTTGCAGGTCTTCATCTGGATCCTCCCGGAATGGATACTATGCTTTATAAAACGAATGGTTGCAGCATAACACAACCGGCGGCGGGAAAAAGCGTCCGCCATCGTTTGTCGTACTGGGATGGCGCCATCCTGGCGGCCGCTGAGCTAATGGGAGCGCAGCTGTTGTACACGGAAGGCTTCAACGACGGGCAGCACTATGGAAGTGTCGAGGTGCGCAATCCATTTAGAACTGACTGACCTGTTCTCTTGTTTTCACTCCGAGTCGAAGTTTCGGATGCGTATTGGGGGAATGCTTCTTCTATCCCATCAGCAACTGGGGAAGGACCAGAACGATTTCCGGGAAGGCGAAGATGAGTGCTATCAGCAGCACCATTGAAATCAAAAAGGGGTATACCCCCCTGTAAATGGTGCTGATGGGCACCTTGGTGATGTTCTTTACTATGAAGACATTCATGGCCACGGGAGGAATCACCCCGCCTACGACTACGGTCAGGCAGATCATGATCCCCGCCCACAGTGGATCGTATCCGAGCTTGATGATGGCAGGGAAGAAAATCGGGGTGGCCAGGATAAGAAAAGCAAGATCGTCTATGACCGACCCCCCGACCAGGTAGATCAGAAAGACAATGACCATAACGACGTGCCTGTGGATGTCAAGCGAAACGATCCAGTCGGCCGCAATCATGGGAATGTTCGTCACTGCTATGAAATGGCCTAAAACCGTGGAACTGGCTATGAGCGTCAGAACCATGCATGCCGTTCTCAATGATTCGACGATCGATTTCAGCAGCCCTTGGAATTTCAGGTTTCCCCTGGAAACCGCCAATAGGATCACGGCCAGAGTCCCGACACTGCCTGCTTCGGTGGGCGTGAAAAGTCCGCCCATGAGGCCGCCCACAATAATCACAAAGATCGCCAGAGGCCATGCGGCTTCCGGCAGGGAGGCGATTTTATCCTTCCACGAATATTGCGGGCTTCGAGGACCCACATCGGGACTTCTTTTGCACCATACCGCAATCACAATGGCAAACAACGCGGCAAGGATCAGACCCGGAACCAGACCGGCGAGAAAGAGTCTGCCGATGGACTGCTCGGTAACCATCCCGAAGACGATGAGGACCACGCTGGGCGGCAAAAGAACGCCCAGCGTCCCCGACACGGCGACAATCCCCGTTGAAAGCTTTTTGCTGTAGTGGAATCGGTCCATCTCAGGCACGGCCACGGACGCAAAGGTTGCGCTCGTTGCCGCGGCCGAGCCGCAGATTGTCTTGAAACACGTCACCCCTGCGACGGTTGCCAGCGCAAGGCCGCCGGGGATGTGTCCCATGAACCTGTTGGCACTGCTGTAAAGGCGATTTGCTATGCCGGAATTCAGGGAGATTTGCCCCATGAGCACGAACAACGGGATGACGGTATAGCCGTACGACGCGAAGGTCTCATAGAAATCCTTTGCCAGCATCGCCATTGCGCCCTTTACGGAAACAAGCACGATATAGCCGGTGAAGCCGACGATGGCCATCGCGAATCCCATTTCAATCCCGGTCATGAAGAGCGCCAGGAGGATGCCGAGAGCAACAATGCCGACCGTCACTTCGCTCACGCAGCCCTCCTCTGAATAACGATTCGCACCACCTCCCCGATCAGGGTGAAACATTGCATCAAGGCGCAGAATCCCAGGGCGTACGCCATAGGAAACAGCGGAATCCCAAGCGTTAATGTCCCTTCCCCGTTCTTCAGGAAGTCCGCCCCCAGAACGACGAGGTTCCAGCCCACCAGAACGAACAGAGCGATAGCCATAGCCCGGGTGAAAATATCCAGTATGAAGCGCCGGCGCGGAATCTTCTCGACCAGGATATCCACCGTTATGTGCATCTTCTGCCAGGAGGTTCTTGGCAAGGCGAAACCGATTACAAAAACGGCGCCGAAGGACACGAGATCGTAAGAGCCCAGGATGGGATGGCCAAGATAGCGAAGAATGACATCACAGGTCGTAAGCAGCATGATCGACACCAGGGCTGTTCCCGCCACCAGATCCATGCCTTTGTTTGCCGCTTGTATGATGCTCAGAAATCTTTCCATCATGCTTTTCTATTTGTCATTCATCATCAGATAGTCCTGGCAGAATTTGAGCGCCTGATCTCCCGGGAGCCCCTTGGCTTTGGTGGAAGCTACGTAGTTGCTGAGAATGGGCTTCATCTTCTCGCGTAATTGGGCGCTGTCCTCTTTTGAAAGAGTGATGATTCTGCCGCCTTTCTTCAATAGCTCGGACTTCCCTGTCGATTCCCAGTCGGCCCATTTTTGCGAAACTCTCTCGATCCATTCACTGTCCAACTTGTCGATGATTGCCCGGATGTCGGGAGGAAGGCTGTTCCATTTGTCCTTGTTGAGCACCGTGTAGAAGGCCACAGTGGACGCGGCTCCGGGGCTCTCGATGTGGTACTTGATCATATCCCCGAGCCGATAGTTGAGGAGGCCGCCCCAATCGAGTATCAATCCCTCGATAACGCCTTTCGACATGGCGTCATAGGTGTCGGTAATCGGCAGGCCGACGGCGGAACCTCCAATGGCTGTGATGATCCTGGCAGAGAGGCCCGTCGCCCTGATCTTCATGCCCCTCAGGTCCGAAAGCCTGCTGACCGGTTTCTTTGTGCTGATGATGTCTCTGCCGTGGGCTTCCAGGAACAGCACCTTGACGTCATCCAATTCTTTCGGCTTAAACCTTTTGTAGTATTCGTTGATCATTTTCGACGGGACGCGGGGATCTTTGTAACCCAGAGGAAGATCAATCACCTCCGTCAGCGGGAACCGGCCCCGATGATAGGCGAAGATGCCGTAGCCGATGTCGGCCACTTCTTTGGTAATCCCGTCGTATATCTGCTGAGGAGGCATGAGCGTGGCTCCCGGATAGACGTTTACTCTAACCCTGCCGCTGGTCCTCCTGCCGACTTCGTCGGCCCACTCCTGCATCAGTTTGCCCTCCTTCGTGGTTGCCGGCACGAAATGGGCGAACTTCAGCGTAATGATCTTGTTGGCGGCAAAGGCTTTTGCGCCCGCGAGACAGCTGGCGAACAAAATCAAGGCCGCGAGAAACCGACTACCTGAACACCTCTTCATCAGATTCTCCTCGTTTGCAGCTTTCGAGCGAAATAGATCCGGGCTCAGCTTATCCAGCTTTGCATGGGGCGTCAACAACTCACGCGACAAACTGCTGCCTCTTGCGATCTCGGTGGCGTAGCGCATTTGCGAAAGGATGAGACATAATTGGACACCCATTCATCGGTACATTTGAAACAGAAAGGGGGCATCCATGAATTATTCGCGGATTTTGATAATTCCTAATTGAGTCATCTTCACTTTTTCGTTGCGCAAACCGAATTCTATGGTAGTTTTTATCGGTTTCCTTCAGCCAGACATATAGGGGGCGAATGCTCATGCCCAATGGGACGGATATCAAGCTCTTATATGTGCGTGAATTGCGGTCGGCATTGCGCGAACGCAATATCGTCGTCAACAGCATTCTCCTGCCGATCTTCCTATATCCGGTGATGCTGTATCTGATGTATACGGGCATATCCTTTGTGGGCGGTCAAACCCAGGGATTCCGTTCCCGCGTGGCATTAAGGAATTTTCCCGTCGAGCATCCGCTACTTAAAAAGGAACTCGAGCAGAATGCACAGGTCGAGCTGAAGACGTCGCAGAATTCCGACGCCGATATTCGTGACGGGAAATTGGATCTCGATGTTGTATTCCTGCCACCCGATCCCCAGGGCTCGTCTCTGCACGGGAATTTCCGGGTAAAACTCACCTATGACGATTCAAAGGACCGAAGTTCCGTCGCCCGCCGCCGGCTGACAGGGATACTGGAACGCTATCGCGACTTCTTCCTGGAGCGCGAAGCCGCCAAACTCGGACTCTCCCCGGCGCAGCTCCAGCAGTTCTGGATAGAGGACCGGAACGTCGCCACGGGCCGCCAGATGGGGCAATTTCTTCTCGGATTGCTGTTGCCTCTCTTCCTGGTGATCATGCTCTCCATCGGATGCATGCATCCCGCGATCGACAGCACGGCCGGCGAGCGCGAGAAATCGACATGGGAAACGCTGATGACATCCGCGACTCCCCGCAGGAATATCATCATAGCCAAATACCTGTATGTTGCCACCATGGCCTCGGTCGCCGGGATTCTCAACGTCGCGGCAATGCTGCTGACGATGAAATCCATCCTTGCTCCGCTCCTGGGCAGCGAAAGCGCAGAGCTTACATTTGCGATTCCTTTGGTTTCCATCCCCCTCGTCCTGCTGGTCACTGTTTTGCTGGCCATGTTTATTGCCGCCGGCATGATGATTCTGGCTTCGTTTGCGCGCACTTTCAAAGAAGGCCAGTCGATGGTAAGTCCTTTTTATCTCGCCACGTTTTTGCCCGTGATGTTTCTTCAGTCTCCCGGAATAGAATTCACGCCGACCCTGGCGGCCATACCGGTCTTGAATGTTGCAATGGTATTTCGCGAAGCGATTGAGGGAATCTATCACTGGCCGTTGATCGGGCTGACACTGGTTGTTGAATTGCTTTGCATTGTACTGGCTCTGACGCTTGCCACCGCCATTCTCCGCTACGAAGATTTTCTGCTGGGCAGCTATTCCGGAAGCTTTGCCAAGTTTGTAAAACAGCGGTTGCTCCGCAGGAACGCGCCATCAGGAGACAAAAAATGAATGCACCCGTTGTGGTGAACCAACTCGCCAAAACATTCTATGATGAGGCTCGTGGGGAAGTTCATGCGGTCCGGGGAATCGATTTCGAATGTCGCGCTGGAGAGATATTCGGGCTTCTGGGCGCAAACGGCGCCGGCAAGACAACAACGCTGCGCATGCTGTCCACGATTCTTACGCCCACATCGGGCAGCGCGAGAATCATGGGTTATGATGTTGCGTCGGAAGGCGAAGCCGTCCGCAAAAACCTTGGCTTCTATTCCGCCTCGACCGCCCTTTATCCGCGTCTGACCGCCAGGGAGACCATCGATTTCTTTGCGCGTATCAACAGGTATCCTCAGGAGAAAGTGGCCGAACGGGTAGATTACCTGATCACGCGTTTCGGCATCAGCCGGTACTCGAATGCTCGTGTCGACAAGCTTTCTTCCGGCATGAAGCAGAAAGTATCCATTGCACGAACCGTGGCCCATGACCCGCCGCTGCTGATCTTCGATGAACCGACGGTCGGCCTGGATGTCCTCAATGCGCTGGAAATGCAGGATGTGATCCGTGAATTCAGATCTCAGGGTAAAACCATCCTGTTTTCGACTCACATTATGAGCGAAGCGGAAAAACTCTGCGACCGGATTGCCATTATCCATGGCGGCCGAATCCTGGCCTGCGGCACGCTGGATGAACACCGGCAGGCGACCGGCGCGCACTATCTTGAAGATATCTTCGTCCATTACGCAAAGGGGCAGGAATGAACTGGCAAATTATTCGAATCCTGCTGGTCCACGAACTGCGGATGCTTTTGCGCGACCGCCGTACCGTTATTCTTGCCGTCGTACTGCCTCTGCTTCTGCTGCCGGTAATCCTGTATGCCATGAAATCCGTTGGCGAGAGTCGAAGCAGGAAGCTCGAAAAGACCGTTTATACATTCGCCGTGACTGGAACGGGTGCGGATGAGGTACGCGCCTTGATCGAGGAGGCGCAAAAATCGCTGCAATCGGGGACCTGGGGTAAAGAAGAAGCCGATCGTCTTTCGGGGTATAAAATCAAGGAGGTCCGGGTTGCGGACCCCGCGGCAAGTTTGTCAAAACAGGAGATACATTTCTATCTTAAAGCTCTGAGCGGCAAGGAAGCGGATGCCTTGCCGAAGCCGAAGGAACGGGACAGGTCCGGCGAACCGCCTTCAACAAGCGGCAAAGCCTCAAAATCCGCTCTGGTCGAACCGGCTCGCCTGCCCGGCGTCCCCTTGATTCACATCTATTATCAAGGCAACCGCGATATTTCCCAACAGGGATCATCAAGAATGAGTTCGCTGCTGCAGCGACAACGACGGACGGATAGAGATATCCTTCTTAAAGAGCGCGGATTTCCCGCGGATCCGGGCAAGGTTATTCCGGTCGAGGATCGGAGCCTAGCCACCGCCGGTCAGACGTCCGGATCTCTTATAGGCCGGGGCTTGACACTCTTCCTGGTCATTCTCATGTTGACCGGCGGAGCGATAGCATCCATGGATATAATCGCCGGCGAAAAGGAGCGCGGTTCTCTTGAAACGATTCTGACAACCGCGGTCACGCGCAGCGAAGTGGTAACCGCCAAACAACTCACAATTCTGGCGGTAGCCCTGGTGATTACGGTCATTCAGATTGCGGAGCTCCTGGTCTTTGTGACTTTTAAAGCTATCGCTCTTCCCAGGGGCTTTGTGATTGAAATTCCGCCTGTAGCTATCGTGACTCTTCTGCTCCTCTTCGTTCCCGTAGCGGCGTTTATCTCGTCCGTATTGCTGATGCTTTCGGCTTATGCAAAATCGTACAAGGAGGCACAGCTCTATTTTTTCCCGGTGTATCTGCTTTTCTGGATACCGTCTCTGGCGGGCGTGCTTCCGGGAATCGCCCTTCGTTCCGCAATCGCGGTGGTTCCGTTGGCCAATGTCAGCGTGGCGGTGCGTGAAATCATGGTCGGCAAATTCGATTGGCTCATGCTATCCATTG
>JAEAME010000614.1_pt1 | contig 34037 bp, 28 predicted proteins | sample 8958731 | NCBI WGS metagenome assembly JAEAME01 (sample SAMN16933194, study PRJNA681113) | bioreactor sludge metagenome | isolation source: anerobic bioreactor sludge (Control) | place: India:Bengaluru | collected 2018-10-24
CTCCTTACCTGGATCCTGAACCATGTCTTTCATGCCAATTTTTCAGACACCCATAGCGGATTTCGTGCCTTCCGGGCTGAAATCCTCAATAAATTGAACCTGCAGAGCTGGGGAATGGAATTCGCCTCTGAGATGGTAATCAAAGCCTCCCGTGAAGGCCTGAAGATAAAAGAAGTCCCCATCACCTACTACCCAAGGGCGAGCCCCTCAAAACTGAGTAGTTTTTCTGATGGGTGGCGACATCTTCGGTTTATCCTTCTGTTAAAACCGATGCCATTTCTCACCATTCCCGGTATTCTCTGTACTTTTTTTGGATTGATCCTGATGGCAGCGTTTTATGCGTCAGCCAATGATCCCACCGGGCGATTTCATTCCTTCATTCTCGGGGCTATTCTCATCAGCGGGGGTCTCCAGCTCTTCCTTTCAGGGATACTGATCAAGGTCTATTCGGTCATCCATGGGTTTGAGAGGAGAGTGGGTTTTGTTGAACATCTTCTCAACTATCATACCCTTGAACGGTATCTGTTTGTGGGGATCGTGCTCACCCTCATGGGATTGCTTATCGGGAGTTGGATCTTGAAAAGCTGGATATCGACAGGATTTGGAGAACTCGCCCAGATCGGTAACGCGGTACTCTCTCTGTTACTTATCATCATTGGGCTTGAGGTTGCATTTACCACGGTCTTTATTAGCATGATGTGCCTCAATGATGAGACCTCTCCCTAGGGAGGGGGGGATCGATGCGGATTGCTTTCGTATATGATGCGGTGTATCCCTATGTTCTTGGGGGGGGTGAGAAGAGGGTCTGGGAGATTGCCCGTCGCATGGTTGCGAGAGGGCATGAAGTTCACCTCTTCGGGATGCAGTTCTGGGAAGGGGAGCAGACGATCATAAAAGAGAGCGTTATCTTCCATGGGGTCTGTAAGCCTTTTTCCTTCTACCGGGGAGGAAAACGCAGGATCCTGCCGGCATTCATCTTCGGATTCCTGGTTTTTCTGGCCCTTGCACGAGAAAAATTTGACATCGTGGATTGCCAGCAGTTCCCCTATACGTCAGTCTTCGGATCTGCGGCTGCCTGCAGGATCTCCAAATCACCCTTGATTATCACCTGGTACGAGGTATGGGGAGACTACTGGTACGAATACCTGGGACGGAGCGGTGCGGCAGGCAAAGTAATCGAACGGCTCGCCGCCCGGATTCATGCCCATCACGTTGCTATTTCTCATACCACGAAGGCTGGTTTAACGAGACTGGTCAGGGAGAGAGCGATAACGGTCCTTCCGATCGGCATCGATATCGCGGAGGTTGATGCGATACCCGCTTCAGAATTCAAATCGGATATTATATTTGTCGGAAGGCTCATCCGGGAGAAGCATGTTGACAGGTTGATCGACGCAGTCGCACTTCTTAAAGAGAACCTTCCCGGAATACAGTGCCTGATTATCGGGGGGGGACCCGAACGGTCTTCCCTGGAGAACAAGGTAACGGAGCAGGGACTCTCTGGTTCTGTCACCTTCACCGGATTTTTTACCGATTCAAGGGAAGTAATTGCACGCATGAAGTCATCCCGGGTGTTCGTACTTCCCTCTACGAGAGAAGGGTTCGGGATTGCGGCCCTTGAGGCGCTTGCCACAGGTCTTCCGATCGCGACGGTTGATCACCCGAAGAATGCGAGCAGTATGTTTGTTCAGGAGGGATGCGGAGCACTGACCTCACTCGATGCAGGGGATATTGCGGAGAAAGTCCGGATGCTGCTCGGAAGGGATATCGACAGGAACCAGATTCGCAGGAGCGCATCAGGCTACGATTGGGGGCCTGTCACAGAACAGATAGAGGGCTACTATTCCAGAGTAGTTGACAGCATCAGCTGACCGGGTTCGCTGAAATTCCTGATCTTTTTTTTCGGGCGCTCTGCATCCGGCATCTCTCCCCGTTATCAGTTGGTATTCAAAGTCCGCAATCAGGCACTGTCAGAACGGAAGAACCGGTTGGAGGGAAGAGCAACGCAATGCGATGGTATGAATGGCAGGTATGAATTTTTTATGTGGGTGGGGGTAGTATAGTACACACACCTTTCCCTGGAGCACATCGTAATGAAAATAGCGGTTATCGGAGCGGGATATGTAGGGCTGGTCACAGGAGCATGTATTTCTGAGATGGGGCATACCGTACATGTTATCGATTGTGATCCGGACAAAATCGCCGCTATCAAAGCAGGAAATCCTCCGATATACGAGAAGGGGCTTGATGAACTTCTCCAGAGGAATGTCGGGAGATCTCTTTTTGCCACAAGCGACTATGATACCGTCCGGGACTCCGATCTTGTCTTCATCTGTGTGGGTACTCCCTGCCGTGATGATGGCTGTGCAGATCTTTCAATGGTCCGTGCCGCAAGCCAGTCCATTGGTAAAATTCTTACAGGATGTAACCATGCGCCCGTTGTTGTTGTCAAGAGCACCGTCCCTCCAGGGACGACGGAGTGTGTTGTCCGGCCGCTTGTCCAGGACGCTGCAGGCCGTTCTGATATCCCCTGTGCCATGAATCCGGAGTTCCTTCGTGAAGGCAGAGCTATTCGGGATTTTTTTCACCCTGACAGAATCGTCATCGGAAGCAGTGACATTGCATGTTTTGACGCGGTCGCATCCGCTTACCAGGGAATTGATGCTCCTGTCATCCGGACCTCTGTACCTGCTGCAGAAATGATCAAATATGTCTCCAATGCCTTTCTCGCAACTAAGATCTCCTTTTCAAACGAGATCGGGAACATCTGCAAGAGGATCGGCATCGATGTGTACGAGGTGATGAAAGGTGTTGGAATGGATACGAGAATCTCCCCGCACTTCCTTGATGCCGGGGTGGGATTTGGAGGGAGCTGTTTCCCGAAAGATGTGACCGCACTCATCACCTTTGCAGATTCTCTCGGAGAGGACCCCCTGATCCTCAAGGCGGTCATAAAGGTGAACGAAAACCAGGCAGTCCGGATGCTCACCCTCCTGAAATCGCGTCTCCCCATGATCAGGGGGAAAAAGATAGCAGTCCTCGGCCTTGCTTTCAAAGATAATACCGATGATGTCCGCGATTCAAGGGCAATACCCGTTATTGCGGGATTGGTAAAAGAAGGTGCCCTTGTTGCTGCCTTCGACCCCGTCGCAAACGCCGCGATGGCGAAAATTTTCCCGGATATCTGTTATTGCAGTTCAGCGGCGGAGGCACTCACTGGTGCTGAAGCCTGTCTTGTCATGACAGAATGGCCGGAGTTCTCCCGTCTTGAAAAAGAATTTGATCTGATGAACTCCAGGGTGGTGATTGAAGGGCGGAGAATTCTCTCGTACCGCGACCGGGAGGGAGTCTGCTGGTAAATTAACGACTCACCATTCCAGGGCAGGGGAATTTTAAGCAGTACATCCATATAATGGAAAGAAATAACAGATAGTTATTGATCAACCGCGTGTAATTCAATTTTTGAGAAGCGATATATGAGACAGAACATCGTTGACAAACTGGTTATCCCGGCGGCTGGACTTGGAACCAGGTTTCTTCCGCTGACAAAAGCTCAGCCAAAAGAGATGCTTCCGGTGGTTGACAAGCCCGTAATCCAGTATGTTGTTGAAGAAGCAGTCGTATCGGGGATCGATGACATCCTTATCATCACCGGCAGGAACAAGCGGGCCATCGAGGATCATTTTGACAAGTCATTCGAGCTTGAATATAATTTAAAAGAGAACAGAAATGTAACCCAGTTTGCACTGTCGGAGCGGATCTCCAATCTTGCTGAAATTCACTTTATACGGCAGAAAGAGCCGCGGGGCCTCGGAGATGCGGTCCTCTGTGCAAAAAAGCATTGTAATGATCAGCCGTTTGCGGTACTGCTGGGCGATACGATCACCGTTCCGGATGTGGGATGTGCCTCCTGCACCACCCAGATGATCAGTGCCTTTTCCGATTACGGGTGCCCGGTTATCGTGGTGGAGAAGGTCAGGAGGGAGAAAATAAGAGATTATGGGATAATCGGAGGCCCGGAGATAGCGGAAGGGGTATATGAAATCAATACCTTTATCGAAAAGCCCACGCTGGATACCGCTCCATCAGACCTTGGTGCCATAGGAAGGTACGTCCTCACCCCTGATATTTTCGATATCTTAAGCGATCTCTCTCCTGGGCTTTCCGGAGAAGTGCAGCTCACCGATGCCCTGCAGCAGCTCCCGCGAAAGATCGGCCTTGTGAGCCACTGCCGGCGATACGATATAGGGGATAAGCTCGGCTGGATGAAGGCGAACCTTGCACTCACGCTTCAGAACAAGGAATTCGGAGGAGAAATAAGGGAGTACTTCCGATCTCTTGAGGCTGGTGAACAGCCATGACCTGGAATCTTTCGGGGGATCTCGATACATTGCAGCATCATCTGAAGGACGTGGATTGTCACCATTCCCGGTTCCTGGTTACCGGAGGAGCGGGCTTTCTTGGAACATGGCTCTGCAGTCTCCTGATCAGTCAGGGTGCCGAGGTACTCTGTGTCGATAATCTCTCGAGTGGGTTACGACACAATATCTCCTCTCTGGAAAAAAATCCCCGGTTCTCTTTTATCCTCCACGATATCGCGGAACCGATCCAGTTCCGGCAGAAAATTGATTATGTCCTTCATCTTGCCTCGCGGGCTTCCCCATTGGAGTTTGACCAGTTCCCTCTTGAGATTATCAGAGCCAACACGCTCGGGACAATGCATGCTCTTGATATCGCCACTGCTCATGGTGCACGGTTCCTCTATACCTCAACCAGCGAGGTGTACGGAAATGCTGACGTCTTTCCCACTCCGGAATCGTACCATGGAAACGTGAATACGCTTGGGATACGGGGATGTTACGATGAATCTAAACGGATGGGTGAAGCGATATCTTTGGCATATCTCCGTGAAAAAGGGACCGATATCAGGATTGCACGGATATTCAACACCTACGGCCCACTGATGAGGGCTGACGGGGTATATGGACGGGTGATACCCCGTCTGATCTCCCAGGCCCTGAATGGCACCCCGATGACGATCTTTGGGGATGGATCACAGACGAGGAGTTTCTGTTACGTCACCGATCAGGTAGCAGGTCTCCTGAAATTGCTGTATTCGGATGCAGCAAAAGGAGAGGTGGTAAATATCGGGAACGATACGGAACTAACCATCCTCTGTCTGGCAGACCTTATCAGGAGCGCTGCAGGATCAGACTCTGAGCTCACCTTTGAACCGTTGCCTGAAGATGATCCGGTGAGGAGATGGCCGGATATATCGAAGGCAACGCGCCTTCTCGGATGGCGGCCGAAAGTGGACATTGAGACGGGTATTGCGTCAATGATTCACAAGGATTGAAACCATGCGATCGCACCCTTTTAGATTTAATCCCCCTGATTCCAAACAATTTTCCTGATGTGAGGTTTTCTGTGAATGCTGACTTGTATCCTGTCTTCATCTCCCATTCGGTGTACTTTTTTTCCGATGTTAAAACTGGACTGAAAATAGGCGAATGATATGATATTGTATTGCCAATTACTGATGTTCCCGTGTAATTTGAAGGTATTTTTCGATGACTTGTGATGTCTCCCCTATTTGAATGATTTTCCCTTTGGAGAGAAGGAGAGTTCTCGAACAGTACTGCTGGACCAGTCTGAGAGCATGTGATACAAAAAGGATGGTAACTTCTCTCTCTTTCATCTCGTTGATCTTCTCAACCACTTTGTAGTTGAACTCTTCATCGCCCACTGCAAGCATCTCATCGATCAGCAGAATATCAGGATCGGTTTGTATCGCGGTTGCGAAGGCCAGTCGTGCCGTCATTCCTGATGAAAAGTTTTTGATTTTCATATTCTCGAATTGTTTCAGTTCGGAGAATGACAGTATTTCGTCATACTTTTCCCGAATCTGATCTTTTTTCAGACCTAATATTGATCCATACAGGAAGATATTCTCCCGTGCCGTGAGTTCAGGATGAAATCCAACCCCCAGTTCGATAAAAGGGGCTATCCTGCCGTATGCCCGGGTGTATCCTTTGTCCGGATACAGAATGCCTCCGATTAATTTCAAAAGAGTACTTTTACCACTCCCGTTTGGTCCGATGATACCAAAGCTCTCACCGTGATTGACGGTAAATGAGATGTCATCCAACGCCAGAAATTCATTATATGAATAATAGCCTCCTTTAAAAATTCCGAAAAGGTGTTGGTACACGGTGTATTTTTTTTCCAGCGGGATGCGGAATTTTTTGGACACATGGTCTACAACAATCGCGGCATGAGGGGCTTCTTTGTCATCTGATGGTCTCGTCATCCCGTTACACCTCCTCTGCAAATCTGATTTTTAACCGGGAAAAGAGGTAATGCCCGATAATCAATAGGAACAGTCCCCATAACGATATGTACATTACATCCCAGAGGGGAGGGAAGATTCCATTGAGTAAAATGTCCCTGAATATTTCCATGATGACCGTCAGGGGATTCAGCATATAGAGAGCAAGATACTTCTCCGGGATAACCGTGATCGGGTATACGATAGGGCATAAGAAGAATCCCGCCTGGAGGAGCACATCCCAAATCTGGTTTAAATCCCGGTAATAAACGAAGAGCGAAGAGAGTCCAAGCGAAAATGCGTAGGCAATCCCAAAAAATATCAGTATAATGAGGGGATAGAGAAGAATGCTCCATGAGATCGATACCTGTAAGGCGATGAGAATGCAGAACAGAACAGCGAATTCCAAGAGCGAACTTATCAGGCAGGATAGGACGGAGCTGAACACCAGGATCTCCCGGGGGAAAAAGATCTTTTTGACCAGTCCCGGTTGTGATACAATCGATATCATACCGAGGTTGGTTGCACTCGTAAAAAACCTCCAGGTAACGATTCCGATCAGAATGTAAATGGCGAACTGCTTCTCGGATATTTTGAAGATCCCGCTGAATACGATATACAGGATGATCATCATGAACAGGGGATTGATGAGGGACCAGGCAAAACCAAGGACAGAGCTCTGATATTTTATTTTAAGATTGCTGATGGTAAGAACCTGAATCAGATCCTTGTATTCGATAAGCCACATGATGACATTATATCAATCGCCCTCAAAATCTTTAATAACTACGTAATTCGTATCTGACCCCCGCGGTGAGGAAATGAGGACCATTTCTGACATCATACACTGTGGGATAAACAATCTGAAGAAAAGAGGGATATTCCCTTTTATTTCGTGCATATCCTCCGAACCTCTTCCAGTTTTCTTTACCCTGGGATGATAGTTTTACAAGGAAGTTGTGGTATTGAGAAGAACATGTCGACTGTTAGCTATAAAACAACTGGATTTCAAGTCAAACCTCTCTTTGCCGTCCGATGCCCGATTCGAGGATAAGCCGGAGGAATACCGTGTTCCTGCCCCCGGAAGGCTGTAAGACCGGAGTGGAGGTAAGGTCGTCGAACTGCCGGGTCACATACCGGACTCTTTATCCACTGGGCATTGGGTTTACCGTCTGGAACATAATTTACGAAGAACGATCGAGATTTGAGTTGCCAATGAGCCTTCTTCATTCCGGTCGATAAAATACTGGTATACTGCTTTCCTGATCCCATCCCTGTCGTCAGTCAGTTCCCAGAGGCCATCCGCATTCTTTTTCAGATCGATATCGGGATTAAACTCAAGCGATCCTATCTTCCCGTGTCGATCATCGTAATCACGGTTTTTTCTCTCACCATGCCACAGGTGAAGGATCACGCCTTCCGTGAAAAACAGACTGTTGTTGATCTCTTTTGATGCCTTCTCTGACCATTCGAGGTATTTTTGTCTCATCTCCTCCGTGTAATTTTCCAGTATTTTCCAGGGATACCCCTTCGTAAATGCCTCCGCCATGAAATAATCACCAGACCCGATTATGCCATAATCGAAGAATTGAATGGTATCGAAGATTTTTCTCCTCCCTGCCCAGGCATATCCGGTCCACCCGGAGTAGGGAAATCTCTCCGTGTCCTCATGAACGATCGAATAGATCCTTCCTGGAATAATATCTCCTGGCATTTCCCCTGAGATCATCTGGTTTATCACGGCAGTGGGCAGGTCCTGTTGCCCTCTGGCAAGTCTCACACAGTACGTGAAGGGCTGGACGATGGGATATCTCTCAAGCAGTGTTGCAGTTTCTTTCACCCATTCCTGATTCTTAAATATGATATCACAATCGAGCCAGACAATTTTGTCACAATCAGGAGGGAGGTTTTTCAGGGCTATATTGAGCATCGCCTCTTTCTGCCACAGGATATTCTCTTTCTCTGTGCGCAGCTGGAGTAACATATCCGCATCCCCGTCTCCCAGTTCAAAAGATGCCGTATCGAATGCGAGTTCTACGGTCAGAAGGTTCAAACCCTGATTTTTACACGACTCCCTGAATATCCGATAGAGGGCGGATTTGGTTTTGTACCCTGCCGGGTTGAAATAGGTGGTGATTCCCCAGAGTTCTCCCGGGAGAGAGAGCGGGAATTCATGAATTTCTTCCTTTCTGATCATAGAATTGTGTAGGAATATTTACGTCCTATTGGTTAATCATTACGAGAGCGATCAGCAAACATTTCAGGCTGTGTCCCTGATCTCGTTCTAGAGAGAAAAGGAACGTTTCAGGTGGTACACCACGATGTGGCAAAATGGCTGTCCTTCCATGCTCGTCCTGAACCTTCCCCTGCCGTGAACCACTATATCATTCCTGTGAGGGAAGAACAGCCCGGATATTCGACTGGAAAATATCGGAGCGTGTTCGGGGGAACATGGCCTCACCGCTCACCGACCTGATCGAGGGAGCCGGTTCTCACGATTCATGGATACCTTCACCCATCGGCAGGAACCTCATATAAATACCATAAAGATTGATGGTGCGAATAGTTTTGATAAAAGAAGCTGCAGGAGAGTAGCATTTTTTCACAGAAGTACAGGACACAACAGAAGGACAGGATACAAAAATGATTATTGCAGAGCTGCTCCGCTGGAAAGAATGGTATCATTCAAAATTATCGCTTTTTGTGTTCGCAAATTATTACCTGCTGTTCCTGTCCGCTGAACTAACGGTCAGCGATCTGTTCCCCGTCATCCTCCTCATATGCTGGTTCATTCTGTTGATGGCATTTGGGTATATGATAAATGACTATTCCGATCAGTTCAGCGATAGAGCTGCAGGAAAAGAAAAACCGATGAGCAAATTGAAAAAGAATCACCAAATACTCATATTACTCCTCACCTTCTGTAGTACCTTTCTTATTCTGCTCCCCTTTTACCAGGATCCCATTGTCCTCATCCTCTCCCTCTGCAATCTCGCCCTTGCCCTCATGTATTCAGCACCGCCATTCAGACTGAAAGAAAGGGGTATCTGGGGCATTATCGGGGCAGCCATGGCACAATGGATGGTACCGGTTGTCATCGTGTTCGCTGTCTTCGGGCATTATCACGTAGATACCTTTGTCTTTGCAGGGATCTATCTCCTGATCGGATTGAGGTTCATGTTCACCCATCAGCTGCATGATTATCCTAATGACATCCGGTCCGGCACTACGACCTTCGCGGTCGTTCATACTCCTGGAAAAACCTATAGTTTAGCCAGGGTCCTCTTCAGCGCTGAACTACTCTTCCTTCTCGCATTAATTGCGTTAATAGCCGTCTCCAATCCGTTTTTTATTGCTTTGATGACCGCCTATCTGCTGTTTTTCATGACCTGCCTCTATCCGGTTCTGAGGAAGAAAGGGTTACCTCAGTTGTTATCGTCCTTTGACACCATACCCCTTGCAGATTTGTATTTTTTCTGGCTTCCCTTCTGTCTGTCACTCTTCCTGGGATTAAAAAATCCGGTTTTTTTCATCGTCACCCTGGTTGAACTCGTCTGGAAGAGGGAGTACCTCAGATACTATAAGGATATGATCTGGTTACAACGAACCGCTGGAGTATGAGATCCTGCATATGAGGGCGGAGAGGATCTCCATAAACTCCCCCGATTTCCGTTGCGCACACAATTTCAGAGCAGAAAAGAATAGTTACTGATGTACCCCTCTCAACAGTCCTGAGATCTCTCCCAGGGTGGTGAATGCCCAACATCTCTGGGTGAATTCATCAGGATCATCGGTGTGGCGGAGAAGTCTTCCGGCTTTCCCGGAATAAAACAAATACTTTAGCTTGGATAGTGCAGTGGAATATCGATCCAGCCGGGAAGTATCATGCTCCATGAGCTCCATGACTGAGTCAGAAATACCCTGCCAATAATATCTCCGCATGAAAAAGGATTGACTCAAACGTGACGGGAAGACATGGTGTCTGACAACAATATCAGGGTGATAATAACAGGAATATCCTCTTCTCATGATCTCTCGTTGCAGGAAGGTATCCTCGTTTGACAGGAGATCCTTTCCAAACCGGCCCAGCTTGGTATTGAATCCACCTGTCTCTTTTACTATTTCAATGGGGAAGGCGATGCTGGCACTCACGAGGTGTTCTTTCTTCAGATCCTCAATCACATGGGGGGATTCAGACCAGTCAATGAGTGCCAGGGATAAGAGCAATGAATCTGATAACCAAACAGGCCTTTCTGATTCCCATATTGGCACTACCCTGCCCCCTACACAGCCCGGCCGGGGTTGTACCGTCTCAAAAACATGGAGTATCTTTTCCAGCCAGTCTGGACAGGTGATCACATCATCATCAAGGAACGCAACATAACTTCCCCGTGCATGCTGCAGACCGGTATTTCGTGATGTTGAGGAGCCCAGCTCTGATTCATAGACATATCTCACCTCATTGTTCGCTGATAATTGCTCAACCGTTTCCCGTGTATGATCGGTTGAACAGTTATCCACCACAATAATCTCGAACTGATCCTTCCCAAGACTCTGGTGAAGCAGGCTTTGAATTGCTTTGATCAGATATTCTACCCTGTTATGGGTGATAATGATGGCCGAAATCTGGGGGTCCACGTAGTGGAATTATTTCTCATCCATGGGATTATATGTTTTTGTCAATTTTTTATTGACAGTTCTAAGTCGGGATATCCTTTTAAAATCCTGGTACCTTTGAAATTACCAGGTCATAAAGTGACGATTCAGGTCACCACAATTAATGCCGAACGCGATGAACCATCCCGTTATATCGTGGCGGTTTACCTTCCTGATTTGAAAATTTCAGATAATACCTTCGTTCATCACGTTTCATGCCGGCAGGTATTGAGCCACCTCCTCGGCGCCCATCAGGGGCTGCGGGGGCTATCACAAAGGGGTTGCCAGACCGAAAAATAGCATTTTTCCCCAGAGAGAGGGATACTATCTTTCAAAATCTCTCCTCATGATTTGTGAACAATACGGTGTTGAAAATGAGCACGATCCCCTCACCAGAAAGGGTCGTGCCATCTTTTCTGATCAAATACGTTTGCCAGGGGCTGCCCTTTCGCATTTCATGAACGTAGTGCGGGAATTCATCGCATCCGCATCCGGCGAATGCTACGATTCAGCTGATCTCTCCTGTTCAGCTAGTAAATCCGACGGGATGAACTTCCTGATATCAGGATCATGTATCAGATAGTGGAGGGGGAGAGGTCCGGAAATTCGTTTACAGCCTTCCCGGAACATCTTCCAGAAATGGGGATTGTTCCGGTAATGCCCTTCAGCCTTTATCAGCCGGAGATATTTTTCAGGATGCTTTGAAAATAAGAGTGGATCGTTTATAAAGAACCGGTCTCTCTCCTGCTTTGATTCACCATTCTCATTCCGGAGGTGAGGTGGGTGATATACCCGTACTTTGTCGCTGAAGGGAATCTCACCATAGTGCTGAGCCCTCCAGGCAAGGTCGGTATCTTCCCTGAAATGAGGTTTATCGAACCGTTCATCAAACCCACCTATACGTTCGATGATATCCCGGCAAAGAAAGAGGTTCGCCGTCATGAATCCAAGGCCCTGAAATCCCTCGTTTGTCACGATCCGGTAGCGGGAATCCTCTCTTTTTTCATCATCCGAATAAATATCCCCTTCAATTCCGATGATATCTCTGCTCTCAAGCATCTGTTTTGCATTCTCGAGCCATTCGGGATCAGGCCTGCAGTCGTCATCTGTAAAGGCGATTATTCTTCCTGATGCGTGTCCTATTCCTATATTTCTCGCCCGCACAGCGCCGGCAGCGGGATCATTGATATACACAACCGGGAACGTGCATTTTTTTTGCAGGGACGCCTCGCGATTCTCCCCTGCATCGATAATAATCACCTCAAAATCCCTGTATTTTTGATTATTCAGCGCATCAATAAGGACGTCCAGATTCCCTCGTTTTGTGGGCACAATCACCGAGAAGTACAGCTCGCAGGAGGTATGCAGCAGGCGAATCTTCCTGCCCAGGTCATGAGAGATGGTATTCCAGTCATAATGGCCCTCAACAAGGGATCGTCCCTTCATGGCAAGTTCCTGATACAGGTTTGGAGTTGAAAGAACCCGGTACAGTTCATCGGAAAACCGGGCAGGTTCAGCCACAATAAAAGATCCATTGTCGATGATACCCCGGGCCCCTGTGGGGGATGTTATTGTGGGGAGCCCCGCAGAGAGGAAATCAAACATTTTGATGTTGGTCCCTGAACCACGAAACATCGGATTGAGTGCGACATCGGCAGCTTCGAGGAGCATCCGTTTCTTTTCGTCAGACACCAGGCCATATATCCGGACATTCTTTTTCCCCCTTGCATTGAGCTGGTTTCCGACGCCTCCCACAAGGACAAAGGTGACATCAGGACACTGGTCCGCAAGGGTATCAATGATAAACTGACCCCCTTCGACATTAGGCGGGTATTCACTTCCGATAAAAAGGGCAACTCTGTCGGGCAGTTCCAGCTCCGCTCTCCTTCTCTTTTTTATCTCTCTTGTAACAGGGACAATGGCGTTGATGTCAACACCGTTTGGAACTACCTCAATCTTTTCGGGATCGATATGGTATTCCTGTACAAACTGCAATTTGTCCTCGTCAGAGCATGCAAGTATAAGATCGGCTTCCTCACAGAGCTCGCCCTCGACAAACCGGATAAAATTTGAGATGCATTGTGCAAATGGTGTATTTCCGAGCAGTTGCTGCCGAAGTATTCCCTCACAGTTATGACTGTCATAAATGACGGTCTTTTTTGAAAGATCAACGTGTGTCTTAATCAGCGGGTACATCCACGGATGGCTGAAAATGATGACCTCTGCAGCTTTTGCACACTCTCTTGCCCCTCGCATCAAATCCGGAGAAGCTTCTCCAAGAAGGGGGAATAAGAGATCGATCAGGGTCTTGCCTGGTATCAGCGTGCTGAAATAATCATTCAGTCTGAACTGATCTTCATGAAGGGGGATGTCCCATTCCTGGAGGGATTCAGTGATTGCGACCTCTCTCTCCTTTTCCCCTCGCCAGTCAAAAGTGCCGATATACCGGGCGTGAATCTCCTCGCCGAGATGCGAGTACAATCCTTTCAGCCTCAGCCGCCCTCCTCCGGTTGCCGGTTCGATGGGTTGCATATCAAGGACAAGGACGCGTGTCGGGGACACTGCCCTTTGGTTGGGGGTAATCTCGATATCCCCCAGTAATCGTTCCACCACCCTGTCCCATGAAATACCCTGGATCGACTGATAGCCGTTCTCTCCCATCCTGGCTGCCTCATCAGGATTCCGGACGAGGTACTCTATCTTTTCTGCGATTGCCCTGGGATCGGGTGCTACGACAAACCCTGAAAAACCGTCGCGGACAATATTCGCAGGTTCTCCCGAATCAGTACACGTGATGACCGGTTTCCTGCTCAAAAAGGCTTCAATGGTGATATATCCATAGTCTTCTCCGATCGGCACAAATGGTACAACAATCGATCGCGAATAAAGGTCAATGAGGGTATCGTCGTCAACCGGTCCTAAAAATTCAATTCGTCCGGCGTCTTTGACAAGGGAACGGCACTCCTCCTCATGCTCACCGGTCCCGCAAAGAACCAGTCTCACATCCGATGTCACATACTCCATCGCTTTTATGATAAGATCCTGCCGTTTCCACTTATGGATGCGTGACGGTAAGAAAATGAACTCTCCTTTTTTTGGGGGGAGGAACCGCTCAATTTTTGGAGCAGGATACAGGATCTCGAAAGGGACATCGTTCCAGAAGGGATCGACGGCAATCAGTCTCTCGCAGACGGGTTTTCCTATCGTAAAATGCTTCTTCACCCGGATGGGATTGAGCCCGTATTTGTCAAATGCATGGATAATTTTTCTCTTCTTTTGTACTTCTTCATTACGAGCATCGAATTCACTCTCAAACATGTCATAGAAGGCACGCATGGTATGAACGAGATACGAGATGTGGTTTCGATGCCTGACCATATAGGTGGGTGACTTTGTCGAGATGACCACATCATACTCATCGAGATCCAGGTCGTAACATCTGCAGTAAGCTTCCAGAATCCCTTCGAAGGTAGATTCGTCGATCACAACTTCGATCTGATGGGCGGTATGTCCTGCCCTGTTCAGGGCACTTACCAATCCTGCATAAAAATGTTCTGCCCCCCCTGTCTCACCATGGAGTGCCTTTGGGGTGACCACCGCAATCTTCAAGCATTCCATCCGATCTTATCTCCTTCCTGTTACCGTATAACAGAACGGACCGTAGAGAACCTCGTTTACCATGTCAATATTTTTGTTCTGTATCTCGATCCGTTTTCGGGTCTCTTCATCATCCTCTTTCGTGGAAGGCAGTCTCTGTAATCGGGGAAGATCGGGCATCGAATCAGAGAACCGGATCTGAACTTCAGAGAATCCCACCGATTCAAAGAGATATTTCAGGGCATCGGGATGGATTGGGTTGACATCAGCCATGGTGTGGAATACTCTGGTAAAGGAAGTGTACGAGAGTGGATTTATCGATTCCAGGATGCAATAACCCCCGGGTTTGATCTTCTGGCAGCAGAGGTGTAAGAGCCGGATTGCATCCGCTGGTCCTGGTTGCCCCCTTTTCCAATCGAGAACAATTCCATCGAGACTGGCATCTTTTACCTGTTCCAGATATGGTATTGGATCGTTGCATTCCGCCTCAAATCCCCGCGATTGACAGAACGAGACACAGGCGGGATCAGCATCTACTCCCCTGGCGACAATGCCCTCCTGCCTCATCGCCTCAAGGAGATCCCCCCCGCCGGAACCGATGACAAGGACATTCCGGGCGTTCTCAAGGGAGGGAAGGAATCCAGCCTGCCGCTCCAGGATGCCGGCCTCCGCGGTCTCACCATAGACGGAGGGCAGAGGTGAGCGGGGGCTCTTCTTCCCGTGGCATTGGCTCTCGATCGCAGCAACCCGCTGATTGAGACGGGAGATCTGGGTTGAGGCAGCCCGGTTGAACTCGGTCTGCCGCCAGATTATGGGATCAGTATACCGGCGGACTTCTCCGTGAACAAGATCGCGACCCCTGACCAGCAGTCTTCCGACAATTGGTCGATGGGATCTGATGGTATAGCTAGCGTTCTGGATATCCCAGTTACCTGACAGGCACGCCATATCCCGGGCATCATCGGGACTCATATCGGAGATGGGGAGGGTCCGGGAGGAGGCGGAATGCCTCCCTGGGAATTCAGGATGTGGTGATTCAAACGTTTTTTTCTTTTTTCTGCGGAGATTTTCACGGATTTTCTTCATACTCTCTTCTACATCGATCTCGTCATCGTCAATCCCGAACAACTCTTCTTTATCCATGAATATCCATCCGCATTCTGTCATCGCCAGAGGTTTCCGGGATGGTGTCCCCCTTCGTCGCGCAAATACCAGAGCAGGTTCTTCTCATCAACTGTGTATAACGTATGCGGTTATATAATTGAAATGAACTGTTCAAGGGAACGGCCGGCACGGAGCATGACGTGGAGAGGATGGTGCGGTGGTGGATACCGACCCTGCATCCCCTCAGATTCATCCCTGTTTCATACAACATTGTGTATCACCGTCCATAACTGCTCTTCGAAGATCGAACGATCGAACTTCATTGCCCTGGCAAGGCAGGCATCACGGTACGTAAAAGGATGTTCTGAGACCATCTTCAAAGCAGGTATGATCGTCTGGATATCAGCGTGAACGAGTATGCCGGTCTCGTTGGTAACCGTCTCCTTAAAGCCCCCTTCATCCACCGCAACAACAGGTTTTCCGGCAGCCATGGCCTCGACTGGGGTCATCCCGAAGTCCTCATCTACTGCAGTGCATATCAGACCCCGGCACCGGGAATACAGATCGAGAAGCCGGGATTCTGGGACCTCTCCCAGTAGTTCGACATTTGGGGGGAGATCTTTCATGAGCCGTGCTGCATATCCTTCCGCGTGATCCCCGGCTGCATATCCGCCAACGATGCAGAGATGTTCGTCAGGAAGTCTCCGGAAGCTTTCGATCTGAAGTTCTATTCTCTTCTCAGGATACAAACGGTTTACGGAGAGCCAGAATTCTCCATATTCCTTACAGGAATAATTCGAAGTGTCGATGGGAGGGTAGAGGATGTCGGCATCTCTCTGGTAGTACGTCTGAATCCTGCCCTGGGTATTTCTTGAATTGGTCAGAATACGATCGACGTGGGATACGGCACGCTGATCCATACGTCGATACAGAGATGACCAGAGAAAGAACGCCTGCCGCTGAAGAATCGATTGCCGCTTGAGAAACGTGTCATACAGATCATAAAAAGCCCTGACCGGAGTATGGCAGTACCAGATATTCGGATGGTGCCTTCCAGCGGCATAGTGGGCCCAGTTTCCACTGAATATAAAAAAATCGTAATCATGTGAGAGATCGCAGGAAGAGAAGCGGTGGGATGCAGAGATTTGCTTGAATGGTGGTACGTGAGGTGTCTTCCCAAGGCTTTTTATATTCAGCCTGGATCCAATTTTCCCGATGCTTTCGACGTCGGTGGTAATGATATCGGCATTCAGAATCTCTGCGATGGCAACAGCAACCTTCTCTCCTCCCCCGATAGCTCCGAAATAGTCATGAAAAACTGCAAACTCCATAATAATCAGCTAGCTCTCATTCGTATCTCTTGTACGGCATGCAGGGCAGATCTCATCGGAGTGTCACCTGGGGAGTCCTGTCAGGCCTCAAAAAAGAGAGGATAGCAGGATTCCATATAACGTGTTTTCTCGCATCGAGGCAGATGCTTCACTAATCCCGGGTATACCTGCAGATACGTGGGCTGACTAACTGCTTTAATTTTTGTGATGAACCACTGCTTGGAGGAACGGTATCTTTTCTCCTGGATAATACTGGTTGAAAAGAAGGGTGGTGGTTGAAATACGAACAACCGTTATTGGCGGGAGTCAGGAGGCCGGATCAGGTACCTCTCTCTCCGGGATTGGCCGGTTGATTCTCGTGCTGCACCTTTGTTCGTAGTACGAGTATCTCAACCGGAATCTCCCTGACCTCTTCTCTATGGAAGGCGAACGTCCGCCTGATCGGAAGCAGGCCGCCAATCACCTCGTCAATCTCTGCCCGTCCGGCAATATACGAGCTGATGAATGAACGGCTGCCCGCGTTAAAGATACCGTACGTTATCGGTGCTATTGCGAGGGCGGCATCGATGAACGGCCGATCGGCATGAATCTGCTGGGCCCCGAAGGGAGGGTTCATCACGACCGTGTCGCATGCTCCAACCAGGGGGAGGACCTGGGGATATTTTACCTCTGCTTCGATCAAATGGATCTCCACAGCAGCCTGGCGGGCATTCTTACGGGCGATTCCGAGCACATCAGGATCTATCTCAACAGCGACCACGTCACGGGAACCGAGGAGTGCTGCCCCAATGCCAAGGACCCCGGTACCACATCCAAGATCACAGACCCGTTTTCCCTCGATATCTCCCCTCATTGCTGCATGGAACAGGAGCCGTGCGGCGAGAGGAGCCGGTGTCCTGTACTGTTCAAGGAGAGGAGAGGGATTGGAAAATCCCTCGAGGTTCTCAAGGAGCTTCTCAAGGTGTTTCAGTTTCATGGTCAGAGCATTTCATCGATGGCATAGTCTTCCCAGGTGCGGGTCCCGCAGAGAATTTCGTACTCAGCGGGGGTGAGGACCGGTACCGGGAACCTGACCTGGTCATCGTATGCAAGTCTCGGGCATGCGGTATTCACGTAGGCCTCAAATCCAAGATTCAGGAGCTCGTCAGGGCTCACCTCCTTCATGAAGACAAGGTATGCCCTGTCAGAGAGCGAGAGGAGGCGTGTTCCGAGGTCACAACGGTTCTGGCCCTGTTTTGTGCTGATAATAATCCCGATATGGGCAGCCTCCCGTGCTTTCTCGATGAGCGCATGGCGTTTCCGGAGAAACTTCCCTGCATCGACCTCAACGGCTTGCCCAGAGAAGGGGTCAAGTGCCACCACATGAGCCCGCGTGGCAAGCTGGACTCCGAGGGGATGGAACATCCCTGTTCCGATGAAAAGGATCTCCGATACCCCCGGAATTCTCGCAGCCGCAAAAGAGCAACCAAGCACCTGGCCGGGTTCTGGCGTTCTTCCCCCCGCACACTGAAAGATGGGATCGTACCCTTCGTTTCTGAGCACCTCAGCAATCTCCGGGAGCAGGTGGGTATGCTGGGCAGTGGTAATTAATCCGATCCTTTTCCCCTTGAGAAAGGGCAGGGCAGATCTGATGACAACCGGATCGAAGTCGACCCGGTAGGGTATGTGCAGGACGTCCGGATGAATGAGCAGAGGGGTGTGGCCGAAGTTCACGAGCACATCGGCATAGTCGAGCAGCTCAAGCGACAGGTCACAGGCACCGTAACAGGGATCCCCGCTGATGATGACAGAGAATCCCTGGCGTGAAAGCGCATCTGCAATACCAGCTGCCGTTCGCTTGAGGCCGGCCGGGAACTGGAGGGTGACTGACCGTGCCCTCTTCTCTTGGAGCCAGGTCACCAGGTCAGAGATGTTGTTCAACCACACGCACCCTGTCAGATACCTCGACGGTTACCAGCACCTTGTAAGGCCTTCCGATATCAGGATACCCTTTCCTGATGGCAAAGCAGATATCGGCAACCTCTGCTCCTGCCACGTGGAGGGCGGCAAGGATTCCCCTTGTCGTTCCCCCGGTGCTGACCACATCGTCAACGATAACGACCCGTTCTCCCTCCCGCACACCGTTCAAAAAGAGCTGTCCTTTCGAGTATCCGGTAACCTGGTGCACCGGGATCTCCCCCCGCAACTGGTATTCCCGTTTCCTGACAATGTTCAGAGGGAGATCGGTCATGTGGGAGATGATGGACCCGATGGGAATCCCCATCGCCTCGGCAGCAACGATCCGGTCGACCCGGTCCAGATCCATGATCTTGATCATGCCAGTTGCCACTTCGCGGAGCACGGCAGGATCGAGAGAAGGTACCCCGTCCGTTATAGGATGGATAAAATAATTGTACTCGCCACGTTTGACAACCGGGCATATTTCAAGCGATTTTATCAGTTTTTCAAGCATACTGCTCACCAATAGCTTCAAGAAATGCTTCAATAATCCCCGCATGCACATGGGGCATGCAGACGATTCTGAGATGGTTGTTCCGGGTGTACGAGACCTGCCAGGGTGAAGGAACCGGCGATTCCGGGGCTTCAAAGGTGGCAACGTTGACATCGGGGATGACAACCGGCCGGATTCCGAAGCTCTCCATCCCGTTGATCAACCTTCTGGTATTCTTCATGCACCCATCGACCACCGCTGCCATCCCCTCGTAGCCAAGATATTCAAGCACCGCGAGTGCTCCGGCGACGGATCCACCGGGCCGGGTGCCGGAGAGCGTAAACTCCTGCTTCACGGTAAGGTAGGGGGTATCTACTGATAATGAACAGAGATCTTTTTCATTCCTTAAAAGGAGGCAGCCGGCTGGTATGGTGCTCATCCCCATTTTGTGAGGATCGACAGCGATCGACATTACCCCAGGGAGCGAGAAATCAAATTCGGGAGCCCCTTCCAGGAACGGAAGGACCATACCCCCGAACGCAGCATCGACATGGAAGAATATCCCCTCCTTCCGCGCAAAGGCTGCAAGCCTCCTGATGGGATCTACCATGCCATACTCGGTTGTTCCTGCAATGCCGACCATGCAGCAGGTATTCGCATCAACGGACTCCAGGTACCGTTCACAATCGACCCGGTAATCCCCCGTGAGGGGAACCGACCGCATCTCAACCCCGATCATATCACAGGCCTTCTTAAATGAGAAGTGGGCGGATTCAGGTATGACCACATTGGGTGATGCAATCCCTGCGGTCGCCCTTGCAATCCTGAGTGCCTGGATATTTGATTCAGTCCCTCCGGTCGTGGCATACCCGCAGGCATCCGGGTGGTGGAAGAGGGTCCCGATACGGCTGATAAGCGTTCGTTCAAGCGAAGCGGTTCCCGAAAAAAGCCCCGGATCTCCGAGATTGGTCTCCATGAAGAGGGCATGCGCCCTGACTGCGACAGGATGCGGGAGAGTACACATCGAGCTCAGGATGAACCGGTGGTTTTTATCCTGTAGCTTTGTTGTCTGCAAAAATGAGAAGAGGTCTTCTTCAGGGATTCCTTTACTCCGCATGTGACCTTCTTGCACTCTCAAGAATGATTCGCTGCTCTGTCCGTGCGACGGTCTCCCGTATCTTTGCAATGGCATCGATGTTGGCCGAGACACTCGTTATTCCATGCTCGACGAGCCAGGTCACCATGGGGGGCTCAGAACCAGCCTGGCCGCAGATGGAACATTCGACCCCGTGGTCACGGCAGACCTCGATCGCCTGGTCGATCAGCGCCAGGACCGCGGGATGCTTCGGCTGGTACATTGAGGCAACGTTTGCGTTGTTCCGATCAATAGCCAGGGTGTACTGGACGAGATCATTGGTCCCAAACGAGGCAAAATCGATCCCGGCATGGATGAAATCCTCGATCATGATGGCACATGACGGGATCTCGATCATCACCCCAAGGGTCGCGGCGTTGACATCCACTCCCCATTCTGCCATCATCTCCCGGGCAGCGATGAACTCTTCCGGGTGGGATACCATGGGAAACATCACACCAAGGTTGTCGTATCCCTTCTCCCAGAGCCGTTTGAACGCCTCGACCTGGAGACGGAACTGCTCGGGGCTCTGGAGATCGCGCCGGATACCTCTCCATCCCAGCATCGGGTTGTGCTCATGGGGTTCATTCTCGCCACCGGCCATATTCCGGAACTCGTCGGTCGGGGCATCAAGCGTCCGCACCCAGACCGGCTTTCCGTTGAACGCATCAAGTACGATCTTGATCCCTTTGTACAGCTCATCGATGAATTCCTCTTCCCTGCCATTCGCGATAAACCACCCCGGCGTCTTGTTCAGCCCGAGGATGAGGTGCTCGATCCGGAGGAGACCCACCCCGTCAGCACCTGTCGCAGCAGCGCGAGCCGCCGCTCCGGGGATAGAGACGTTCACCTTCACGCTGGTTGCCGTGATAAGGGGTGATGCAGTGATCGCCGCCGCAGGGGCTTGTGCCTGGGCTGGCGTTTCGAGTGCCCCTTCGTAAATAAATCCTTTTTCACCATCAACCGTGACCAGCTGGCCTGGTTTGAGTATGGATGTGGCATTTCTTGTCCCGACAACCGCCGGGGTACCGAGTTCCCTGCTCACGATTGCGGCATGGCAGGTCATCCCCCCTTCATCAGTCACAATCGCTGCAACCTTCTGCATCGCGGGCACCATGTCAGGGTTTGTCATTTTCGTGACAAGGATGTCTCCTGCCTTGACCGACCCCGTATCTTTGACGTCGCGGATAACCACGACACGGCCGGTCGCCATGCCCGGTGATGCCCCCTGGCCTTTGACCAGGATCTTTCCCTCGCCGGTTTCTGTTTTTACCGAAGTTGTACCTGACCTGATGGTGGTGATGGGCCGGGACTGGAGGATGTAGATGGTTTCCCCGACTATGCTCCATTCGACGTCCTGTGGAATCCCGTAGTGGGTTTCCGCGACCTTCCCATACGTGGCCAACCGTGCAACCTCATCGTCAGAAAGAACCGGTGTCTCCTGTCGTTCTTTTCCTATATCAAGAGTCTTTGTGCCATGTTCACCATCGGAGACGATCTCGGTTTTCTTCTGTGCAATGAGCTTGTCGATCACGTTTTCGGTCCGCTGGTCATAGACATATTTGTCGGGAGATACCGAGCCGGAGACCACTGCTTCTCCCAGACCCCAGGATCCCTCGATGATCGTCAGAGGTTCTCCCGTCACCGGATGGGAAGTGAACATCACCCCTGCTTTCTCCGAGTTGATCATCTGCTGGACAACCACAGCGATGTTGACACTCCGGTCATCAAAACCCTGTTTTGCACGGTAGTAAATTGCCCTCGCTCCATAGAGCGAAGCCCAACACTTCTGGACAGCATCAAGGAGGTTCTTCTCACCTTTGATATTCAGGAAGGTCTCCTGCTGGCCGGCGAAACTTGCATCGGGAAGGTCCTCAGCCGTCGCACTTGACCTGACGGCAACCACCATCCCGCCACCGTTCAGCTTCTGGTAGGATTCCCGGATCCTCTCTTTCAGGGATGCTGGCATCTTTGCTTTCATCACCAGTGCACGGGCTTTCTTTGAAGCTTGTTCAAGAGCATTGTTATCGTCGACGTTCAAATTCTCAAGATTGGAAAACAGGGGCTGTTCGATCCCTGTCTCAATGAGGAAGTGGCGGAACGCCCGGCTCGTCACAACAAATCCCCCCGGTACCGGGAGGCCCATCGATGACATCTCTCCAAGCGAGGCTCCTTTTCCCCCTACTGCAGCGATATCTTCTTTTCGTATTTCTTCAAGCCACAGAATATCCGGCATCTCCTTCATTCACGCACCACTATAATCTCACCTGTCATCTGGTTAATAAATTATCATCTCCTGATGTCCTGGCCAGCGGACCGACAGGACTATGAATTGAGAAGAAGGTTAGAAAAGCTCTGGTAACGATATAGTATGGGTTTTCATATGAGCTTCAGGATACTGGTCAGCGATCCGCTGGCCGAAGATGGTTTGGAGCTGCTCAGATCGGAGTTCCAGGTAGAGGTCAAAACCGATCTGCCGGAAGATGAGCTGATCAGGATCATCGGGGATTACGACGCGCTCCTTGTCCGGAGTGGGACCGAAGTCACCGCAAAGGTAATCGAGGCGGGAAAAAAGCTCCGGTTCATCGGCCGGGCAGGAGCTGGCGTCGATAATATCGATATGGATGCAGCGACCCGGCGGGGAATTATTGTTGCAAATGCCCCCGAGGGAAACACCCTTGCTGCAACCGAACACACGATGGCCATGATGTTATCCCTTGCCCGGAACATTCCCCAGGCGAATGCATCCCTGAAGAAGAAGGAGTGGAAGCGCTCGAAGTTCATGGGGGTGGAGCTGAATGAGAAGACGCTCGGGATAGTCGGGCTTGGCAGGATCGGACGGGAGATCGCAAAGAGGGCGAATGCCATGGGAATGCACTGCCTGGGATATGATCCGTTTATCAGCAAAGAGCGGGCTGTCCAGCTGGGTGTCGAATCTGCGTCCCTCGATGAGCTCTTCAGGGCCTCGGATTTCATTACCGTGCATACTCCCCTCATCAAGGAGACCAGGCACATCATCAATGCAAAGAGCATTGCCACGATGAAGGATGGCGTCAGGATCATCAATTGTGCCCGCGGGGGCATCATCGATGAAAAGGCACTCTACGATGCCGTGAAATCAGGGAAAGTGGCTGGTGCGGCGCTCGATGTTTTCGAAGAGGAGCCGCCGCTCAACTCCGCGCTTCTCACCCTTGACCAGGTCATCACGACCCCACATCTCGGTGCGAGCACGGTCGAAGCCCAGACCAATGTTGCTGTCTCAATCGCAAAGCAGTGCGGGGCCGTCCTGAAAGGGGGTTCGGCAAAGTATATTGTGAACGCACCAATCGTCCCTGCCGATGTCGCAGATACCATCGAGCCGTTTGCAGCCCTCGCTGAGAAGATGGCACGGTTCCTCATGCAGCTGGTGGATGGACGGGTGGAACGGGTGGAGTTCACCTACAGCGGGGAACTCTCCCAGCTGGGAACCAATACACGGTTCGTAACAAGGATGGCGCTGAAAGGCCTTCTCGATCCAATTCTCCAGGTTCCGGTCAATATCGTGAACGCCGAGTTCATCGCAAAGGAGCGGGGAATCAGCTATGCGGAGACCACCACTCCTGAATCTGGCGGATTCAAGAGCCTTGTCACCATCAAAGTCAGGACCGACATGATGGAAGAGACGATGAGCGGCACGGTGTTTTTCAAGGGAAGGAGCCGGATCGTTTCCATCGGCGGATATACCATGGACATGATACCCGAGGGGTATGTCATCGTATCCCGCCACCTCGACAAGCCCGGGGTGATCGGCAGGGCGTCAACAATTCTCGGCAAGGCCAACATCAACATTGCCGGCATGCAGGTAGGGAGGATCACTCCTGGCGAAGAAGCAATCATGGTCCTGAACGTCGATGGTGAAGTTTCTCCTGAAATCATGGACGAGTTCCGGGCGAAAGTCGGAATTTTTACCGCAAAATTTGCAAAAATCTCGGATAACCTGATCTGAAAAAATCATTTTTCCCTTCTCTTTTAAGGGAGAAAAATAAGACACGATGGTATACCGCAGGCATATCAGTTATTTTCCAGAGAAATATGTTCCTGCAAACACCGAAATTATCCGGTTCACCATAGGATTTCCGGTTTACAGTCGTTTATTGGAGGAAAAGAGAATAGTTTAATAGTCATGTGTCTTATATTAAGAGGCATCTCGCAAGAGAGCGGGCTCGTGGTCTAGCTGGTTATGACGTCGCCTTGACATGGCGGAGGTCAGGAGTTCGAATCTCCTCGAGCCCATTGCTGTTTTTCCAGGAACGTGGATCCGGCACTTTCATGGAACGTGATTTCATCCTATCGCAATCTCATCGACATAATACCCAGAAGTGAGTCGAAGATCGGGAACCTCTTGTTTCTCTAAGTATTCAGATCCAGGCCTTGGGGTTCATCATTGAGGTAGTTACTTATAGAGCGAAATTCAGGTATGAACCATGCCACAATCTGCTGACAACCATGAGATGGTAATGAGTCATCTGCAGATGATTGAGCATTCATACTGCCTTACCATTTCCAATAAAGAGGAGATCTGCAGGTGGATCACAAAAGCCACCCACAATCCCCGTGAGATACTGACCGTTGCCCTGGCCCTCAATACCTGGATTGCAGTGAATAATCAGGGAGGAGAACTTTCGATACCCCGGGAAATCGTGAACCGGATCATATCTCAAACAGTCGGCTGCTGGTAAATCACCCGATCATTGGAAACAGCCAGATGACAGGATCCTTGTCAGAAAGGCTATCCATGCGAAGTGTTCCCATTCCCTTGAAGTAATCACACTCCCTGATCAATCCTTCGTTCATCCTCCTTTCTCATCTGGTGAACCTGATTTTTAAGAGATTTTGTAAATCATGAGGGATTCACGTATACCTGCCTACTGTCCCAGTCCTGATCCAGCATGGTTATCCAGCATCAAAATCGCCGAATTCAGGAGATCATCTCTGATAGAGTCCCGGCTTTGCATTGTTATCTCAATCAGTTTCACATCAGGTCTCATTTTGATCGTTTCCATGAAGGGAATACCTCTCTTCGCTATGGTGGCAATAACAGGGCGTTCGGAGGCAAGGAGGGAGAGCACCAGTTCCCTGAAACGAGGTGAAAAGCATTCCATTTTCCCTATTTCATCGATAATGACAAGATTCGGATCTTTTTCCTCCAGGTGTATCTCCTCGAGAAAACACTCGAATCCTTCCAGGTCTATTCGATACTTTCCCACCCGAATCGGGCTATGGTTATCAGTATGGGCAAGAATACGCTTCTTCCCTGAACAGCTGACAAGAAGGAATCCCTGCCTGATACCATTCTCCCTGATCTCATGGGTGACAAAGCCGGCGAGTCGATGATCTGACAAGGCTCTTGCCAGCCATACCAGGATCGTGGTCTTGCCAATCCCGGGACTGCCGGTGATGAGGAGGTTTTTTGCCAATGGTATGGTCATGATAATGGGTCATCCCCCGATTCTTTACGAGGTGTCCCTCCATTGCTGTTCACCAGATATCGTCTCTGGCAGACTTCTCCTTGTTGTGTCAAGGAGGTTGAACCGGGTAATGTGCTGTTGCTGTTTACGTAAAAAATTCTGCCGGTGGGAATAGATTACTTACCAAAAAAACCAGAATACTAAATGAGTATGACCTTTGGCCCACCCGTGTCAGATGAATCCGTTCTCATGAGATGGATGGCTCTCGAGATGGGGAAAATAAATGATGGCGTCGTTGCTGATCGAAGGAGACTTTCAGACCTTGTCAGGGAACTACATCCTGCATCGGTCACCCGTGGTGGCAGAGAGTATGCTTTTGATAGAACTCCGATCCGGGTTCTCTGGGAGAGACTTCCCAAACCTCTCCGCTACCGCCTCAAACTCCCCATTCTTTTTTATTTGTTTTACACGTCCCTTTACTGCTACTTGTGTGCGGTTGCTAGGGAAGTTGTGTGGTTCCAAGCTGGGGGGGTGTTGTGGGACCTGTGGGATTTATTGGGGGGGCGGTTATGGGTGGGCAGGGCGATCGTGTTTGCCATTATGGGCAGGTATCCTGGTGCCATCCAGATCATGGTCAGTTGATCGATATCTTTGAGCCCTGAATGGGAGCGCCGGATAAGTGATTCGATAGGTATTATATACGATTACATGGTACCTTAAGGAAGGTTAATCGTATAGATGAAGATTAATCTCATTGATTAATGGCACTGATGAGAATTTGTCATTCGCCATCAGAAACGGGGGAACACGCATTGCGGTGGTTATCCCTGAAATGACATTTTCCGGCAGGCAGGTCAGTGTGGGTGACACAGAATGGCAGTAGACGAGTTCACTCGTATGATGGGAGATATCCAGGCACTTTTCCGCTCGCGACTTCAGATCCAGATTTTAATAGCCCTCATGGATGGTACAAAGACCCTTGCACAACTCCGTGAAATAACAGGAAGTTCCTCGCAGGCTCTCATCCCGAAGATACGAAAACTTGAGACAAGTAATTTCATAACGATAGCCAATTACCAGTACAACCTAACCCCCATAGGGAGGATCTTCACCAAAAAAATCCAGGATATCATCCTTTTCAAATCAGTGATCAAGAAACATAAAAAATTCTGGGACCAGCATTACACGCAATCGATACCAGATGAGTATTTCTCTTCTGTCGGTGACCTGTACAATTCAGAAATTGTCACCGATACCAATGTCGAAATATTCAATGTTTATTTCAATTTTCTTAAGATTATACAGGAATCGGAAGAGATCTATATCCTTTCACCTATCTCAAGCCCTGCCCACATCGATGCAGTTCTGAAACGGATTAATGAAGGTGCCTATGTGGAAACACTGGTGGGAAAAGACCTTATCGCACACCTCTCGCAATCACCACTGTTCGATAAAATCTATGAACTAGCCAGTCATACGAAAAGTAAAATACTCGTTCTGGAAGAGATGCCAAAACTGGGACTTACGGTTACAGAGAACCATATCTCACTCGGGCTTTTCAAGAATGACGGCATCACGTATGATACCACAACCGACCTGTATTCCACAGATCCAAGAGCTGTCAGCTGGGGGCATATGGTGTATCACTATTACCGGAATATGGCAACCGAATTGAAATACTGATGGTTCATCTTGGCAACCCGATCTTTCATTTGTCCGAATATCCCTTGCAAAGAATATGTGGCCTGATAGCGCATTTTTCAATAAGTTCATGTACATCTCATCCCTTTTCGCGAAACTACCCGCGGGATATGAGATTGACAGTGCTCTGATTGTTCAATGCCTTGCAAAATTATATCGTATAGGAAGGGATATTTCAGCTCCTCTGTTCCCTATGACGGGAATAGCCCTTTTAAGCACGGACATTAACTGCTACGATTAACATTCATCTCTTTGGCGATTCTTCGCCATAGGAATTTATGTTTATTTCACCCTCGAAGAACAAGTTATGTTTGAACAGAGCCGGACGATGTATAGTTCGAACATTGCATTCACCGGACTGCCCCCAAATCATGGTTTGAGAGCAAAAGAAGTTGATCAGTATTCCCGCATCATGGGGGATATCCAGGCCCTCTTTCGGTCGAGACTCCAGATCCAGATCCTTCTTGCACTTGCTGATGGAACAAAAACCCTTTCGCAGCTCAGAGATATTACCGGAAGCTCATCCCAGGCACTGATTCCAAAGATCCGAAAGCTGGAATCGAGTAATTTTATGGCAATCTCTGACTACGAATACCACCTGACTCCTGTGGGAAAGATCCTCACAAAAAAGATCAAGGATATTATCCTTTTCAAATCAGTCACAAAAAAGCACAACAATTTTTGGGATCAGCATTACTCAGAAGCAATCCCTGAAGAGTTTTTCGTGAATCTCGGAGAATTGTACAATTCCGATATCATTCTTGATACGAATGTTGATATCTTCAATGTGTACTTCAATTTTCTCAGGATGATACAGGATTCAAAAGAGATCTACATCCTCTCCCCTATCTCAAGCCCAGCCCATACCGATGCTGTACTCAAACGAATCAGGGAAGGTGTATATGTGGAAACACTGATAGGAAAAGACCTTATCGGACAGATCCTACAATCTCCCCATTTCGATAAAATTCACGAACTTGCAAGCCATACCACGAGCAAGATTTTCATTCTCGATGAAATGCCCAGGCTGGGATTGACAGTCACCGATAAGCAGATCTCGCTTGGTCTTTACAAGAGTGATGGAGTCACCTATGACACCACCACCGATTTGTTCTCAGCAGATCCAGCAGCCGTTACGTGGGGGCAGAAGCTGTATCAGTATTATAAAAGTAATGCAGTGGAATTTACCTTATAATCATTTCTCAATAATAGTCCTGGATATCTTTTCCCGGGAACATTTTGCATGAGTTGCATTCGGGTGACATTTCACGATCACGAGGTCTGAAATTGAGTTATGATGTATGTTTCCATGTGTTTTTTCAGTTATTTGAGCCCAATCTCCCCAAAAAAGAGCCTTTGCCGGGCAAAAATATATATCTCATATCGGAAAAGGGATAATTACACAATATCTTTGGTGTATCCCCAGGCTGGGGCTGGCGCTCTTCTTGTAATTTGATTAATCGTTCAGATTAATATTAACCTTTTTGCGTACTTTTCATCATGGGAATGTATGTTTATTCTAGTCATGAAGAATAATCTATGTTTGAACACAGCCATCCGGTATACACTTTTGACCTGGATCCCGGTGTTTTCATCGAGTACCTGGTTTATAGCTCAATCTACCTCTCTTTTGCTGCGGGGGCAATGGCCTTCATCTCCAGTGTCCTGCACCATGTCGCTTTCAATCCCGTGGTGCTTGCACTTGGGATGCTGATCACCTTTTCGGTATACAACCTGAACAGGAAAACCGATGAGAGCGAGGATGCCATCAATCATTCTCACCGGTTTGCCTTCACAAAGAGGTATGAACATCTGCTCTTCGCTTCAGCAATCGGCGCATATGTGCTTGCCCTCGTCCTTTCTGGTCTTTATGGATTGAGTGTGCTTCTTATCTCGGCAATACCCCTCATATCAGGGTTGATTTACAGCACACCCATCTTCCCTAAGGGATTCAAATACAGGAGACTGAAAGAAATTCCTCTCGCAAAAAGTATGATAGTAGCCATTGCCTGGGCACTTCCGCCTGCGCTGTTGCCCGTTTACATCGGAGGGGCAGTACCGAGCCTTATTACGCTTGCAGTGGTATTGTTCTTCTTCTCGCTGGTTTTTATCAACACGGTCCTGTTTGATATCAGGGATGTTGAGGGTGACCGTGCAACGGGGGTTCGGACCATACCTGTCTGCATCGGGGTGACCAATACAAAGATCCTCCTTACTCTGATCAATATCATCTTTGGTGTGGGGATAATCGTGTTGCTCGAATTCCAGATTCCGATGCTGTTTCTCTGCCTGTTTCTCTTCGGAATGATCTATGCCCAGGCATACATCCTGTTATACGAAAAGATAAGCACAGGAAATCTGAAGTGTGACCTGATTGCAGACGGGCAATTCATTGTCCTTGGTGTGCTGATGGTTGGTATTGTGTTCATCCAGAATTCGATACAGATCCTGCTCGTCTGATGCAGAAGGCACTATTCCCCTCAAGGGGGAACCTATAATTTGTTAGTGGCCTAATTCTCCTTATGAAGCCAGTGCGATCTCTCATTGTAGCCGCTCTCATTATTCTGGTCATCGTGGGGAGCGCAGCTGCAGATGACTGTGGTTGCGGGGGATCCTGGGATTCTCCATCAGATGATTGGGATGATGGCGGGTCGGGAAGCTTCGATGACGATGATGACTCCGGGAGTTCCGGAGATAGCAGCAGTTCTGGTGATTCCGGGAGTTCCGGGGATAGCAGCAGTTCTGGTGATTCCGGGAGTTCCGGGGATGACAGCAGTTCTGGTGATCAGCAGTTCTGGTGATTCCGGGAGTTCCGGGGATGACAGCAGTTCTGGTGATAGTGGGTCAGGATCAGGTGGCAGTGACCCCAGTGATGGGCAGGAAAGTACCAGTGGCAGCTCCGGTTCAGACAGTTCCTCATCAGATTCCGGCTCTTCATCCGGAGCAAGTGGAGAATCTGCTGAGGAAGGAGTCCTCTGGCGGATAAAAGGTGATGACCTCTTCACGAAAGGCCAGTATAACGAATCACTCGCCGCCTACGAAAAGGCACTATCCTATGATCCATTCTCGTTCAGGGCATGGAAAGGAAAGGGAAATGCACTTCTGTCCCTGAACCGGACCGTTGAAGCAGAAAATGCGTTTGGTAAGGCGCTAAAACTCGATCCCGGTGATGCCAGCGTCTATGCTCTTCTTGGTGATGCCCGTTTCGCTGCAGGAGCATATGATGATGCCGTGGAGCAGTATCTTAAGGCCCTCGCCATGAATCCGAATCTTGAAGATGTCGCCGAAAAGCTCTCTATGGCATATGCCGGCGACCAATCCCGAGAGACCATGGAGACCGAAGCTTCCGTCACGGAATCAGGTACCCCCGTCCCCACTGAACTTCCAACGGTTGCCCTGATAAATGACACTGCAACCCTTACAGCGGAAGTAACCAGCACTGAACTCTCCCCCACACCAACAGCAGGGATTGCCGGTGGAGTGACCGGGATAGTTGCATTGATGTTCCTTCTTATTGTCACTGGATCAAGAAGAAAATAATCTCTTCTCCTTTCTCTGTTCTGTTCGATAAAATGGTAATTGAAGAACTGAATCGATTGTTCGGATTTGAATGAGTGAAATGTCCCTGATATGATTTTTAATGGTTGTAACGGTTCAGGAAGGGATGAGCTTATTGATGAGTCGTCAGCTTGCTATGAATTGAGATATATTCTGATGAAGTACTCCTCTATCCGCACCCTTATCTGAAATCTGAACTATACGTACTACCAAGACACGTAACCTCGTCCCATGGCCTCACGTTCCGACCCCTGTATCCTGGTCCTCCACGGACCGGAGGTATTTGATGCCGGCGATGTTCATTATCTTATTGACCGGCTCCATCCGGAACGGGTGATTGTTGCGGGGGTGATGGCCCGGACCGCCGCAGAGGAGTCCGGGATAGACTGCGAGTTCATCAGCGTGCCTCCCAGCCTCGTTCTGAAGGATCTCTCCGGCTGCACTCTTCTCGCCAACCATGGCAAGACCCCTGAGTCCGGGCGAATATTCGGTGAGATTGTGGCATCTCGTCTTTTCCCCCGGGGGCTCATTCACCTTGAATGCTCAGACAAGACCCTTTATTCATGGAACCAGGCTATTGACAATCTGGCCCATGACATTGGGGAAAAGACCGGCTTTCGTATTGTTCCGCAGAAGATCTCAAAAAACGAACCATCACCGAAACGGTCGATTCGGGGGTGCGTCAGGGGGGAACCTGTCTATGTCAACGGCATAGTGATTGGTCATGCCACGGGACCCGAGGTCATTCTCACACTCGAGGAAGGAACCATTATTCCCGAATCGGGGATCATACCGAAAATGCACGGTCTTGAGAAGATCGCAAAGATACCGATACATGACCTTTCCGGTATCTGGTGCAAGAGCGGGACGATACGGAGAAATGCTCCGGTTCCCACCAATCTGCGGCAGAGGCAGCAGGGCCGGGTACTTTTCATTGATCACGCCGGGCATCACCTGTACCGCCTGCTCACTCCTGACATCTGCGGGATCATCAGCGTCGGCGATGATACAACGGCAGTATGCGGGCATATCGGCTCCCATCTGGGTATCCCTGTCTTCGGCATTATTGACGGAGACCGTGACGGAATAGTCGAAGCAGGGTACGCCCCTGGTTCTGTTCTCGCAAGAGCAGTACGCGAGCGGGATGATGACATTGGTACCGAGATCAGGGTGATGATCCCGCAAGGGCAGGTGACGTGGAATGACCTGGTGTCACAGCTCATCCTTCATCTTGGAAGCAGGGTGGCTATCTCCCGATACCCGGATTGATTCTCTATGCTCTGCGCTGTATGCAAGGGAAAAGGTCTTTGTGGACTCTCACGGTGTCCCATCATGGAGCGTTTCCACTCACTGGCCACAGCACGTCCGGTTACTGAGTATCAAGGGACAGCCCCGTCTGTCTTTATCGGTAGTGCAGGGTACCCTTCAGTCAGTGGCGGGCCTCTCCTTGTGCAGGACACCGACATTCCGACCGACTGGTTGTCACAGGGTCTCGGGATCGAGGATATCGTCAGCCTCCGGTCAGAGACCATCAGGGGAATTTCAAAGGTTGCTCCCTATCTTGGGCAGATACAGGATATCGCGCTTGCCTCACGCCCCGTTTCGGTCGAAGCCTCCTTCGAACAACCGGTCAGGTTCGAACCTGATTTTGACCGGGTGACTGCACCTGTTGGAAGCGTGGGGAATATCAGGCGACTTGATCTGCTTGATCATCCCCCTACCGATCGTGTGGTGGATCGGATTGTCTCGGATACCGACCTCCCTGCGGTAGAGGCATGCATCGATCTTCACCGGTCGGGACTTGATGTATACCGGATCACCCCTCTCTTTACTGCGGGGCTTCTTGGGAAGAAAAGAAGGATCGTACCCACCCGGTGGGCAATAACAGCAGTCGATGATTCTGTCTCAACCGCACAGAAACGTGCTGTGGCGCGGTTCTCTCAACTTCAGGAGATCCGGCTCCATTATTCGGAACTGTTTGGAAACCGGATCGCTGTGATCCTCGTACCCGGTGACTGGCGATACGAGATGATCGAGCGTTGGGAGCCGCGAAGCCTCTGGGCTGGCGAGACTGCAACCGTTGTCAGGGACGGAGAAACCATGAAAAAAACAGGATACTCCCCAATAACCGGTGCGTACTATTCGGCAAGGCTTGCGGTCACCGAGCACCTGTTCCGATCAGGTCGGTGTGCCCGCGTGATCGTAATCCGGAATGTTGATCCCACCTACTGGGCGCCGCTCGGAACATGGGTTGTGCGGGAGGCGACACGCCGTGCAATGGCGGGGCCGCCAATTGTTGTTTCTTCTCTTACTGATGCCATCCAGCAGGCAGGCTCTCTTGCTGGTTTTCCTGACTGGATCCATCACTCTGCCCTTGTCCCGGAGATCCGTTTCCAGAAGACACTCTCTGAGTTTTAGGCAGTGGCCTTCCTGTAAAGGAGGTGCAGGGAACCTCGATAATGGGGGAGAGGGTTCCCCGGGATGCTCACTGCTGTCCCGCTGATTGCTTCAAATGCCGTTCCCTGATGCTCTCAAGGGTCTCGATCTCATCGACCGACTTGTCATCGCGGAGGCGGATGAACCGGGGAAACCGCAACGCAAATCCTCCCTCGTAATTGGGACTTTTCTGGATCTCGGAGTAACCTACCTCGATCACGATCCCCGGCTCGAACCGCAGCTCTTTCCCTGACTCGCTGATCACCCTGTCTTTGAGGAGGGCATACATCTCCTGGAGCTGCTCATCGGAAAA
>JAEAME010000620.1_pt1 | contig 33916 bp, 23 predicted proteins | sample 8958731 | NCBI WGS metagenome assembly JAEAME01 (sample SAMN16933194, study PRJNA681113) | bioreactor sludge metagenome | isolation source: anerobic bioreactor sludge (Control) | place: India:Bengaluru | collected 2018-10-24
CCCGGGAAAAAGGGCACGAACCAGTTGATCATCTGCTGAAAGAAGGGGAAGGTCTTGAACATGCCGAAGGAAGCCAGGAACACATCGGCTCCTTCGCTGTGCATCCGGGCCATCTCCTCCATTTTTTCAAACAAGCCCGGCGAGTCCTGAAAAAGATCGCTCCATTCGGGATTCCGGTCGTCGGCCCCTTCCGCATCCATCAGGTTGTCAAGATTGAACTTGTTGCGAAGATTCGGCGAAATCCGGATCATTTCCGGAATAATCTCCTTCTGTATCTTTTCCCTGATTTTTTCAGTTTCCCGGCTATTAAGAAGCTGGAGCATCAGGTTTTCGACATTCCGGTTGAAGTCGGGGTTTTCGTTCATGAGGTCGAAACGTTTCCCGACCTGCGGGTAATAGGCCATCATGTCATCGTAATGGTACAAGGCCAGCAGATAACCGGCCAGGCATCGCCGGCTGACAAGCGGCTGACCGGGATTGTTTTCGTACAGATCGGCGAGCAAAACCATTTTTACTTCGTCGAAATACCGGAGCAGGCTGAAAGTCAGGGCAGTGATCAATACGGACCGCAATTCGGGAAGGAGCGATTCCTTGCGGAAGAGCGCCACAAAGAAGGTTTTCCCGGATTCGTCGATCCGGTCGGCACAGAGGATCCGGAAAAACAAACTTCCGATCTTTTGCCAGTAATCCGGCGGTACCCTCAGAAATTTCTGCCGTTCATTTCCTGTTTCGCTCTGTACCTCCTCTTTCAGAAGAAAAGCCCATTCGCCCGGGAAAGGATCCGGGCCGCCGGCAGAGTTGATCCCGGCCGACCGTTTTTTCCTGTAGAAATCGGAATCGGAGTGGAGCGTTAGCCAGTGATCCTTCATTTTCACGGTAAGTTCAAAGAGCGACCGCACCAGGTGTTGGTATACCTTTCCGCGTTCCGGGTCTTCGATTCCTTCCATCGTATATTTCCGGATATAATGGTAGGTCTCCTCCAGGTTGTACAGTTGGTCGGTCCATTCGCCCTGCCGGGTTTCCGAAATCCACTTCCTGATCTGAGAGAAAGCCTGTTTCAGCCTCTTTTCGCTAATCAGCCGGTAAATTTCCCCGTACGTTGCGGTCCATTCGCTTTCAGTCATGCCAGTAATGTAAACAGCCCCTGCAAAGGTAAGCTATAGCAGGGTATTTGATAAACGGGAAGTGCAAAGAGTTTTCAGAACCTGTAAGGGGTTCCGGGAGAGGGATGGAAGCGGAGCCCCTGCAGTTCCTGAGGCTGGCCGTCGCGGATCGACAGGGGGACAAAGGTAAACATCCACTTCCAGGAATCGGCGCGGTGGGGGACCTTCAGCAGAATCCGGTTCCATCCCTTCTTCAGGTTGATTTGGGAGGGGTCCCTGAAGAAGTAGTTTTCATCCTGCAAAGGGATCTCCTCGCTGTCGGCGGGCACTCCGGGATTTTTCCAGACGGGGGGCGCTATGGGGTCTGCATTGACCCAAACGCGGGGGAGGCTGGTATGCCATTCCCCCTGCGGAGGAGTGGGTCCGCCCCGGCGACCGGCCGAACGCGACCAGTCATGGAAACCGATCCAGCAATCCACCCTCTGATCGCCGGGGGACCAGAGGTAGGTCAGGGCGTAAACGGTCCCCTCCCGTTGCTGGAACCAGGAAGGGAACCCGAAAAAATGGCGGATGTGAAGGGTGCCGCCGGGGTAAGGCCCTGTCCAGGCATATTCTTTGCCATCCGCCGGGTAACGCTCCATCAGGGTGTCCTCCACGGCAAATTTCCTGCCCACATCCCCTCCGTGGTCGAAAGGGCCGATGATCGTCCAGAAAATGTCCGTTTGTGCCACGTAAGGGAAGGGTTTGCCCTTGAAATAGAGGTCGCGGTGGCGGATCAGCCGTTTTTCGAAATCCCGGAAACTTTCATGGAGGGAGTCACCGGGAAGGGGCAGACGGGCCAGGTATTGTTCGCCCAAATCGGCCGGCTGGCCTTTCCAGGAGGTTTCGCTGTAGGTTAGGATGCCAGGGTAGACGGGATTCTGCCGCACGATGTCCCGTTCTTCGGCCACGTTGTTGTCATTCCAGCAGCAGAGTATTCCGCCGAGACGGAGGGAATCGCCCTGCGGGGCACCGCAGATCCGGTCGAAATAAAGCTGCCCGACGCCGGCCAGCGGATCGAGGTGATTGAGGTAGTTCAGGCGGGAATCGAGATACCGGTGGCCCGGTTTGGGCAGGCCGTTCGAAGACCAGAGCTGGGTTATGGAAGTGGTATCGTTTTCGATGGACTGGCCGGGGCGCCATACGATCACCTCCCTTCCCTGTTCCCTGATGGTCCGGACAAGGTGGGGCAGCAGGTCGGGGGCCGGCCGCTCATGGTCTTGCCACACCTCGTCGGTACCCAGATGTATGTAGGGCATATCCTCCGGAAGAATAAGGCCGCACAGCTCCACGACCAGATCCGTGAGAATGGTTTTAACCCGGGGATCGCACATGGTTTCCAAACCGAGCGCCTTGCGGAAAGCGGCACAGTGTCCGGGCACATCCAGCTCTGGGATCAAGGTGATGTGCCTTTCCCGGCAGTATTCCACAAGGTCGGCAAACTCCTCCTGCGTATAGTATTTGCCCGGCCACCGGCTCATGGAGGCGGAATCCTTCAGCCGGGGATAGAGTCTGCTTTCCAGGCGCCATCCGGGATTATCGGTCAGATGAAGATGGAAATAATTGTATTTGTAAGCCGCCAGCACATCGATCTGTTCTTTCAGGAAAGGCAGTGACATGTAGTTACGGCCCACATCCTGCATGAAGCCGCGGAAAGCGAAAGCCGGCCAGTCGGCGATCGCGCAGCCTGCCACATATTGTTTTCCGCGCCGCTGACAGGTCAGTTGCCGTAAAGTCTGCTCCCCCCTGAAAAGTCCGGCGGGGGTGGTGGCCCGGAGAACCACCCCATTGCGGGTGACCGTCAGGAGGTACCCTTCGTCAGAATGGGAAGGAACGCCGGCGAGTTCTGCGGTCAGCTCCCTGGTTACCCCTTCCCCGTTCTCCGGCAATTGAAAGTCATCGCCCGTCCATGCCACCGACTGGGGCATCGGAATCAGCGCCGGAACCGGATGGCTGGTTTCCCGGCAGCCGCCCAGTACCAGAACGGAAAGAACTGCCAGTGCCCGCATGCGGCAGGACCGTATGCTTCGGAATAATGTATTCATAGGATCGGGATTCTGCTTGTTTTGGATACCGAGAAACCTGTATCCGGTCATGGGTTAAATAAAAGGTTGAATATAACATTAATATCACTTCCTGAGCGGGTTTGGTTTTTTTTACCTGCCCTTCACGGTGAAAAGCAAATTACGCGGCATACGGTTACCCGGGGTGCTGCCCCGGGCTGATCCGATTTGCCTCTCCGGGACAAACCAACAGATTGCGGATTCCGGAAGTGCGGTTTCGGAATTCATGGATTTCACCGTTGAGCACAGCTGGTCAGCGGTGAAATGCGCACTTGTGATTATTTATCCGCGCTGCTAAGCCGTTTTCCTGTACTTCCAAACTGCCAGCAGAGTCGATGCCAGGGCGATGGCCGTCAGGGCGGCCAAATCCCCCCTGATATCCGCGAAAGCCGATCCCTTGAGCATGACCATCCGGTTGATCCGCATGATATAGGCCACAGGATTGAAGAGGTTGATGGTCCGGGCCCATTCCGGCATGCTCTCGAGAGGTGTGAATATACCGCTCATCAGCATGAAGATGATCATGAAGAAAAAGCCGGCGAACATAAACTGCTGCTGGGTATTTGCATAGGTGGAAATGAAAAGGGCCAGTCCGAGCGCGGCAATCATGAAAATGAAAGAGCTCAGGAAGAGAAGAAGAGCGCTCCCCTCGAAGGGCATCTGAAAAACAGCCATTCCCACGCTGATCCCCAGGGCCAGGTCAACCAGCCCGATGACAATGAAAGGCGCCATTTTGGCCGCCATGAACTGATACTTTTTAACCGGGGTGACATTGATCTGCTCAATGGTTCCGCTCTCCTTCTCCTTCACCAGATTAAGCCCTGCCAGTACGAAGGAGATGGCCAGTACAAGGATGCCCAGAACCCCCGGAAGCATGTAGTATTTATAGTTGAGCGTTTCGTTGTACCAATAGCGGTGTGTGATGCCGATCTGCGGAACGGAGGAGGGACTGGCCACCTGCGTTTTGCCGGCCGGGAGCTCCAGGTTGTAATCGCGGATCACGCCGCTGACATAACTCCACATGAGTTGGGCATGGGTGGCATTGATGGCGTTGACCGGGATCATCAGGCGCGAAGGAACTCCGTTGCCCATGTTCTTTCCGAAGCCGGAAGGGATCTGAAGTATCAGGTCGCAGCGGTCGCGGTGCATCAGGTCAAAGGCCTCCTTTTCGGAAAAGGTGGCGTGGGTAACCCTGAAAAAGGAGGAGCCTTCCAGCCGCGAAACCAGGGCCCGTGATTCGACGCTCCGGTCCAAGTCCAGTACGCACATCTTAACGTTCCTGATCTCAAAGGTGACGGCAGGCACCAGGATCAGCATCTGTACGACCGGGATCGCAAAAATGGCCTTTCCGATGAACCTGTCCCTGAAGATCTGCCTGAACTCCTTCCGGATCAGGGTTATCAGGGTTCTCATGCTTTACCTCCTGCCATATCTATTGAAGCCTGACTTTAAAATTCCGGATGCTCATACCAATAAAGAAAAGAGTGAAAAAGAGCAGGACCAGGGTTTCCTGCCATACGTGGAGGAGCCCGGTTCCTTTGATCATGATATCCTTGAGGATGACGATGAAATAACGGGGAGGCATCAGCGCGCTGATCCACCGGTAAGCGGCGGGCATGCTTTCTATGGGGAAGATAAAACCGGAGAGCAGGACGGTGGGGAGCATCATTCCCACCAGGGTAATAAATATGGCCTGCTGCATGGTTTTGGCTACCGAGGAGACCAGTATGCCCAGGCTGAGGCTCATGAGGATGTAGAGCATAACCTCCGTCAGCAGCAGCAGCAGGCTTCCCTTCACCACGAGACCGAATACCAGCCGTGAGAGAAGAATGATCAGGATGGCGTCGACCAGGGAGAGGAAAAAATAGGGAACCACTTTCCCCATGATGATCTGTATGGGCTTCAGCGGCGATACCAGGAGGACCTCCATGGTTCCGAACTCTTTTTCGCGGGTCAGGGTGATGGAGGTCATCAGGGCGCAGACCAGGATCATGATCATGGTGATCAGCCCGGGAACGAACATATACTGGCTTTTCAGGGCGGGGTTGTAGACCATCCGCACCTCCGGCTGCACCAGAAGGAAAGCGGCCATTCCCGGCCCTGCCAGCTCACGGTTGAAGTCGGCGGCGATGGCTGAGATAAAGGTGGTCGCCTGGGTTGCCACGTTGGGTTCCGAACCGTCGGTGATGACATGCAGCTGCGCCTTGCCACCGCTGATGAGCTTCCGCCCGAAATCCTCCTCAAAGAGGATCACCACTTTGGCCTGGTTACTCCTGAGAACCCGGTCGATCTCGCCGTAGCTTTCCAGGTCGCCGGTGCGGATGAAAAAACCGGAAGAAGAGATTTTCCCGGTCAGTTTCTGCGTCATCTCATCGCGGGAGAGATCCAGAAAAGCCACCCTGACATCCTTGAGTTCGGTGGTGATGACATAGCCGAAGAGAAGGGTCATCAGCGCGGGGATCACAAAGAGGATGATCATGGTCAGGTGATCCCTGAGGATATGAATGAACTCTTTTCTGACAAAACCGGCAAACCGCTTCATGGCGTGGCTTTTTGAGGGCGTGCGATTTTTATGAATACCTCTTCGACTGAGGCGGCCTGCCAGGTTTCCTTGAGTTCGCCGGGGGTGCCGAGGGCCACGATTTTCCCTTCGTTCATGATGGAAATCCGGTCGCAGTATTCTGCTTCGTCCATGTAGTGGGTGGTGACGAACACGGTGATGCCGGAGGCGGCGGTTTCATAGATCATTTCCCAGAATTGGCGTCGTGCCACGGGATCCACGCCGCCGGTGGGCTCGTCGAGGAAGACGATTTTCGGTTCGTGGAGCACGGCCACCGAAAAGGCCAGTTTCTGGCGGAAACCCAGAGGCAGGCCGGCGATCAGCCGGTCGCCCGATTCGTTGAAACGAAGCCGCTCGAGAAGACGGTCCGTACGCTCCCGGATCTGTTTCCGGCTCATGCCGTAAATACCGCCGTATAGCATAATGTTCTCCCTCACCGTCAGGTCTTCGTAAAGGGAGAACTTCTGGCACATGTAACCTATATTCTGTTTTATCTTCTCCGGTTCCCTGGCGGCGTCAAAGCCGGCCACCTTAACCGAACCGGAGGTGGGCGACGACAAACCCGACAAAATACGGATGGCCGTGGTCTTGCCGGCGCCGTTGGCCCCCAGGAAACCGAAGATCTCCCCTTCGAACACCTCAAAGTTGAGATGGTCGTTGGCGGTGAAAGAGCCGAACTTTTTCACCAGCTCCCTGACGGTTATGACTGCATTTCTGTTCATCGGCTTCTGACCGGATTCTTCTGCCGCAATGTCATGAAAGGCGCCGCCGGCCCCGGCACCCCGCTGTTATGATTATGATCCGCCCCGGTCCTCGCCCATCAGCTCCAGGAAACAATCCTCAATCCCCGCCCGGGTTTCAGCAACGCGGACGCCGGCAATTCCCCGGCTGCTGAGATACCCCTCCAACCGGCTTTCTGCTCCCTCATCAAGGAAAGTCACATGGACATCTTCCCCGAAAGGCCAGGCGCTCCTTATGCCGGGGAACTTTCTCAGGTGGGTGATCAGCCCGGATTTTTCCGCCGCTCTCACGCTGAAGAGCCTCCGCGGAAAGCTATCCCTGATCCTTCCGGGGGTATCGATTGCAAGGATGCGCCCCTCCTGGATCAGAGCCACCCTGTCGCAGCGCATGGCCTCATCCATGTAAGGGGTGGAGACGAGCACCGTGATGCGGTGTTGCCTGAGTTTCCTGAGCATTTCCCAGAATTCGGTGCGCGACACGGCATCCACACCGGTGGTGGGTTCGTCGAGTACCAGCAGCCGGGGCCGGTGAATGAGGGCGCACGAAAGAGCCAGCTTCTGTTTCATGCCTCCCGACAACTTCCCCGCGGGCCGCTTTCTGAAGGGCTCTATATGGGCGTAAATGTCACGGATCAGGTCGTAGTTCTCCTCCACGGTGGTCCCGAATACAGAAGCGTAAAAACGGAGGTTTTCCTCCACCGTGAGGTCCATGTAAAGGCTGAATCGCCCGGGCATGTATCCGATCTCCCTGCGGAGCAGCCGGTAATCCCTCACACAGTCGCGCCCCAGGATGGTCATGGTTCCCTTATCGGGCAGAAGCAGCGTGGTGACAATCCGGAAGAGGGTGGTTTTTCCGGCCCCGTCGGGACCGATGAATCCGAAAATTTCCCCTTCGAAGGTCGCGAATGAAAGATCTTTCAGCGCCTCCGTGGCTCCGAAACGCCTGCTGATCCCCGACGCCCTGATCACCTGCTGTTTTCCTTCATCCATGGGGTGGTGCGACTTTTTTGCATTCTGGTTTTGTTCTCCCCGGCCTTACCTGTTCTATGCGGTTGCCCGTTAAAATCGGGCCTCCCCGGGCATTCCGGGTTTCATGGTCCCGTCGTTGGCTACGTCGATGGTCACGGCATACACCAGGGTGACCCGTTCTTCCCTGGTCTGGATGATCTTCGGGGTGAATTCCGCCTTGTCGGAAACATGGCTGACGGTTCCCGGGAAGCTTTTATAATCCTTCTCCCCGTCGTCGATGCGTACGGTGCAGGCAGCGCCGGTCTTGACCTTTCCCAGCTGCGCGCCGCTCACATAGACCTTGAGCCTGACCATCGAGAGGTCGGCTATTTTCACCAGCGGCCTGCCGGCGGCCGTCATCTCCCCCGCTTCCGCATACTTCTCCAGGATAATCCCCATCAGCGGACTCTTCACACAGCTTCGTCTGACCTGCTCATCCAGGGTGGCCATTTTCGACTCCAGCAATGTGAGCTCCGCCTGTATGGATGCTTTCTGGCTGTTGTTGGCGGAAATCTGTTTATTCAAAACGGCCACCTGACCGGTCAGGTCATCGTACTGCTTTTGCGTGGCGGCATCGCTCTTCAGCATGTTTTCAATGCGTGCTACATTGACATCGAGGTTGGCAATCTGCTGCCGGAGAATTTCGTTCTGTGCATTCACCGGGGCGATGCGGGTCAGAACGCTTCTCATGGCCGCCTTCAGCTCTTCCTTCTGAAGATGAAAAAGGGTGGTATCTATGAGGGCAATCTCATCCCCTTCCCCTATCCGGGCGCCTTCGCGGACTTCAAACCGGAGGATGCGCCCCCCCGTCTCCGCCGACACGGTCACCTCTGTCACTTCGAAAGTGCCGTAGGCATCGGCTTTGTCCGCCTCATGGCTGCACCCGGCCAGGATTGTAACGGCAATTAAAAGGATAACAAATGGTCTCATAAGATAGTTATTTCGCATAGAGTTTTGTTTAAACGCCTGTTTACTCCTCCGGCAACCGTGGTTCATTCGATCTCCCGGCCGCTGATGCTGAGGTATTCCACACGGGCCATCACCAGGGATATTTTGTGGATTTCATGGTTGATCAGGGCTTGTTGTTCGGTGTTGAGCTCCTGCAGGTAATCGGTGGCGGTAATGGTTCCGTTGGCAAATTTTGACTCCGCGGCGGCGGTGATCTTCCTCCGCAGAACAATCAGACCCGCGTCGGTTTTCAGGAGCGCTTCCAGGCCGGAGATTTCAGCTTTTTTCGCTTCGAGGGTCCTTCGCAGGTTACCGGCAAGCTCCTCTTTGCGCCCTTGCAGCAGGCTTTGCTGAAGAGCGACCTGCTGCCGCTCATTCCGGGTTTTATCCCAATCGTGAATGTTCCATTTCACCCCCGCCCCCACCAGATAGTAAGGGGCGAATTCATCCCTGAAGAAATTGCTGCCGGGAGGATTTCCGTAGCCCAGGGTGGCAAAGCCAAAAGCCCGGGGCAATTTTTTGCTTTGCAACATCCGGAGCGACACCTCCAGCTGCTCGTTTTTCAGGTCGAACAGGTCCAGCTCGGGACGGTCCAGCTCATCCGTAAGGAGTTCCCCGACAGAGGGAAGTACCAGGAGGACGGAATCTTCGACCGGACTACCCATGAGATCGGAGAGGATCTTCAGAAAAGAGGCCCTGCGGATTCCGTTTTCTGTCATCTGCTGCTCGAGCCTTATCTTTTCCGAGGCCAGGACGTCGAGGCCGGAGGGAAGAGCCATCCCGTTTTCAAGGGCAGCCCCCAGGGAGGAGATGCGCTTCCCGATGATACCGAGGTGGTTTTCCAGCAGCTCCTTTTGGCGGTCGAGCAGCAACAAATTGAAATACAAATCATTGACCTGCGCCCGCAGCTTATAAAGGTCAGATTCGGTCTGCTTCTGCTGAACCTGAAGTCCGGCTTTTTCCAGCGCACGGGCCTCTTTCACCGCTCCCCCGTCGTAGATCATCTGGTTAACCTCCAGAGTCACCCTGTACTGTTCGTGGGGCAACGGTTTGATCAGTTGCCCGATGCCGGGAAGCGGCAAAGATCCCATCACTTCCGAGAGATCCACCACGGAAGAGTTGTAGACCAGCTGGCCGCTGGCATCCAGCGCAGGCAACCATCCCTTCGACAGGTTTTTATCCCTGAGCCGCCACATCTCGCCGTAAATGTTTCTTTCGCCGGCGATGGAAGCCGCCTCCCGGGCCTTGGCATAGCACTCCCGCAGGGTCAGGAGCCGTTGCGACATGCCCCTTGAGGGAAGGAAAAGCATAAGAAAAACCAGCGGAAGAATAACTACAGCCGGCCAGCTTTGAGCCATCATATGGTCCGCCGCTGTTTCAGCGGCGTCAATAACCCGGCCCGCGGCCTCACCGGCGGGAAAGAAGACCAAGCCTGCAGGCTGCCTGTCATTGCAGACCCTGTGAGGGGCGCTGCCGTTGCACGGCCAGGGATTACCGGAAAAAGAAGCTGATGGTTGCATGGTTGTCAGTGTTACCGGTTAAACATTTGATCCGTTTTTCAGAGCCCTGATCACAAAACCGGCGGCATATTGCTTGCGCTTTTCAATGTAATCGTCGAAACTGTAACCCATCTTTTCAAAAATCACCGAAAACAAACCCTTGGCGGCAAAAGGAAATACACTGAGCGAGACGACCGAAGACATGAACTGGGGTATGTTATCCCGGGTGATGCCGTATCTGATCAATTCATCCCTGTGTTGAATCTCCAGCCTTTCCCACAGGCGGGCGATGTCGAATCCCATGATCAGTCTCCGGATCCTGTCGGGATGGCGGTTGATTTCGTTCAGAATAAAAGCCGGCAGCCGGGGATTCTGCCTCAGCATTTCGAGGTGTTCACTATAGAAAAAGGTGATTTTTTCCTCCAGGGAGAGTTGCTCATCCAGCACCGGTGCAAACCGCTGAAAAACCTGGCCGGCAACCTTTTCAAATACCGCATTGAACAACCGCTCCTTGGTACGGAAATAGTAATGGAGCAGCGACTGGTTGATCCCGGCCCGGTTGGCAATCTCCTGCATCCGGGCGCCATCCATCCCCTTTTCGATGAAAACCTCCGTGGCCGACTCGAAGATTTTTATCTCCGTTTGCTTGTCCTGTTCCCCTATGGTCATACACTAATCAATTAAACTACAAATTTAAACTAATATATTTAATTATTTAATCAAATTATAACAAAATTTTCAATCAGCTATTGCCAGGTGATGGCTGGTAAGACGATCATCCGTTAGATCTTCAACAGGGACAAAACCGAATCGGCGACGGCTCTGGCGACGAATTTCCGGTAGGGTCCCACAGGGCATCCGGCGTAGATTCCCGTCGTATTTCCTTCAGTGAAACGCCTTTCCAACGGTTTTTCCCAATCGGGGTAAGCAACTGGTTGGTTTTGATCGTACGAAGAGAAGGCATGGAATTTTTTGATGGCATGGAAGAACATCAGGTCGGTATTTTCCGCGACAAAATCGACCGGGATTTCAATGGCATAGCGGTAGTTACCGACTATGGCCTTCCGGTAAGCCGAAAAGGTGGAAGTTTTGGATTTTCGCGGATCCCAGTATTCATCGGCATATTCGTCATCACTCCAGACCAGGGTAGCGGGTCCGCCCCATAGTGCCAGGACACGCCGCATTTCCATTTCAAGCGGTTCCCGGTAAAGGGGAGCTCGTTTATCCTGGGTTTCACTTTTAAAGGGATGGCCATGCCTGGAAAGGATGACCATGACGGTCTCCTGCCGAGATATCCGGTCAAGCTGGTCCCTGAGCATCTCCGCGTAGGCTTGCCGCAGGGCAGGCTGGTTTCCCGGCTGGTCGGCAAAAAGTACCCTGGCCCGGCCATTGACATAATTGAAAACCAACGGCATGGCAAAAGCATACTCTTCAAAATCGGAATAGACGGGATTGCAATATGAATGGTAAATGAGGGTCCCGCAGCCTGCCGATAGCAGCCGTTCCACCGCCTGTTGCAACGAAACCTCAGAGGCGTAACGGGCATGAGAAATCTCTGCATCGGGATACTCCTCCCTGATGATCAGGGAGGCTTCCTCAAACAAGCGCCGGCACTGGTATTCCCAGGGAACTTTCCTTTCGGGAAGCAACTTCCCGTAATACCATCCGGCTACTTTTGCTGCTGTTTTCTGACACACCTCGGGAGCTCCTCCCGGTCCATCTCCGCGATACAGGAAATAGCCATGGTCGTGGGGATTGCGTTTCATTCCCGGCGGATTCCAATCTACCCTGCACTCCACATAGGGAACTCCATTCCGGTTTAAAAAAGAACCGTGCTGATCAACCAGGTTTTGCGGATTAAAAGATTCGCGCGCCAGAGGGTGGTCCGGGTCTATCAGTCCGATACCCCGGTCACGTAAGACCAGTTTTCTGATAAACCCGGGTAGGGAATAACGAAAGACATGCTCCATAAAACAGGTATAAAAACCTGCGTCAAAATTTTCGGGCATTCCAAGATCGGCCAGGATAACCCCGGGTTTTCCAATGATCCGCAAATCCTGGTTGCGAAAATACCTTTCGTAACCGTATTGCTTCCCGTAGCGCCAACGTCTGAGCCACTCCAGCATACCTCACTTTTTGTTCAATTATCACCGGAAGATTCCACCAAATTCAACCAACGGCTTATATGCCCTTCCATCTCTTCCTCTTCAACTTTCGGCATCCTTTTCCCGGCTTTCAATTACCTGGACCAGCAACCGTCATCAAACATAATTTTGTCATTTATTCAGAAAATGCTGTTGCCGGGCTGGCGTTGGATCATCTGCTGAAGTTGGGTAATCCGGTCCGGGGATTGTATGATGAGAATCAATCACATCTTTCTTAATGGCAGTCAGGTTACCGGGATAATCACTCCGGCACCCCGCCGGAGGAAATTCAAATATAGCATTCTCGCCGGGATTTTCACGGCTTTTTTTTCTGCTTCAACGACATCGGACAGAAACCGGATTTTCCGGTCAGCAAACCCCCTAACTGGATTATCATGAGCTCCCGGGGGTTAAAACTCGGTTGCAACGGTTTTGCCGTCGAGCCAGGCGGCCATGTTCAGGACAAGGAAATTCCAGTTCTGGAATCCTTTGTTCAGGATAGGTTCTCCGTTTTCGGGCATGTAGTACTCGTGCAGCGCCCCGAACCTTTCGAAATCCCTGCCCAGCAGGAGGATTGTTTTCTCGGCCAGTTCCCGGGCTTCTTTGTGATATCCATACCGGACAAGACCCCTGAAGACCAGATAATTGACATTGATCCAGACCGGTCCCAGCCAGGAGGAGGGATTGCCGCTGGCCCGGGTGTCGTACATCTTTTCGAGCGGGGAGAGGGATCGGATGCCGGCGGGTGCATTGAACGACAAGGTGTCGCGGAAATGGATATCGACCATCATCTGTGCCTGACCGGGGGTTGCCAATCCGGCCCAGAGGGCCATGAAACCGCTCCAGACGCTGAAGCGCTGGATCAGGCAATCCCAGGTGCGCGGCTGGCCGGTATGCAAAAAAAAGTCACCCGGGTTCAGTCCTTCCGTATCCGGTTTTTCCACAGGGCGCAGGTTGAGATCGACGCTGTAATAAAAGCGGTCGCGGGGATCCCAGCAGTGTTTTCGGACATTTTCCAGCAGCTGCTCCGCTGCCTCCTCATAGTATCCGGCAATGCCGGGCTGGTTCAGGCATCCCGCAAGGTATGCCATGGCTTTCAGTTCCTTAACCATCAGGGCATTGAGGAAAATGGATCCCGAGCTTCCGTAGGGGCGGTAAAAGGTGCTCGGGTCATTGTCGACGCCGATGGCCTCATCGGTTTCCCAATAGATCAATCCGGTGGCAGGGTGGCGGTGGTAGTTCAGGTATTTCCCCACGAAGGCCTGGAGGGTGTAAAAATGGTCGCGGAGCCATTCCGCATCGCCGTCCATGTTCCCGACGATGAAGGCGGCATGCTGCGCCAGGGTCGGCTTGTGCATATTGCTTTTCCAGGGATTCCGGGTTCGGAGCATCTCCTCCCTGGCGGGGGCGTCCCGTTCGATCCAGATGGGAATCCATCCGTCCATCCCGCCATAGCTGAGCGAGTTCAGCACACACCCCTGCTCGTACTGCAGCGCCTCCCGGAGATCATCCGCGCTGCCTGCTTCGAGCAGGATCTGCCGCAGGGCCACATTGCTCAGCCAGGAATCCCAGTCCCACAGCATGTCGAGGTACTGGCTGCTCCCCGGAGCCAGAAACGGATACTTCAGCGCGCCCCCCGCTTCGCGGTACATCCCTTTCATTTCCCGGTGGATGTGTTCCCGGCAAATCCGCTTATACTTTTCCACATTCTGCGGGGTGCGGGCAGGAAGCTGAGCCCCCGCCCACGCAGCCGACACCGCCAGGAAAAACGCTAAAATGATCTTTTTCATACGTCTGGTTGTCCGTTACAGGTAACTCCTTTGCTCACCCGCGGGACGGGGGCTGTGCCATCCGTTCTCCCACGGAACTTGCATGGAAAAAGGAAGGGGTCTTTTTGCGCCAGCCGGCGCATGCCGTCTCCACGGTTATCTATGTCAGTCAAATTCTCGTTCGGTAATTTCCGGAGGTCTTTCGTCACCTGGCCCCGCCCCTGCCGATTCTGACCAGCCGGGCTCCGTGATTCCTGACAACCAGGGAGATGCTGTCGCTGAATACCCCCAGCTCCTGTTGGGCCCACAGATCCCGGATGCGGCAGGGGCCTTTCAGTCCGAGCTGCTCCGGGCTCAGCACGATGCGTGCCGAATCTGCGGAACCTTCACCCATGGGATTCTGTGTGAACAAATGGAACCGCAGGGTTGCCCCTTCCGTTTCCCGGAGGCTTGCATCATCCAGCCCCGCTGTTGCCCGGAAAGTATCATACCCTTCGGGGATATCAAACCCAATCACGGAAGCCGAGTGGGTTCCGATTCCCTTTTCATAGGCAACGCCGGCAATGGACAGGGGGCCTCCGGAGACGCTGCGGTCTTTCCGGACCTCCCCCCAGCCTGCGGTAGCCTTCGTCCACGGCATACCGGTCAGCGGCAAGGTTCCCTTTTCCCCGGTAAGTACGGGATCTATCCAGTCGGCATGATCCCAATGGTTCCCGTCGCCCCCGTCGGTGACAACGAGATAAAGCCTGGAAGAGCCCCGGATGCCGGCCACGATGGAAATGCTCTGCTCTCCTGGCTTCCTGGTGACGAGGGGACTGTTGTAAACCGCCAGGGAGGTATCAACAGGCTGGCGGTCTGCGACGAAGAAAAAAGCGGCAAAAACATCGCTGCTTTGGGTATCGTCGGCTGTCCACACGATCCTGCTGCCTTCATCCAGCAGCAACCGGTTGTTGGCCGAGTGTTTCACAATATCAAGCACCTCGCCGTTGGTCAGCAGCGAAAGGGTGAAGGCGTCATTGCCCGGCAGATCGCCACCGAACATGAGGGGGGATCTGAAGATGGTCCACAGCGACATCAGGGCGACCTGTTCGTCACGGGAAAGCCGGGTCATCCGCTCCTCTCCTCTTTCGCCCCGGATGGAAATCCGGCCCAGGGGAATCATGTCGCAGTCGGGCCAGCTGCCGGGTGCAATCCAGGGATACCATTTCCCGCACACCTCCAGCAGATGTTCCACGTGGGGCCAGGTATCCCAGACGTCATCCACCAACCGCCACATATTGGCATGCCGTCGGATGTGATCCGCTTCCCCGGGCGGGGTTTCGCCCGGCGAGGTGCTGAACACGATCGGACGGCCGCACCGGTCAATCGCCTTGCGGATCATTTCTATCTCCTCCCGGTGATAAGGCCGCGACAGGTCATCCACCTTCACGAAATCAACCCCCCATCCGGCGTACATGTCGAACAGCGAATTGTAATACTCCTGCGCTCCCGGTTTGCCCGCCACGATGGTATAATTGTCTTTCAGCCAGCTGCATTGCAGGTCTGTGGAATAGATGCGGTCGGCGGTGACCCCGCCGGCTCCCAGTACGGGCAGCCTGTTTTCAACGGCCACTTTCGGAATGCCCCGCATGATATGGATCCCGAACTTCAATCCCTTTTCATGGACATACCGTGCCAGCTCCGTAAATCCCCTGCCCCCCTCCGCCGAGGGGAACCGGTTGACCGCCGGCAGGTACCTTCCGTATCCGTCGATCACATAGCGCGGATCGGTCTGGTTATAGCCGCCGGCCTTGTCGTTCTCCACGTACCAGCGGATATCGACAACGACGTATTCCCAACCGAAGGACTTCAGGTGCTCCGCCATGTAATCGGCGTTGGCCTTCACTTCGTGTTCCTCCACCGTGGGTCCGTAGCAGTCCCAGCTGTTCCAGCCCATGGGCGGAGTCGGAGCCCAGTTTCTGAAATCGCGGCCGCGGGGTTGACCGGCACAGGCACTGAGGCCCAGGGCCAGAACCAGCCATGCTGTCCGTAAGTTGTACATTCTGAATACCTTGTATGGTGATACACCATCCGCCCTTAACCGCTCCGGCTAACAGTTTGCGCACCGGCTCCACCTTTCCTCCCGGCACAGCGGGCAGGTGGAATTTCATCCAACCAGTCCGTAACCTTCCTGCGGTTGAAATTAATCAATTCAATGCAGTTCTGAATGAATGGCCAGCCAATTCACTTCGATTTTTTTACGCCCGGCAAACAGAACCGTTGTCAGGGAATGCTCTCCGGTTGAAATGCCCTTCCGGAAGGTCGCGTCCTCCTTGCTGCATAACCTGCGGATCAGCCGGCCTCAAAGATTACGATAAATTCCCTGCTTCCGGGTGGATCCCGGCTGTGGCAGGACGAAAACCACGCTCCATCATAATAAACCGGCTTGCTCCTGTGGCAGAAGTCTAAAAATAATTTTTCCTGCAATGGTAAAACCTTCGATGCTGAACATCAATGTCCGCACCCGTTTATCCGATTGAAATATTTTGTTCTTTTGACACATCCCGGGAAACAAAAACGCATTAATCCTTCAGGCGAGCGACGCCGGGCCGGAGCCGGACAGGTTTCACGGGAACCTAAAACGATGGAATCGGATATAACGGGCATTTTGCTGGCAGGCGGACAAAGCAGCCGCATGGGCACCAACAAGGCATTGGTCCGCCTGCATGGAAAGCCCCTGATTGAATACGGGCTCGAGGTACTCCGGGAAGTAACCCCGGAGGTGATTCTGAGTACAGGAAGGAATCCTTTTCACTACGGGAATCTACCGGTGGTTCAGGATGTGCATCCGGGCTGTGGTCCGGCAGGGGGCATCTTTTCGGTCCTGCAGTATTCAAAAACCAGCTTGAATCTGGTGCTGGGCTGCGACATGCCTTTTATCCCGGCCTGTTTGCTGCGGCTGTTGATTGAAGAAGCCCGGAGACACCCTGCCGACATCACCCTGCCGGCTGATGGGGATGGGAATGTACAGCCCTTATGCGGCCTCTACCGGAGGGAACTCCTTCCTTTCCTTGAGGAGAGCATCTTACTGGGAAAGCTCAAACTGAAAAGGATTGTCACGGAAGTCAACGCCAGGGTAATACCCTTGGGTCAGGCCCACCCCTGTTTCCGGAGCCATATTTTCCTAAACATGAACAGCCCCGGCCTCCTGAAACAGGCTGAGGAGCTTTGGGATTCTCCGGACGCCGGATCGTAATTCCTGCCGGAAATCAGAATCTATTCTGTCCCCGCTCCTGACGGGGACCAATCCAATGGTTTCCGGAAAGGATCAAACCTTTTTCCGCACCAACAGATACCCTGATCTGAAGAAATAGGTGACGGGTAACACCAGCATGTGCATCAGCTTGGTAAAAGGGAATATCATAAAAATGACCAGGCCAATCGTGAAGTGGATTTTGTATAAGACACTGTGGCCTGCAATCACGGCCCCCGCATCGGGCTGAAAGGTGATTATTTTCTGGGCCCACTCTCCTAGGGCAGCATATTCGGCAACGGTTCCCGACGCCGTGGTGGCAACGGAAGAGAGACCCAGGCCGGCTTCCGCAAACAGCAGGATCAGGATGAAATAGTCGTGGAATTTACTGGCAAACCGGACCCTTTCGTTGGTTATCCTGCGGTTGAGCAAAATCAGCATGCCAATAAAAGCAAGGGTTCCGAAGACAGTCCCGAAAACCAGGGCGATCATCCGCTTGGTTTCGGTGGTCATCACCAGATGATACACCTTTTCGGGCAGAAAAAGGGTCAAGTGCCCCAGGAATACAATGATAATCCCGTAGTGAAACAGGTTGTTACCCTTCCGCACTCCATTCCGGGCCAGCAACTGGGTGGAATTGGCCTGTATGGTTTTGTTGGCAACCACAAACCGGGTAACCAGTCCAAACCAAAAAACGGCAAAAGCGATATGGGGCAGATAGGTGAATAAAAAATTGTTGATATAATTTTCCATAACCTTATATATTGCGTTTATTCCATCCTTGACTGGCGTATGGACCGCAGGGATCTGCAGGGTGTTCATCATCCGGTGATGCCGGTTTGTCATCCTGCTTCCACGGTGAGGTGCTTTCTTGGCCGGGCGGACAGGCTGAAAGGGAAACAACGGCCGACAGCAGATGCCGGTATGGATGGTTCTTTTCCATCAGTGTTCTGTAAATCCGTTGAACTACCTTTGCTGGTTCTGCCAGGAGTTCTGCGGCTTTCTCCTTTTCCCGGACGGAAAGGAACTCCAGAAACACCGGCAGGTAATCGGGCAGCTCCCTGGCAGTGAGTTCCATTCCGTTCTCCCGGTAAAACTCCAGCAAGTCCACCATGGCCTGTCCGCGGTCTCTGGAATCACCCTTGAGGTGCTCAAACAGGTGCAGGGAAGCGCTCCGCGAACAATCGAAAAGCTGCACATAATCGGCCTGCCAGTCCGTCAGCTTCATGGTGCGGTAATGATTTGAGAAACAGCCGATGTCCTTGATTTTTTCGGCAGCCAGCAGGCTTTCATCCTCGAGAACGGAGATCGCTTCGGGTAGAAAAGCCTGCAGCCCGGCATCAGGGTAAGAGAGCAACAAGGAGAGTATTTTATAGGTCTTGAGCATATCACAATCCGCCAAACAGGTTCTTTTTATTTTCCTCCCTGTTTCCGTCGTTGCCGGGAAAACCGCACGAAGCCCTGTTGCCGAAAAGGTCTTCCGCGACCGTCCGGTGGGAGGCGGGAATCACGTAACGCTCCTCATAGTTGGCAATGGCCATCAGTTCATACATTTTTTCGGTCTCCCCGGGTGTCAGGCCGGCTTCTTCCAGTACCGTCAGGTTTATCTCCTGGTCCACCGTTTTGGACCGCATGTAGGCGCGCATGGCCAGCATTTTTTTCAGGGCGTTTATCACGGGGGTCTCCTCTCCGGCGGTAAACAGGTTGGCAAGGTATTTATTCGGAATGCGTAAATCCTCTACATCGGGAAGAATTCCGTTAAGGCCTGTCTTACCGCTTACGGCTGCGTTTACGACAGGGGATAACGACGGAACATACCAGACCATGGGCAACGTCCGGTATTCCGGGTGAAGCGGGAAGGCGACCTTCCAGTCGATGGCCATTTTGTAAACGGGTGAATGCCGGGCTGCTTCCAGTACAGCATGGGAGATGCCCTGGCGAAAAGCTTCTGCGGCGATTTCAGGATCTTCCGGATCCAGGAATAGCTTCAGCTGCTCTGTGTATAACCCGGTTTCGTTTATGCAGGAAGCAGCTTCCCTTATTTTTTCGGCATCGTACAGCAGTACGCCGATGTAGCGGATCCGGCCCACGCACGATTCACTGCATACAGTAGGATCGCCCACCTCAATTCTCGGATAGCAAAAGGTACATTTCTCCGATTTCTGGGTTTCCCAGTTGAAATAGATCTTCTTGTAGGGGCAGGCGCTGACACATTGCCGCCATCCCCGGCAGCGATCCTGGTCGATGAGCACGACGCCGTCTTCCTCTCTTTTATAGATGGCACCCGACGGGCAGGCTGCCACGCAGGCGGGATTCAGGCAGTGCTCGCACAGCCGGGGCAGGTACATCATGAACGAATTCTCAAACTCGCGGTAGATTTCTTTCTGTACATCTTCGAAATTCTTTTCCCTGCTCCGCTGGTCAAAGCTGCCCCCGAGGTTGTCTTCCCAGTTGGCCGTTTTTTCGATCTTTTCCATTGGCTTTCCGGTCAGGATGGAATAGGGCTTTGCCGAGGGGGGCGTTCTGAAGGTGGAACCCTGGTGCAGCACCGAATAGTTGAAGGTGAAGGGTTCATAATAATCATCGATCTGAGGCATATGGGGATTGGCAAAGATATTCTTCATAATCCCGCCCTTGCCGCCAATGCGGGGCACCAGCCGCTCCCTGTCCAGTTTCCAGCCGCCTTTCCACCGTTCCTGGTTTTCCCATTCGTCGGGATAACCGATGCCCGGTTTGGTTTCCACGTTGTTGAACCAGGCGTATTCCATTCCCCGCCTGGAAGTCCAGACATTTTTGCAGGTCACCGAACAGGTGTGGCATCCGATGCATTTGTCCAGATTCAAAACCATTGCTATTTGCGCACGTATCTGCATGATCTCTGATTGTTAGCGTTCGCCGGATGGCTCGTCCATCCATTCCACTTTGTTTAGTTTTCTGACGATCACGAATTCGTCGCGGTTGGAGCCTATGGTTCCATAATAATTAAAGCCATAGCTCAGCTGGGCATAGCCACCGATCATATGGGTGGGTTTCAGGCTGATTCGCTCCACCGAGTTGTGCACCCCTCCTCGGTTTCCGCTGACCTGACTTACCGGCATGTTAACCGTGCGTTCCTGGTTATGGTACAGGATCAGGGCGTTTTCGGGAACCCGCTGGGATACGATCAGCCTTGCCACCGTTGCGCCGTTGCTGTTGAAAATCTCCACCCAGTCGTTGTCTTTCAGGTTTATTTTGGCGGCATCCTTTTCGCTCATCCAAACCACCGGTCCTCCGCGCCCCAGGGTCAGCATCAACAGGTTATCCGACCACGAGGAATGGATGGTCCATTTGTTATGGGGAGTCATCATGTTAATAGCCAGGTATTCTGCCGTATTGCCGGCCTTCCCCGCCACCTGTTCCAGCGACTTGGTATTGATGGGCGGTTTGTAGCACACCAGGTTTTCCCCGAAGGCGATCATCCAGGGATGATCCTGGTAACAGGTTTGCCGGCCGGTCAGGGTGCGCCAGGGAATCAGTTCGTGCACATTGGTATAACCGGCATTGTAGGAAACCTCCTCCGAATCGACGCCGCTCCAGATCGGCGATGTGATGATTTTGCGGGGTTGCGCCTGCAGTTCCCGGAACCTGATTTTTTCACCGGCACGCGATTCAGCCAGATGGGTATGACTAAGGCCCGTCGTTTCAGAGAGGGCTTCCCATGCTTTCATGGCAACCTCCCCGTTGGTTTCGGGAGCCAGCGCCAGGATGGTTTCGGCAGCCTGGATATCGGTTTCAATCCTGGGCAACCCGCGGGTTTCTCCTCCGGCTTCCGAGGTTTTGTTGAGAAGCTTTAATAACTCCACCTCGTCTTCCGTATTCCAGGTGATACCCTTGCCCCCGTTGCCGGCCTTTGCCATCAGAGGACCCAGGGTGGTAAAACGTTGCCAGGTTTGGGGATAGTCACGAACTACCTCAACGATCTTCGGCATGTTTTTCCCGGGTTTCAGTTCCGCACCGGTTTCCTTCCAATCTCCGGCATGCGCGGTTTCCGAAAGTTCCATGGGTGAATCGTGTTGCAAGGGCAGTAATACGATGTCTTTTTCTTTCCCCAGGTGATTTTGCGACAGTTCTGAAAAGCGCCTGGCAAGTTCCCTGAAGATTTCCCAGTCGGAACGCGCCTCCCACACCGGATCCACCGCCTTTGAGAAGGGATGGATAAAGGGATGCATGTCGGAGGTGCTCAGGTCGTTCTTTTCGTACCAGGTGGCTGCCGGCAAAACGATATCGGAATGAAGGGTGGTGGTTGTCATCCGGAAGTCGAGCGTCACCAGCAGGTCGAGTTTGCCTTCCGGAGCCCGGTCATGCCATTTTACCTCCTGCGGGAGAGGTTGACCGCAAGCTTTCAGGTCTTCGCCCAGCACGCTGTGTTGGGCGCCCAGCAGGTGTTTCATGAAATACTCCATTCCCTTGGCGCTGGAGCCCAGTAAATTAGAGCGCCACACGAACAGGTTGCGGGGGAAGTTCACGGGATTGTCGGGATCTTCGGCAGCAAATGTCAGCTCCCCTCTTTTCAGTTTTTCGGTGACAAAAGTCTCCGCATCTTTTCCCTCTTTTTCGGCCTGCCGGGCCAGGGCGAGCGGATTGTCGCCCAACTGGGGACTGGAAGGCAGCCATCCCATCCGTTCGGCTTTCACATTGCAGTCGATCATCGCCCTGCAGCTCCAGTCGTCTTTGTCGGCCAACGGCGACACCAATTCCGACAACCCCACCTTTTCATAACGCCATTGGTTGGTGTGATTGTAAAAGAAGGAGGTGGTGTTCATCTGCCGCGGCGGACGGCTCCAGTCCAGTCCGAAGGCCAGCGGAAGCCAGCCTGTTTGCGGGCGCACCTTTTCCTGCCCCACATAATGGGCCCATCCGCCCCCCGACTGCCCGACACAGCCGCATAACATCAGCAGGTTGATGGCACTGCGGTAAATCATGTCGGTATGGAACCAGTGATTTACACCGGCTCCGATGATAATCATCGATTTTCCCTTTGTTTTGGCAGCATTTTCAGCGAACTGACGGGCTGTGGAAATAACCTGAGCGGCGGGCACACCGGTAATAGATTCCTGCCAGGCAGGGGTATAGGGAAGATCCTGGTTGTATTGCGCGGCGGCGTTCGCATCGCCGAGTCCCCTCTCAATCCCGTAGTGGGCCGCCAGCAGGTCGAAAACAGTACAATATAAAAGATCACCCTCCGGCGACCTCCTTGCCGGCACTTTCCGGGTCAGTATGTCGTCGTGCCCGGTGGCATTGAAATGCTCATGCCGGTAGGTGTCACCACCAAAATAGGGGAACGAGAGTTCCACCACCTCATCGCATCCCTGCAGGAGCGATAATACGGGTTCAATCTCCTCGCCGGTAATAACGTTTTTCAACTCCAGGTTCCACTTGCGGCTCTGGTCCCACCTGGAGCCGATCGTGCCATTGGGAATGACCAGACCGCCCGACTTCCCGTCCAGTAAAACCGGTTTCCAGTCCGCGTTTTTTTCTTCCGCCAGTCCGTTTTTCAGATCGCTGGCCCTTACCATCCTTCCGGCTACGTATCGGCCCTTCCCCTTTTCAATTTTCACCAGGAAGGGCAGGTCGGTATACCTGCGGGCATATTCCTCAAAGTAGGGAACCTGCTTTTCAAGGTAAAACTCCTTCAGGATGACATGTCCCATGGCCATTCCGAGGGCGGCATCGGTACCCTGTTTGGGTTTGAGCCACAAGTCGGCGAACTTGGCAGCATCGTTGTAGTCGGGTGATATATTTACGGTCTTGGTCCCTTTGTAGCGCACCTGGGTATAAAAGGGAGAGTCGGGGGTCCGGGTTAGCGGCACGTTGGAACCCCACAGCATGAGGAAAGAGGAGTTAAACCAGTCGGCGCTTTCCGGGACATCGGTCTGCTCGCCCCAGGTTTGGGGCGAGGCAGGGGGAAGGTCGCAGTAAAAATCGTAAAAGCTGAGCATTGTCCCGCCCAGCAGGCTCAGATAGCGGGCCCCCGAGGCATAGGAGACCATCGACATGGCCGGGATGGGGGTAAAACCCGCCAGCCGGTCGGGACCGTACCGTTTAATGGTATAGATGTTGGCCGCGGCAATGATTTCGTTCACCTCGTCCCACCCCGCACGAATCATACCCCCCAGACCGCGCCCGGCTTTGTATTTCCGGGTAACCTCATCGTCGTTCATGATGCTTTCCCAGGCTTTCACCGGATCGCCTTCCCTTTTTTTCGCACTGCGGTAGGCATCAGCCAGCACCCCACGGATCATCGGGTACTTGATCCGGTTGGCACTGTACAAATACCAGGAATAACTGGCACCGCGGGGACACCCTCGGGGCTCATGGTTGGGCAGCCCGGGGCGGGTTTCAGGATAATCGGTTTGCTGGATCTCCCAGGTCACAAGACCATTCTTCACGAATATCTTCCAGGAACAGGACCCCGTGCAATTGACCCCGTGGGTTGAGCGAACCACTTTGTCGTATTGCCACCGGTTCCGGTAAAACGATTCCCACTCCCGGTTTTCCTCCGTCACCACCGAATGGCGGTCGGGACTTTTCACGGCGCTTTTCGTAAAATAGACGAATCGGTCTAAAAGGCTCATGATTCTTCTGTTTTCGGGTTCACATAATGATTAAGCATGGTTCCGGGGCCCGAGAGGCTCCCTTTTCTTCTGGTTGAGCAAGGCATAAATGATCAGCAGGTTGATGACCGTAAGGACCACGAATACGAGAAATCCACGGGCATAGCCCATTTCCCCGTACCTGCCCGCGATGGCTCCCATAACCGGCGGCAGGGCGAAACCGCCGAAGGCGCCCAACCCGCCAACCCAGCCGGCAGCTCCCCCCACCGCTTTCGGAACATAAACAGGGACCAGTTTAAAAACAGCTCCGTTGGCCATCCCCATCCCGGCCGCCAGCAACAAAACTGCCGCCACACTCAGGGGGACCGAACCGGCAAAGGAGAGGAGACATGCCGCAATCAGCATCGCCGTCATGGCAAACAGGGCAACTTTCTCTCCTCCAAACCGGTCGGCAACCAATCCGCCCGGCACCCGTACCGCCGACGCCAGAATGGAAAAAACCGCAGTGAACAAACCTGCCTTGACAGGTGCAAAACTCTGATATTCGGCCCAATAGGTAGGAAACCAGGCCGTCAGCGCAATAAATCCGCCAAAAGTGGTGAAATAGAGGGCTACCAGCGCCCAGGTATTCCTGATCCTTGCTGAGTTGATGAGGCTGTCGGTTACCCCGCCCGCCGGGAAAATCTCCTGGCCTTTCCTGAAGGCCTGCTCCCTGGCTTCCTCCCCGGAAAGTCCGGCTTTTTTGTATTGGAAATAGTAGGCATTCACCCCGATGACCGCATACAATAGGGTACCCACCAACAGAAACAGAAACCAGGCAAAATAGGCGGAGATGAAACCGTAATGGGTGAGAAAAAGAGGCAAAATAAGAGAGAACAAGCCAGGGGCCAGATTTCCGAGGCCTCCGAAGGTACCGAGAGCAAACCCCTGCCGGTTTCTCGGAAACCAATAGGAGGTCTGCCCGATCCCCACCGAAAAGGTAGCAATACCGCAACCGCTTAAAAACCCGAAAAACAGAACCAGCCCATAAAGCCCCTTCATTCCATCGGGATAGGAGGTGGCCAGCAACAGGGTGATGCCCCCCAAACCGACCACTCCGAGGAATAAAAGGATCAGAAAAGGCTTTTTACCTCCGTTGGCATCCACCCATGCCCCAAACGGGATGCGTAAGAGAGAACCGGAAAGGGAGGGGATCGCAATCAGCAATCCAAGCAATACAGGGGTCAGATCCATGGCCTCCTTGAACCGGAGGGCCGTCGGCCCGTACAAAGCCACCGCAGCAAATCCGAAAAAGAAACCGAGTGTTGTCCCGGCCAGTCCTCTCGTGCTGTTCCCTGTTGCCTTCATATTCTCAGGTTTGATTCAGTGTTCCCATACCATTAAAAGGAGCAACCCGCCAACCATTCCGCTGCATAACGGGGCACACTTCCGGCCGGAGCCCCCCTGTCCGCGCCGGTGAAGACCACCGGAGGGGTAAGGACCGCAGGTATACAGGATTAATGGTTGCGGAAGCCTCTCTTATCAGATGACAAAACGATGCTAATATAATCAAAGTACCGACACTAGGTATACTCCGGGTACTGATTTAAAGCGCTCCCCCAATATTGGTTTGCATGGGTTCATTCCGCACGCCGGTTGGATTCACCCTTCGATCACTTCATTAATACTTGTGCAGGTTTTAACCGCTGTTACACCCCCGGGGGGAGATCCGGGCGATCAGCCACGGGAATCCGGAAACAGCGGCCGGACTTAAAATAAGTCCTTCGCATGGAAAAATTTAAATTTTCGACCGGTAAGACCAGAAATTATAAAATTCTCCGGAATTCCCAAAGGAACGTTGTGCTATTCGCCCTGACTTCCCATCCTCATCTATCTGAATTCAAGTTGTTTATACAAACAAGGCAATTCTGACGACGGCAAAGCCATTGAATTTTCCGTTTTATTTATTATATTAGTATATTAATATATTTTATTATTTTTAAATCAAAACCACTAACCTATCACGTGATGAAAAAATTGGCAATGCTGGCCGGATGGCTGTTACTTTCCGGAACCATAGCGGCTCAGAAACCGGCGGATTTCGCCACCGGCAGTGAAAAAGGCCTTTCGTATGTGGAATTTGAAACGGAGGGCGGCATCATCAGGGCCCTGCTGCCTTCCCGGGTTCATGCCGGGGATGTGATTTCCGGAACCGTGGTGGCCGAACCGGCAGGAAAAAATGAGCGGCAGCTCACCAGGAACGCCCAAACCATTGAGGGATACGTCATCGGGGTGGAAGACGGGGCAACTCCGGTAAAAGAGGGCAAATTCACCTGGAAGATACCGGCAGCTGCTGCGGCGGGTGCGGTGAGTCTGGTCATCAAAGACAGCCAGGGGCGGGAGGTGGCCCGGAAGAGTTACCCTGTCGCAGCAACCCCCCGGCTGGCTGGCAGGGATGGCCTGCTTCAGTCAAACGATTTTGCACTGCCCGATTACCTGAGGGCCGGTCAGGAGGAAAGGATTACCGGCATGTTTGACGGCGACAGCCGGAATTCCCGGATAAGCCTGGGAGATTCGGAACTGAAAATCCTGGCCGAATCGCCCGAAGGAATTTTCATTGAGATCCCGGAGAAAATGGCAGGGGAATCCACCCTTGAGGTGGCGGAAAAGGATTTTTCCCTGCGCAGGGAGGTGAATGTTCTGGAGATGCATTTAAGTGCCGACAGACTCACCCTGGTTCGCGGACAAAAGGCGAACGTCGGCATTGAAGTCAGCGGGTTGAAAGGGTTGGAGAGCGCCGTTTCTTTGACTCTTACCAACCTGACGCCAGAAAACATCAGCCTGGAAGGAGGTACTCTTCAGCAAATAAACATTGGTCGTGAGGATGCGGACCCAACGGGGATTTTCAGGAAAAATGCCGTGGTCTCAGCCCTCCGGTCGGGAGCTTTTTCCGTGATGGTGGCGGTCGACCCCCCCCGCAGCCAGCTCCTGCATATTATTTCGCCCGTAAACGGATCGGTAACAGACACCGACTTCCCGGAAATAAGATGGAACAGCATTGGCTTTCCGGATCATACCTATTATGACCTGTTTGTCTGCTCACTTCCGGAAGAGTTAGCGCAAGCCTCCCATGAAAAAGCAGGAATAAACGAAAGGGTTAACCCGGCGATGGTACCGGTCTATGAGACCAGGAAACTGGGCACCTCTTCGCACATATTACCGGAGGAATGGATGGCCGCCCATGACGAGGGCCATTTCACGGTCTGGATTGAGGCCAGGGACGGACTATCAGGGGAAAAACTGGGCGAGACGGTTTCCGGCTTCCAAACCCTGTCAGCCTCCAAAAAGTGCCATTGCGGGGATACATCTGGCAGTTATGTCCATGCCGATATTAAAACGGGAGAAAATGTCATTGCCATGGCCCGTCTGACCCAGAATCCCTCCACCCTGCTTCTCCCCGCAGGTCCCCTTACGGTTGTGTTTACCGAAGCCGGTTTGTCATGCGGCACATGCGGGGGCAACGAGTGCACGGTGGAGGATGTCGTTTACGATCCCGCGGCTCCGGTTATCATGCCCACAGCAGAAACACGTGTGTTGAAGGTAAAGGTTACCTGGAAATGCAAACACGCCGGCTGTGGCGAAAAAATGTGCGAAAAAATCCTGCAGCTCGATTACAAACTGGCTCCCGGTGATTGTCAGTGCGGAGATATCGCCCTTACCGTGGAGGCCACCAATGTGAAAGCACGGAACCCCAAAAACAGCGGCTCCTCAGAAACTGCGGAAAGCCACCGGCCGGCCGGCAGTACCGGGGCGGTTCTAATGAAAATAGGGGAGGATTTCAGTTATGAAAACGGCGATGAAGTAAAAATCAGGATCAGCGGCATTCAGGTCCGTTGCTGGTGCCAGACGGGTCAATGCGATGCGAAACCGGCTCATAAAAAAGACAAGGACGACGGGAGACCCGTAACCATTGAACTGGGTGAAAATGAAAAGGATGCATCCAACCAGAACCACAACATGGTCAGGATTTCAAAAGAGGGCGACGGATGGCAGGCCGACGGCTCCTACATCATCCACGCCGTATTTTCAGACAGCGGTTCCACCGAAAAAGCGGTTTATCAGGATTTTAAACTTCAGTTCGATTGCACGCGGACGGATTGCGACCCCTCCCTGTGCGAAGAGACCTTCAGAATTCACTTCTGATTTCAGTGTAAACCGGGATAGCCGGAAGACAGCCGTACCGGCCCGGATTCGGGTTTTCCCGGTTTTCGTCCCGGATTTCATTAACGGATCAGGCCAATAAATGCCATACCGCATCCTTTCTTAACGGAACATTCCGGAGGGGGAGGCACCGGTTGCTTGTTTCACGATGGACCCGCAGTCATAGCGGTCAGGCGCCTTGCTGCGAAAGCCGGTTTATTCCCAGACGGGTTTGCGGGGGAGTATTTTCATCAGGCAGATCTCATCTCCCATTTTCACACTTTTTAAAAGCTCCACGTCGACTTCACAGCCGAAGGCCTTTTCAAAAAGCACCTTGCTGTATCCTGTGGTGCACTGGCACCACGTATCTGAGACAAGATGGTCCACCCCTGCCAGCATCGGACAGGGGCAATAGGGGAACTGAAGAAACAGTTCTCCCTCCACGCACGAAAGGCCTGCCGCCCTGGCCCGTTCCTGGTTGGCGAATTCCTCCATGCTATGCGACGATTCCATGAGTTCCTTCACCAGATGCAGTTTTTCTTCCATTCCATAGCCGCACTGGCAGTTCATCCGGATCCTTTTCACCGATTCCGCATCAAAACGGGCCTCCAGCCTGCTCATGGTGTTTTTCACCCAGGAAGGATCATCCTCGGTAGAGGTGTGGCCGGCATCTCCGAATACGATTTGCCTGGCGGTCTCCTCATCGGATGCCGACTTCACTGCTCTATATATCGTTTGCTCCTGAATTTTCCTGATGTCAAACATAATCTGAAGGGTTACTTAACAATAATTCCCCCTGTAAAATTACAATATTATGGAAAGGAAGTTTCGCAAGCCGGATTTTTTTCGGGCCAATCCGCCGGCATGCAAATCCATATGTCTTTTTTAAGCTGTCGGGGAGGCACGGTACCGGTTCCCGAACCGCCGAAGCCCTTCCGGAAACCGGCCTTCCGTATCAGCAAAGCGGAAGGCGCCAACAAGGCGATGCAGCGCATTCGGCTGAACATTCCGGGAAAATCGTCGACACCGGTTCTGCAGGGAAAACAAACGGTGCCACGGCACAATCTGTATTTTTCCACAGCCGGGCCACGCGGCAAGTTGCGTCCCGCCAAGGATGGCAGAGGCCGGGAGCAATTGCAGAATATCCGGGCCGGGCAGAAAACCGGACACGTTGTTTTACCTTGGCAATCGGTTATTCTTTCCTGAGGTACCTGTAGACCATGCCGGCCAGCAGGGCGCCCGCGATCGGAACAACCAGGAACAACCACAGCTGAGTGAGCGCCCAGTCTCCGACAAAAATAGCCTGGCTGATGCTTCGGGCCGGGTTCACGCTGGTGTTGGTCACGGGAATGGTGATCAGATGGATGAGGGTCAGGGCCAATCCGATGGCCAGACCGGCAAAGCCTGTCGGGGCTTTTTCGTCGGTAGCCCCCAGAATGATCAGCAAAAACATGAAGGTCATCACCAATTCTGACACAATGGCTGCCAGCATGCTGTACCCTCCGGGCGAATGCTCCCCGTAGCCGTTTGCGGCAAAAGCGCCAATGTCGCTTCCGTTGCCCCTGGCAATGACGTACAAGACCCCTGCGGCTGCGATCGCACCAGCGATTTGGGAGACCACATAGGGGAGTATTTCCCTGGCGCTGATCCTTCCGCCCATCCATAATCCCATGGTTACCGCCGGATTAAGATGCGCTCCTGAAATGTGCCCCAGGGCATATACCATGGTCAGCACAGTAAGGCCGAAAGCAAGGGAAACCCCCACCAGTCCGATGCCAGTTTCCGGAAATCCGGCTGCCAGCACCGCGCTGCCGCAGCCGCCCAATACAAGCCAAAAGGTCCCGAAAAACTCAGCTGCATTTTTTTTCATCAAGTCGTTTTTTAGAAATTCCTACTCATAAGGCTTTTCGGTCACGCCCCGTTTTTTTCGTGGTTTCCGAACTCCACTTTCTCCATTTAGTTTCCGGCCTCTATCCATACGGCGGGTGTGGCGGCCAGCCGGAAAAGACAACCGCCGCCTCTCAGCGAACATCCCCCTGGCCTCCTTTGCCATCCTTTTCCACTCCGGGCCGGTCATCCGCTCATTACCGGCGTTATCATTCCCAACATTGCGGCAGGGCAAATGAACACCCCGGTAATGCAACTTTTCCGACATTCGGCAGGAAACAAAATGCCGTTCAACAAACTTATGAAATTTTCATCGTAACATAAAACGAATCCCGGATCCGCAAATGTGCTTGTTCCCGTCCTGGCGGAGGGCAGAAAGCACGGTAAAACCGGAGACTGCAGGTGCGGCTCATCTCCGTTTGCCTGCCGTCCGGAACAGACTTCCATAAAAGCTGTTACTGAATTGTCCGTCTCATGGCAATACAATTGTCGTTCCCGGGTGAGATCTCCGGGGTTTAACATTCGCCTGCGCCGGGCTGTGGTTCAGCGGTCCTGTTAAGGGATTCCCGGCGGCTTCCCTGTTTGCCGATGCTCCCTGTTTTTTTTCCGGAGGAAAAGGCCGGATGCGGAATAAGCCTTACCTTGCTTGCAGGGCTGGCACTTCTGTTCCGTGAAAAAACCATGCCTGCAGGACATCAGCAAACCAAGGTCATAAAAAAAGGAGAGGCAAATGAAAGAGGACAACAAATTGCCGGCAGAAAATAAGGCAGGATTGCGCTTGCCGGGAGCTGACCCGTCCGGGAAAGGCGACAGCCTGTCAGTAAAACCGTATCAACCTTCCGAAGTAATATTCCAACCGGCAGATGCCCTCCGGGGCCTCCTCAGAAAGGGCGTAGGGATCGTTGTAACTTATGGCACATTGCCATCAGGGAATATTAAAACCAGGTTTTGAAGACAACGCGGAACCCCAGGTTTCTGCCCGATAGGGTAACCGGTCCAAAAACCCCCTGATAGTTTTGCACATTGCTGACTTCACGGATTATATCTTCCGCATCGGTGCTGCCTGTTTTCTCAGCCAGTGAAAACAAAAACCGGACCCCCTCGTAGGTAATCACTGAAAAATTCTGGGGCTTTGTATTGTATTTACCCTCAAAACCACTGACAAAGGCCTGAATGGCCGGATCTGCCGATTCCGGATCAAAAGCAAAATCAAGGTATGTGATGCCTTTCAACACTTCCCCCGCAGCCCTGATGACATCGGGATAGGTAATAAACTGGTCGCAGAGGATTTTCCCGGTGTAACCGCTTTCTATTACCTGTTTCAACATCCTGCCCAGGCCGTCGCCTATTCCGGTGACAAACAGGAATCCTGCATCTTTATTCACCCCCGATGCGACAACTTCCGCATAATCATTCGCATTTTCACCGTAAGGAACCGCAGAGACCTTCATTCCATTTGAAATGCAGTTTCCGGCCAGCGCATCTTTCACGCTTCTACCGTAGGCATTGTCCGAATACAGGAGGGTCAGATCCGGAGCTTTCAGGGTGTCTTTCAGGTATTGTGATATTTCCTTTCCAATGGTCTCAGCCGAGATATAATTCCGCACCGTGAATTTGCTGTCATGCAAAAACTCATCAGTCCCGACGGCAGCCATCAGGATGGTCCCCCTCATTTCTGTAACCGGCTTTATCGCCTGTGCAACATCGCTGATAATTGCATACACCAGAAAAGGGTTGGCTTCTGTTTCCATCAACTTATTGATCGACAGCACCCCCTCTTCCGGATCTCCCTTGCTGTCCAGAATTTCCAGTTCAATTTTCCTTCCCGAAAGTCCGCCTTTTGCGTTTTGTTCATCCACCGCATACTGAAGTCCTTTCAGTGTGAAATCGCCCAATACGGCGTCATTGCCGTTCAGGGGCAGGACAGCGCCGATTTTGACAGGTACGGTTTTCCCCTCTTTTTGACCTTTCCCGCAACCGGTGACCGAGATTCCCATGATCACGATTGCTATCAGCCACCAATTTTTTACCGAATAATTTTTCATTGCATGTTGTTTTTAGTTGGTTATTAGTTTGGCATTGGAACTTCCGGTTAGAATCCACATTGATTTCAGGCATTGGAAAGGAAGGCGGAAAGTGGCGGTGCTGATTGACCAGGACCAGGGACATCAACGTTTCGCAGCATTTTTGTGTCAATAACAGCATGGCAGTTGTATGATCCGATGGGCCTGGCATACCGGTTCGACTCCGGTCAATCATGGTCCAGGACAGGCAATTTACAAAAAATGAGTGAGAGAATCAAGAGGCGGGGCTGTTTTTCACGGGTTATTCATTCCCCGGCTCCCCTCAGAATTGGCAAATGCAACTTTGAACTTTTATAACAATGGAAATTACATGCAATTTCCACATTCGGAAATATTCCTTACATTGTTACCTGATTTCAATCCTTGACGTATGAAACGGTTACTTTTTCTCATCCTTCTTTTTTTCACTCTGGATGCTTGTGGTAATCCGCAGCATGATCCAAAAGATTTAAAACCCCGGATAGTCGTACTCACGGATATCTCCACGTGGGAAACCGATGACAGCGAATCTTTGGTCAGGCTTCTTGTATATGCCGACCGGTTTGAAGTTGAAGGACTGATATTTACCACCGGATGGAGTTTGGCCGAAACCCGGGATGATTTCCTGCAGCTCATCCACCAGGCCATCGATGCCTACGAGAAGGATCTGCCCCGTCTTATGAAACGGTCGGGACAGACCGGATTTCTGGAAGATGAATCGCGCCAGTCCCTGGGATACTGGCCAAGTCCCGATTATCTGCGCAAACGGACCATGACTGGCAGCAGGAAACGAGGCATGGAATTTATCGGGAAGGAGAATGTTTCCGAGGGTAGTCAATGGATCATAAAGCAGGCTGATGAAACAGACGACCGACCCTTGTGGGTTCTGGTGTGGGGCGGTGGGAATACCCTGGCCCAGGCCATCTGGCAGGTGAAACAGGAACGTTCGGAAGAGGCGCTGAAAGCCTTTCTGCAGAAAATCCCCACGTATGCCATTACCGATCAGGACCGGTCTTATGAAAGCGGCACCCCCTTCGACATCAGTTCCCATCAGTGGATGCGCAGGGAATTTGAGCAGGATCTTAAGTTTCTGTGGTGCGAGTGCGCCTGGAAGCACCACAACGATACCGGCCGGAAAAACTGGGAGGAATACGCCCTTCAAATTCAAAGTCACGGCAACCTTGGGAAAGTCTATCCCAAGTACAAATACGGTGTCGAAGGGGATACCCCGTCTTTTCTGCATGTTATGCCCAATGGCCTGAACAATCCCCTGGAACCGGGAGAGGTGGGCTGGAGCGGTTACTTCGAATGGGGCCCCGGCCCCGATGAAGTCACGCGGGCTTATACAAACCATAAAGGGAAAGCCTTCGACATCTGTTCCCGGTATTTTTTCTATTTCTATCCGGCCATTTTCAATGATTTTGCGGCGCGCATGGACTGGGCAGCGGATGGCTCAGGAAACCGTAATCCGGAAGTAGTCATCAACGGGAGAAAAGGGCTGGACCACATCATCATAAAGAGTAGCCCCGGCCGGAAAATAAGGCTGGATGCCTCGGGATCTTCTGATCCGGAAAAAGACCGGCTCACCTTTAAATGGTGGGTACTCCCCGAAGCCGGCACGTATAAGCAGGAATTGGCCATCCCCGGTTCTGACACAAACAGGATCACCCTGAAGGTCCCGTCCGGATCGGCCGGAAAATCTATCCACCTGATTTGCGAAGTGATTGACAACGGTGTACCCCAACTTACCAGCTACCGGAGGATCATCATCCAGACAAATGAAAAATGAAGGCATTAAAAGCGTTAACAGGTATCATGTTGCTATTTTACTCAGCATCCAGGCCAATTCCAGGCACTGCATCATCATTTCCACTGCTTTTCCTCTCCTTCCCGTGACCGACAGCGATCCTGATGATGGTCAATCCATGGTCGTTTCCTGCTTTAACCAAACGCATTTCATAAGGAAGGACTGATGGCTTCCGACGGTACCTTTGACATGGTGGCCGACAAGCGGAATATCCTTGCAGTGCGGTGGTGTTACAATTTGTGTGTCTCGCGACCTTGGTTCCCCGTTTTAGTTTTGCATCAT
>JAEAME010000621.1_pt1 | contig 33889 bp, 21 predicted proteins | sample 8958731 | NCBI WGS metagenome assembly JAEAME01 (sample SAMN16933194, study PRJNA681113) | bioreactor sludge metagenome | isolation source: anerobic bioreactor sludge (Control) | place: India:Bengaluru | collected 2018-10-24
GGCTTCATTAGAATACGGCAATCACGATCATACTCTTCAAGAATCACTTCTCGCACCGAGACCGTCTTGTGGCCGCTCCACTGGGGCGCGTAACATTCGCTTAACCTGTGAACGCGGCTTATCCGCGCGAATCAGGTTGCAGTGATTGTTAGGTTTCTGTATTTACCGTTATTGCCACATTTCCCCTTTTATGCCCCAGTTCAGCATACTTGTGCGCATCAACAATTTGATCAAAAGAATAGCAGCTATCATTAATCGGTTTAATTTTATTCTGCTCGATCAATTCCTTTATTCTTGCAAGGCGATCCGAGCTAAGAATTAATGGGCCATCATCAATGGATAAGTATTTTCCCTCTTTCGATAATGATTTTTTAGCTGCCTCTTTCAGGTCCGATGTTCTTGCTTTTCCAACTGAATCTAAAATGACATCATAGGTTTCTAATTGCGATAGTGAGCCTTGCCTGGTATAGTCAACTACTTTGTCTGCTCCTATTGATTTTACAAATTCTATATGCTTCGTACTGCATACAGCAGTCACTTCTGCTCCGAGGTGCTTTGCCAATTGTACTGCTATTATTCCCGATGTGCTAGATGCACCATAAATAAGTACTTTTTGATGAGGCTGGATATTTCCCTTTTCAAGAAATTGAAATGCGAGCAGGCCGCCATAAGCAGCGGCTGTCGCTTCTTCAAAACTGATATTCCCTGGTTTTATTGCGAGACACCCTTTTTTTGAATCTTTTTCGTTCATGCATTTGTAATCAGCATAAGCTCCGAGAGAGAATCCTGTCAGTCCATAGACACGATCACCAACTTTAAATCTTTCGATTCTCGATCCTATTTGTTCAATGATGCCTGAAAGCACTTCTCCAATGATCTCATTCCTTGGCTTCAATACACCTATCATGAATCTCATCGGAATACGAAACCTTAATGGCATGTTTGAGCTGCGGATAAAAATATCACTGTTGGTTACCGATGTTGCATAGATTTTAATGAGTACTTCATCCTCTTTTGGTACGGGATTTTTATACTCAACAATTTCCAGAGTTTCAGGCGGACCATATTTTCTGCAAATGATAGCTTTCGTAATTCTTTGTTCCTTAATATTGCGCCGAAGGCGTCAACCTCATATTTCGCTTCACCTGCGATTTGTAATTGGCTCTGTCCGTGAGTGAAACGAGCGGAGCCGAGCAGCACGAACCGTGACAATAGCTGGGTCAGGTCGAAATGATGGTTTGGTAATCACTTTCCTTCATTATAAATTACTGGAGTTTTGAACTTCCACTCCTGCCACAATTCATCTGTTGTAAGCAGTTGACTCATAAACTGACTTACATTAATCCTGCTTGTTCGTCCCGCATTAAATATTGGGCTTCTTGTTGGTGAGCTGACGACAGTGTAATTACTCTCTTTATCCTCATTGACTAATGAATCTGGTCGTACAGCAACCCACTCAATCCTATCATTACTTGTTCCTATTTCAGTAATAAGGTAGTTTGCAGCTTCAATATTGTCTTTATGAGGAGGTAAAAAGACTTTCAGTATTGAGAAGATAACTCTTTCTCCGAATGTATTCTTTTCTCCCAACCAAGGATTCGTAAATGCAGTAGTACTCATTAAAATTATTTTAAATTTTTTATTTGCTCTTTCTATGATTACCTTGCTTACGTCTCTTAATGTATTCGTAACTAAGAAATGCGGCTTACCAAATATTCCTTTAAATGTAATATTATGACCAAGACAGGAAATGACAGCATCACAATCTGCTATAAGACTGGCCATTTCAGCCGGATTAAAATCAGTGATGTTTCCCCTTATTATTTCTACTAACAATGCGTTCAATAATTCTTGAGGCAAAACCGAATTCTTTCTAATTACGATTCGGAGATTAATGCCTTTCTTAAGTAATTGTAAACCCACTAGTTTTCCGGTTGCGCCACTAGCTCCAAGTAGCAATACTTTCATCATTGGTCTCCTTCATACTGAACTTCGATGCGCCTAACAATATGATAAGCTGCCCCACGGATTTTGCTTCTTCGGCGCCTTTTTTACAACGGCTTCTTGCTAAATACCAAGCGTAATCGGCAATTTAGTCTTTGTGGATGTCTTAATTTTTCCAAAGAGCAGATCGGTTGAAATCCTGATCGAATCCGGTGTGCCACTGAAATTACAGACCACAGCTCGACATTTGCGCTATGACATTGACACTATTGAGCTGAAATGACAGCGCCGACTAACTTTTTCTGTTTCTTGTCATTCTTGCTTGGAACGAGTCGAAGAGACCACCTGCCAGCTTCTTCAATGGGCTCAAGCGAACGGGATAGAAGTAGTCAGATTCGAACCAGCCCTTGTCTTTGTAGTACCTGTAGTCACGACTTAGATCATCGAGCTCTAGCCGCATACTTGTTCGGCTCATCCGGAAGACCATGAGCTTGAACAACGTTGGTACTGGATAAGCCGCCTTCATCAGTCTTTCATAGAACCGCTTGCTCTGCCGCACAAGAGATCTTTCTAACTTGTATTTTTCCTTATCCGTCATCGGCTCAAGCGCCGTGAAGAAACTTCCCTTGACAGTATTGAAGCCAAGACCGTTGCCGACGAAATTAAGGTACCGCTCTATCTTGTTGCCACCGTAAATGCCCTGGGCGACGATGCTGGTAAAGGTCTTCCCGAAAAAGCACGGGCGATGGAAAACGAAACCGAGTCTGTCGAGGAAAATTTTTATGATCGCGGAGACCTGAAACGAATAGTTCGGCGATGCAAAGACCACTCCGTCTGACGTCATCATCTTTTCGATGAGCACGTCTCGGTCGTCCTTTAATGGACAGAACTCCTCACCCTTCTCGAAGCACACCTTGCAGCCTCGACAGGTAGCGATCTGATAATCGCTTAAGGTGACGATCTCGTACTCGATATCGCCCATTGACTGCAAATTTCGCAGGAACTGCGCGACCGCTTCATGCGTGTGTTTCTTGCGAGCACTTCCAACAAATGCGGTAACTTTTTTCATGTGCTGACCTCCAGAACCTCTTTCCGTGCGCCTAACAATATGATAAGCTGCCCCACGGATTTTGCTTCTTCGGCGCCTTATTTACAACGGCTTCTCGCTGAACACCAAGCGTAATCGGCAACTTTGTTTTAGGAGATACCTTAATTTTTCCAAATAACAAATCAGTCGAAATCCTGATCGAATCTGGTGTGCCGCTGAAATTACAGACCACAGCATCCGCTTCCTTCGTCGTGCCTTCGATATAAGGGAAGTTGGTCACAACGACAATTTTATGTCCGGCTTCTTTGAGCTTCTTAGCAAGCAACTGATTATTGCCCGCTTTGACGATACGAGCATAGTAATTGGTCATCACCACCAGGTCAACCTGCTTTGCCAGCTCGAGACATTCCTCGATCTCTTCCTCAAAGGCGGAGAATTCCGTGTCAGTCAAAATCAAATTGGTCGAATGATTGACAATAGCTTCACAGAATATATGGGAGTGGTGATACGGGTCTTTGCCGACAAATTCATACGGAATGCGCTGCTCGATGACTAGCATTTTCTGCGCTGGATTCAACGGCAGCATTTTTTTATCGTCCCGCATGACCATCAGGGCTTTTTGGGCGACATCCCAGGAGAAATCTATCACCTGCTTGCTGCTGGCGTACGCTTGAGCTTTTTTCGAATCCATTTTTCCAGCCTTTTCAAACAAGCCCTGGTCGTACTTCATATTCAACAGACGCCTGACTGCGCTATTGAGTCGCTCCTCAGAAATTTCACCCGATTCAACAGCCATTTTAATCCCAAAGAAGCATTGGGAGCGGGACTCGTCATCAGCTTTCAGAAGAATGGTGTCGCAGCCAGCCTTTATCGCCAGGGCACAGGCTCGTGGCAGTGGCCATTTTTTCAGGATGGCGGCCATGCCAATCGCATCAGAGACAATGACTCCATCGAATCCCAATTCTTCTCTCAACAGCCCGGTAAGGATTTTCTCTGACAGGGTCGTGGGGAACTCCGCATCATACGCTGGGTAAACAGAATGGCCGGTCATAATGGCTTTCACGCCGGCAGCGATGGCGGCTTTAAACGGATGCAATTCGACTTCGTGCATTCTCTTTTTGTCGGCTTTAATGACATCCAGCACATCGTGAGCATCGGTTGCTGAATCGCCTCGGCCGGGGAAATGTTTGGCCGTCGCCGCAATACCGCCGTCCTGAAATCCTTTCAGCAACGCCACCGCATGTTCTGCGCAAATTTTAGGATCATCACTGAAAGCCCGGACGCCGATTTCCGGATTTTTCGGATTGATGTTGACATCGCACACCGGCGAGTACATTTGCGTGACGCCCATGGCGCTTAATTGCCTGGCAATGGTCAAGCCGATTTTATAAGTCAGATCAACATCGCCAATGGCGGCTAAACCCATCGGAGGCGGAAACTGCCTGATGCCGCCGGACATATAGTCATTTTTAAAATCGCCTTCAAAATCAATGGTCATGTGCAGCGGAATTCCAGAAGGTCTGGCCAGAGCGATTCTCTGCAATTGATTCAAAGCTTCGGTATAATCTCCCGGCGTGATGCTGATGCCGAATGTCTTTCCAGCAAAATAAGTATTAGCTATGGTAAAATAATCTTTGGGTTTTTTAAAATTCGGATCGACCTGAGAATTGCCCCAATACAGATTTTTGCAGGTTTCCAGCGCATAAGGCTCCAGGCACAGCCCGCCGCAGTGCAATCTGGTGATCTGTTCGATTCCACTTGGCGTTAAAATGGTGCCGCGCCAGGTAAATGTTAACAGCTGACCGACCTTTTCTGCCAGGCTCATGCTGGCGATTTTTTTACTGACAAATGCATCTCGTTCTTTTGACATGGTTATCCTCTATTTTTATATTCCTGAATTTCTAAAATGAGGTAGTTTAATTTCATTTGAATTGATTTGGAGTGCATCGTCTGGGACGATGCATACATTGACACAGTCAATGTACTCCATAGGCATTTTTTTAAGATTCCCATTTCCCGCGATTATCTGGCCCCACCCAGAAGCCATTTTCCTGCTTCCAGCCAGGTTCGTTAATTTTCAAATCTTTTGTCTTCCATCCTGCCTTGATCCGTCTGGTCAAATCATCGAATCCTTTATTCCAGGTCAGTCCATCGGGGACAGTGACGTTCATACTTCCAGCTGCATTGGCATATCTCAGGCAGGATTCAATGGAATGATTCCAGACAAAGGCGGATAGAAAGCCAGCAATGGCAGCATCACCGGAGCCCAGTGCTCCCACGAATTTTTCTTCCTGGTAAACCGGGAACCAGAGCTCGCGATTCGCCCAGTTTTCGAGATCAGAGCATTTTGCTGCTCCCATCTTTTGAAGCCGATCCTGATCAGCGGTCCGAATATATAATCCTCGATGACCGCATTTTATCATGGCGATGGCAGCCCCCATTGCTAATAAATCATGTCCCAATGTGGCAATCTCTCTTACAGTCATATAATCGAGGACACTCTCTTTGGCTCCAAGCCTGGCTTTTTTCTGAAGAAATTCCTTTTTATAAAGAAAGTAGAAGACTTCTTCAGCACTTGGCACCATTATATCTGACAATGGAACCCAATTTTCAAGAATCGCTTTCCAGTCGATTTTATCGCCATAGCCACTTGTATCAGGAATGGAAAGATCGAGCGCGGTGGTCGTCCCGAGCTCTTTGGTTTTTTGTAGAATTTTGGTCAGCTCCTGACCGGTGTTTTCATACAGCTTTCTCATCCAGGGCGGATAACCGAACAGCATCAGTTTGGAACGCTTTATTAAATCGAAATTCATATCATCATAACCGAATGTATCATTGGCGCCGCAATGATGCAGGTAAAAACGGTCGATCCCCGGAATACAAATCGCAATGGTATAAGAAGTCGATTCGCCATCGACCATTTTAATCCCTTTAAAATGGCCCTCGTGTTCTTCGTACCAGCGAAGAATCTGCTTGCCAAAATCATCGTTTCCGATTTTGCCGATCAATTCGGTCTTTACGCCCAGCCGGCGGATCGATACGCCAGCATTGGTAACCGGACCGCCGCCGACAACGACACATTGGCCCATATTGATCATTTTGCCGGGGACAAGAACGTCAGTCATCTTATCCACTTTGCCATCGATGGTGAAAGCCGGTATCAAGTCAAGACAGGTATGACCGGCAGCTACGATTTCAAGATCTCTTTTGTTCTCCACATTTAATCCCTTCTAATATTCACCCAACAAGTTAATTAACCCATCCATTTATTTATAAAATCTCATTTATGGATTACCCTTCCGAAGGTTCTGAACCTTCGGAAGGATTCTGTTTTCCAATTATTTTTTAACTTTGAGTCCACTCTAAAAACCACTTTTTAGACGAAGTCATTGCGAGTGGAGTGAAACGGAACGAAGTCGCAGATGCGCCTTTGGCGTGCAACCCCTTGTGCCAGTGAAGATTGCTTCTCCGCCTAAGGCGGATCGCAATGACTGCCGCAGATAAAATTTTATCATTTCCGACCTTTTTAGAATGGGCTCAACTTTGCTTTAAAACATATTAACGACAGCATCAAAAGCCGGCTTGGGCTGACACTGCTGGTCGAACAACATCGGATAATCCTTCCGCACTTTTATGGGCTGGTTGCTGCGCCATGATTGCCCGTCGTGAACTGCCCATAATGTGATTCGGCTGAACTTATCCCGATGCTTATGAAAGAGCGAAAATAATTCCGCATATCGTCTTGCCAGATCATTCTGGACTGAGTCTGGCAGGATATTTGGATATGGATTATGCTTTTTTTGCGTTTCCGGATCAAGAGAGAAAATATCAACTACCTGAGAATCTACTGCATAAAATGGTAGCACGCTGACGTCCAGCTCTGTAACCATGAGCTTGATACCTAATTGTGAAAGAGACAGAATCGAACTCTCGATTTCATCAAGAGGAGGATAATCCAGAAACCAGTGCCCCTGTGAGCCAATGCCATCGATGCGGACGCCCTTTGATTGCAGGTTTCGGATCAGCCGAATGGCACGTTCGCATTTAGCTGGCTTCTCAAGATCATAGTCATTGTAATAAAGCTGAGCGCTGGGATCTGCCTGCCGAGCAAATTCAAAAGCCTTGATTATATAATCTTCACCGATAATTTCCAGCCACTTATTCTTTCTGAGCTGGCCGTCAGATGCAATAGCTTCGTTGACGACGTCCCACCCATGGATGCGACCTTTGTAGCGTCCCATCACCGTAAAGATGTGATCTTTCATTCGTTCCAGCAGCGCCTCACGGTCTAATGGTTTGTCCGATTCATCCAGGAATACCCAGTCTGGCGTCTGATAAAACCAGACGAGCGTATGCCCGATGATAAACATCTTATGCTTCTCACCAAACGCCACAAATTGGTCCACTGGTCCAAAATTATATTGATTCAGTTTCGGATGAACTGCTTCCCATTTTAGAATATTTTCAGGTGTGATGCTATTGAAGTGCTTTTCCACCAATGCCATCGCATTGGCTTCGTTGCCAGAAATTTGATCCTGATTGAGAGCAACCCCAACATAAAAGTCATCCTTAAATACATCTTTCAAAGCAGATTTGTTGGCAAATTTAAATCCTTTTGCAGTAGCGGTGCTGAGGGATTTTGATGTTAAAGAAGATGCTCTAATATGGGTTTTCATGCTAAGCTAGTTAAAATTTTCTGGGATTGCTTCAATCGAATTTGTATTGATCATTTCATGTCAGGTCAGGCGTAAAACAAAATGGTTCATTTGCATTTAAATCTGAAGATGATCTTCAGATTTAATGGGTTAAATATTTATTGAACCGTTTCAAATATATAAAAGTTGTTACAAAAAGTCAAGCAGAAAATTTTCTTTTTTGTAAACTGTCAGTTACAAGCGGGCACTAAATCCTGACGTGTGGTTGAAGGCGAGATTTCATGCGAAAAATTATTGAACTGGCGACCGATCAGCAAGCCAATATTTTCTTAATCTTATTTTTGATAAATCAATTTCTTGGTATCTGAAAATTTACCCGCTTGCATTTTGTAGAAATAGACGCCGCTGCTCAGATTTTTTGTCATCCAATGAAATTCATGTTTTCCAGCAGCAATTTCGCTATCGACCAGAGTGTCGATTTCCTGGCCAGCGATGTTATAAATTTTTATCGTTACATGTTCAGTGTGGGGGAGGTAAAAACCAATTGCAGTCGAAGAATTAAATGGGTTGGGGAAATTTTGACATAATTGAAAGCCATCCAGCGGTACGACTTCTCGGTCGGGTCGAACGGAGGTAACCAGATGAGCGCCATCACCAACAGCTTGAATCTCGCTCATTTGATTGGTACCCACTCCTTTTTGATGGAGCAGTTCCAGATAATTATCGCACTGACGGACGCCGTCGGGCAATTGCAGTTTCTCGGCTTCCGGATCATTGCCCATCAAATAGGAAGCGATGCTATCCGTGGCGACAGGTTCCTTCCCAGCCAGCAGTACATTATATTCTGCCGTCTTATAAGTCGGGATCCAGACACCTTCTCCTCCCACCGCGTTTTTGATGCCATCGATGACTGCCAGATGAACCGGTCTTGCTAGATTTAAATCACAAATCGAACGAGGCAAATGATACCCTATATCGCCACCTTCAAGGTGGAGTTTGGAACGATAACTGCTGGCACCTAACATTGTATAATATTGAATTGGCGCTATACCAATCTGGTTTTTAAGAGAATGGGTCACCCCAGCTTCATTATGCTGCTTCATTTTTGGAATGGATACATAAACATCGACATCAGCTAAAATCTGGTTGAACTTGAATGAGCTGTAAAAAAATTTCTTATCGCCAACCGGCTTATCTACAAAATCGAGGTAAGGCGCTTTGCTATTGAGATTCACCATCTGAGCGCCCAGGCTTTTCTGCACATCCAAAAATCCGAAATTATTGTAGGATGCGCTATCCCAGAGTGCTTCCACGATATAAATATCACTGGCGCTAACGCCGCAATCAATAATTAATTCACCAACAGCGCGCACCACTTCGGGATGAGTCCACATACTCTCTGTGACCGGCTTGCCATCCAGTTTCTGATGAGAGGCATAACCGGATCCTCCGGTCAGATTAATTTTAATGGCGACCTTTTTGCCAGCCTGTACAATATCCCCGAGGCCGCCAATGGATTCGAATAGATGTTGCACTTTCTGTTTTATCAAAGCACGATCATAATTATCAGCCTGGGTTATTGCTACCTGCGCTGAAAATGAGGAGTTAGTTACATTTCCATATGCATTAGACTTAAGATATGGCGCGACGAACAATCCTGCAGCGGTTGCACCAAGTGTACCTAAAAAACTTCGTCGTGTAACCTTCTTTATTGAATGATCGTCGTCGTTATGCTTTTTCATGTTTCTGTTCCCTTATCTTTTAATATTGATCTTTGCGATTGACCGGTCGCTATGAGCGACCGGTCAATTGTACTTTGATTGTTTCAAAATTAACGAAGAATCATCTATAATTATGTGAGATGTTCATAAAAGGCTTACGCCTTAATTCCAAGCTAAAACAGTCTAATTTTTTAGCCAAGCCAAAATTTTTGTAGCAATCTTTTCCGATGTAAATCCATAATACTCTGCCAGCACTTCTGCCGGCGCCGATTTTCCAAAATCTGTTAGATCAATGCAGAGTAACGGCTGGCGAATAAAATCACCCCAGCCCTGTGTTGTCGCCGCTTCAATTACAACTACTTTGGATTGCTGAGGAATAAGGGCTTCAATATATCCTTGAGATTGTTGCTGTAAAATCGTCAATGAGGGTGCTGATACGACACGGACTGAATAGTCAGCTTCTAATTTTTGAGCGGCGTTTACGGCAATGCTCAATTCCGAGCCATTGGAAATGAGCACGATATCGGGTCGGGCTGATTTTTCTTTATAGACAAGATAGCCGCCTTTATAAACCGATTCATTTTTGAATTCGACATTTCTTTGAACTGCTTTGATCTTTTGCCTTGAAAGCAGCAAAGCAGTTGGGCCATTTTTATTTCTAAGTGCATAACACCAAGCCGATAGCGCCTCCAGACCATCGGCGGGTCGGATGACGGTCAGGTTCGGAATGGCCCGTAAAGCAGCCATAAGCTCAACTGGCTGATGAGTCGGTCCATCCTCGCCCAGGAAGATGCTATCATGCGTGAAAACATAGATAACCTGGAGACTTGAAAGCGCTGCCAGCCGGATAGAAGGTCGCATGTAATCCGAAAAAACCAGGAACGTCGCACCGAACGGAATGAAGCCGCCATACAAAGCGATGCCATTCAAAATGCCGCCCATGCCATGCTCCCGAATTCCGAAATGGAAATTCCGACCAGTGAACTTGCCTTTGATGATGGATTCAAATTTTTTCATCAGCGTGCTGGTCGAAGGCGCTAAATCGGCCGAGCCACCGATCACATACGGGATATGTTCTGCGATCTTCTGGATTACCTGGCCCGAATGAGAACGAGTGGCGTTGTCTTTCAATAGCTCTTCACTGTACAAAATTGATTCAAGATTTTCGGGCAAGGTTTTCTTGATGGAGGCTTCAAATTCGGCTGTCAATACCGGATTACTTTTTTGCAAGGTTAAAAATTTGGATTGCCAGTCCACATATACTTTTTTAAGTTCTGAAGCTCGTTTTGAAAAAATCGCTTTTACTTCTGGCGGGACATAAAAACTTTCATCATATTTCCAACCCAGATTTTCTTTGGTCTTTGTCAATTCCTCGGCACCCAGCGGCGCGCCATGAACCTCCGAAGTATTCGCCTTATGGGGACTGCCGAATCCAATCGTCGTGCGTGCTAAAATTAGGGTCGGTTTGTTTTTTTCCAACTGACCGGCTCGAATCGCTTGCTCAATCTGTTGGTGATCATGCCCATCGATTTGAATGGTCTGCCAGCCGTACGCCTCGAATCGTTTTGCCACGTCTTCCGAAAATGTCAGCTCAGTGTTCCCCTCAATCGTGATATGATTATTGTCGTACAAATAAATAATATTGCCCAAGCCGAGATAGCCGGCATAAGAAGCGGCTTCCGAAGCGACCCCCTCCATCAAATCCCCGTCGCTGACAATGGCATAAATATAATGATCACCAAAAAGATTTAATTCGTCCGTATCAAATTTTGAAGCCAGCATTTTGGAAGCAATCGCCATGCCCACGCCATTGGCAAATCCCTGTCCCAGCGGACCAGAGGTGACCTCTACGCCGGGCAGGCAGCCATATTCGGGATGTCCCGGCGTTCTGCTGCCGAGTTGTCGAAAAGATTTCAGGTCATCCAGATCAACATCATAGCCGCTCAAATAAAGCATGGTATATAACAGCATGGAGCCATGCCCGGCTGAGAGCACGAAACGGTCACGGTTTATCCACTGCGGATCTTCAGGGTTGAATTTCAAAAATTTGGTCCAAAGAATATAAGCCACATCTGCCATGCCCATCGGCATGCCGGGATGGCCCGAATTGGCTTTCTGTACGCCTTCCGCACTCAAGATTCTAATCGTATTGACTGCTAATTGATCCAGATCTGAAATTGAATGTTTGTTAGTTGTCGCCATATCCGATACCTTTGCCCTTACAATTTGATTTAATAGCACCCGCGGACATACCGTCCCTAAAGGGACTCAATGGTGGTCAAGATGATAAAGCTATAAACATTTTATCCCTACGGGATTTAAACTGGACTAAAGAAACAAATTCCAACATTAGAATCATCTATAAATCTTGTTCCGTTAGGAACAACATGTTTATAGATTTATTCTTTCCGTTCATCCCCACGTCCCTTTAGGGACGGCATGTATATCTGCTATGGTTTATAGTTTCAGATTGATTCCATCGCTGGGAGCGATGGAATCAATCTATCGATAAATTTTCAAACTAAAAAATTAAGCCGAAACGAGTATAATTCAATCAACTGGTCTTTCCTATCAAAAATATCACTTCCGTTTATTTGATCAGCACCATCTTCTTTGTCTGAATCATTTTTCCGACTTTCGATTTGCAAAAATAAATTCCGGATTGCAAATTCGAAGCATCAAATTCAATTTTATAAAAACCAGCTTCCTGATTTTGATGCACCAGTGTTTTCACCTTTTCACCCAATAAGTCATAAACCGTAATTTCGACGCGACTAAGAGCGGAAAGCTGATAGCCAATCGTGGTGGAATTATTAAAAGGATTGGGATAGTTTTGTAACAATTCAAATGATCCCGGCTTATTTTCCTTCCTGTCTTGCACCGATAATCGCGTACCTTCCTGCGCCCATTTGATAGCAGCCTGAAATAATTTCCAGCCGTCTGCTGTGACGCTGGTGGCGCTGGCGTCATACAGGAAAAAAGCAACTCTTCTCGCGGCTGCGATTAGCTCTTTATTCATCATGGCGCCGGTTTCGTAAGCGAAAATAGTCGCTTTGCTGGTATCGCCAGTTACGGTAGCGATAATCTGAGCATTCTCGTTGGGCACGCCCCAGGTTAAATCCGTTGCTGTTTCAGTCACCTGAATGCTACCCGATAAACCGGCTGCCAGAGGGTGAGTTCCATCTTTTATATCAATTATCGTGCCAGTTGTTCTGCCATAGTCCACATTGGATCGGCGACCAGTCCAGCCAAAATCATCAAATAAGGTCATCTCCCAACCAATCATCGGCACCGGGACATTGGTCAATTCGGCTCGAATTTTAGTGGGGGAAATAACCGTAGCTGAAATGAAAATCAAATCTTTGCCAGCGATATCGAAAGCAAGTGGATCAGCATCATCTTGAATCGTTGCCTGGTAATTATTGTTGATCAGAAAATCTCGGATCGCCCGATCGCCATCATTCAAGATCGGCGAGCCGACCACCATCAGCACCTTTCCGACGGCCGTTGCATTCGATACCAAAACAGTCACTGGCGCTGAATATTGAAAATCGCCCTGCTCGCCGATTGCCTTTGCCGTCAATTGATAGACGCCAGCCCTGGTCGGCGTCCAATTGAATTGAAATGGCGCAGTTTGGGCTTCACCAATTTTTATTTTATTAGCTAAAAATTCTACTTTCAATATATTACCTTCGGAGATCGAAGCGGTTGCCTGGATGGGAATGACATCCGCAGTCGTAAAACTCGCTTCGTCATCAGGGGCAGTCATATCGACACCAATCGTGATCGGTTTTCCAGTGGACGATTTTATCGCCTCAACTGCAATAGCTAAATATGCCAGCGGCGCATTCCAATTAAGGCAAATCTCATTGGAAGCATAACTTTCCATCACATCAATATAGGATTTGGCTGGTAGATCAGAGGGATAATTCGGGACATTATCCTCTTGCCCAGGATTTGGTCCGCCGACTAATAATCCCGGGATGGGATCAACGATACCATCTCCCTCCGACGGGCGATGATGGGGATGCATTGGGGACTTGCTGCCGTAGCCGGTGACAAAGGAATAGGTGGTCGCATTTCTGCCCAACAGGTAATCTAAATTGGCAATGGCGGCTTGAAGATAACCAGGGTCAGAGGTCAATTTGAACGCTTGAATCAAAGCCATGCCCTGATTGGCAGCCAAGCCATTGCTGCCCCAGTAAAATTCTCTAATCGAAACACTATAAGCCGAGGCAGTGTATTCATTTTTTAATTGATTCGCCAATCCGATCAGCCGATTTTTCAACGCCGTGGTATCGACTTTCGAGGTCAGCTCTTTTCGATAATGAGCTAACGAATAAAATCCCAACGTGCTCACCGATGGCCAGCCAGGCACTGAAGTATTCGGATCAGCAAAAGGATTGACGACCGTAATAAAGCTATCCAGTTTGGTGGTAATATACAGCTCGACGGCCGCCCATTTGAATTCATCGCTAACATTGCTATCGCCGTATTCGCCCGTATTGATGTCAGGATTGTACTGTTGATTGACCTGCGACTGCCTATAAAAAACGCTGGGATGAGCTCGCGCCCATTTCCAGGAGTTCAAGGCAGCGGTCAGGCAGGTGTCGGCGAAACCTGGTAATGCGGAATCAAAGCTATGAAATATGCGACTTGCCTGAGCCATCACCGCGGCAAAATCCAATGCAGCCGGGGTGCTCTTTTGCATCACATAGCGCGGGGCGGTTACCTGATGTGGCATCACCATTCCGCTGAAATTTGCCTCGGTGCATTTATGGTAAACGCCGCCATCTTCAGGGTCCTGCATGGTCAACATCCATCGGATATTCCATAACGCCTCATCAAGGATATCTGGAACCGGGTTATTGCTTTCTGGAATATTAAGATGCAAGGCAGCACAATATTCCGGGAAATGTTCATAAGTAGCAAGCACGGTATAGGTGCTGATCCCGGAGTTGACGATGTATTTATTATAATCTCCGGCGTCATACCAGCCTCTAGCGCAGGCGATGAAACTTCCCTCGGGACGCACAGCAGAAGCTGCCGAGCCATGAATAATGACTTGATCGTCCGGATGTCCTAACGGGCGTTTCCATTTGCCAGCAAACTGCTCAAACAATTCCAGCGAGGCGCGTTGAAAATAAAAGGCTTTAGTAGCGCCTCTTGCCACTTCCTGATAGACACGCGGCTTGATATCAAAGGGCCAGGAATGACCCATATCAGGAACCAATACGACAAATGTCCCCAGCGTTCTCAAAGCACTAAAGTCCGCCTTCTTAACGCTTTCCTGGGACGGCGCCCAGACCTTTACGGCGCTTAAATTTCCAACGAAAACAGTGTCGCTTAAATCTGGTGTCGTAATATAGAATTGACTGCCGGGCGCGTCCACAATAACAGCCGTCTTCGGTCCTTCCGAGTAAAAACCGATCTGGCTTAACCGAATGGCTTCAGTTCGGGTTTGAGCAGTGAGTGATTGAATAAATAAAAAGATCAGCAGGCTACAAAGGGAAAATGTAACTCTTTTTTTCATGGCTTGCTCCTGATGATTGATTTTTTCAACTATTGACCGGTCACTGCGAGTGACCGGTCAATGTCCATAAAAGGCTTGTATATTAACTCCGATTACCAATTATCCGTTCTAAACGATGAGGCTGGCAAGCCGGCGCCATTGAATAGCGTGCTTTCTTCTGTGTTGCTCCAGGCGTAGCGCACGGCAACTGGGTTCTTAATTTCAGGATGAGAAATCACCAGCTTGTTGCCTTTTATCTTTACCTCCGCTTCCTTGAAGACTGAGTCAGGTCCAGCGATTAAAAAATGATGCGCGCCGTTCTGCGATTTTAAAACCAGTCCTCCATCAGCATATCTGAACGAGAGAATGATTTTATCGTTTTTAACTTTCATCGCTTTGTAAAGCGGACCGGAATAGACAACTTTTTTGCCGTAATCCTTTGCCAGCGCCCAGCGAGCCAATCGTTCTCCAACATCCTTTTTATTAGCTGGATGAATATTGTTGGGATTGCCAATATCGAGCGTCACCGCCATCCCTGTTTTTGGCGTCGATAGAGTCAAAAATTGGGCTTCTCTCAACCGCTGGGATTGGGTCTCGCCATAATTGTACGGTGCAATTAGGACATAATAGAATGGGAAATCGCCGCGCTGCCAATCTACTCGCCAATTCTGAATCATCAACGGAAACAGTTTTTGATATAATTCCGGCTGACCGGTATTGCTTTCGCCCTGATACCAGATCGCACCTTTAATGGCGTAGGGAATAAGCGGATGAATCATGGCATTGTATAACGCCGTTGGCGTATTCGCTGAAAGATCGATGGGCAGTTTCGGTCGGGAAAAATATTCTTCTTCTGCAGCACCAAAGACATAAAACTTACCCGCTAAATATTCAGCCACGGACAGGTATTTCCAATCTCCGCTCAGCGAAATTGTTTCATTTGAGTCGAACGGATGAATTTTCATCTTCTCTTTCTGACCATAGATACCACCGCCGCCCTGGGCATCAATCACCCGCACCGCGATAGTCATTGTTTTTTCAGTGACCAATTCTTTTGGAATCGAGTAAATTCTATCGGTCTGCCAGTGGCCATCGACTTCATAGCCGCCGACTTTTTGACCGTTCACAAAAGTAATATCCATATCGTCAATGGGACCTAATTCCAGCACCAGATCGCAATTCAGCCAGCTCGCTGGAATTTCAATTTGTTTTCGGAACCAGACGGTTCCATCGAAATTTCCCATCTCAGTATTTTCCCATAGTGTCGGCAGATTCATTACTCGCCAGCGACTGTCATCAAATCCAGGGCTGGAACATTCTCGATCTTGAAAATCGAGGTTCTGCCATTTGCTCTTGGCCGCCTTGTTACTGACATCCAGAATAGGATGGCGATTGAGCCATTCATTCAGCTTCAAAATTTCCGTCCTGCTTTCTTCGATGGTTTTTATGATCGATTTATATTCTTCTAATTGGCTAAGAAACCGTCCGCTGGTCCAGGCCTGGGCAGGCGTTCCGCCCCAACTGGTGTGGATCAAGCCGATCGGGACTTTTAATTCTTCCTGCAGCTTCCTGCCAAAATAAAATGCGGTGGCGCTAAAGCCTGCCGCAATTTGCGGATTGGATTCCTGCCATTCACCAGTACAGTTAAATTTCGGTTGATCCGAATAGGCTCGTGTTACGGTAAACAATCGAAGATTCTTATTGCCTGCCGTTTGAATGGCCTGTGCCGAGCCTTCGATCAAATCTCGCGGCGGCCACCCAGCTAGAGGCATTTCCATATTCGATTGTCCCGAACATACCCAGACTTCACCGATCAGAACATTTTTATAGATAATTGTGGAGTCGCCGATCTGAAGCGTAATTTCATAAGGGCCGCCAGCCTTCGGCGTTTTCAACTTTGCCTGCCAGAGACTATCTATCTGTGCTGTAGCCTGAGCCGAAGCGCCCCAGCTCGCTTTAATAGAAATTTTTAAATTGGGATTCGCCTTGCCCCAAAATGGCGCGTGCGTTTTTTGCTGCAAGACCATGTGGTCGGAAAAGATGGTGGGCAACTCAAAATTACTCTTCTTACCACTCTGTGCATTAGAAAGAAAGAGTGTACAGAATAATAAAATAAAAACCACTTTTCGAATAGACATAAATTGCTCCTCCTGGTTAGAAGAAAGACCGATTCCACTTATACAGAGTGTGTAAAAACAATTAAATTTGCTGTCATTCCGAACGGAGCGAAGCGGAGTGAGGAATCTCCAGATTTAGCAAACCTAATGAGTTGAATAGATTCCTCACTTCGTTCGGAATGACATGGTTCGCTTAGAAATTTTTTATTTTCGCACAGTCTTATCACGTGGACTCCATCTGTCGGCTGACGGATGGAGTCCCTTTGTCATTTACCTTTGTTATAATGGTTTGCTACAAATAAACATTCGAAGCAGGTATTTACCCTCTCCCAGAATGTAACGGTCATAAGAATGTTCCAGCTTCATCTGATTTACTTCAAGTCCAGCCGCTTCAAAAAGCGAAAGCCAGGTCGCCAGCGGAAAAAGGCCGATGGGACACGAATCACTTTGAATTTCTAACTCACCCTTACGCCGAATCAAATAAACGACGGTCGCTTCATAGGTCATCCTGGCAGGTTTCACTATATAATTATTTTCAAAAATGGTGATCTCGACATCTCCTTTGGCGCCAGTATAGACAAAGTTGTTTTCTCTGAACTCTTCACTGATATGAGCGACGATCAAGAGTACGCCACCTGGCTTCAGGTACCGGGATGCTGTCAGAATCGCTTTTCTGAGATCTCCGACTGTCGTCATGTGGCCTATGGAATCCGGAATAGTCACGGCATCAAAGCGCTCCTTCAAATTTATGTTTCGCATATCACCACAAAGATAGGTGATTTCGGGATTGAGCTTCGCTGCAACTTCGAGCATGTTTTCGCTCAAATCGATCCCTGTCATTTTAAAATGCTGTTTAAAAGTATGATCATAGATCCCTGCGCCACAGCCAAGATGAAGCAATGTTCTAACTTCGATGCTTGAATTCTCCTTAATTATCTTAGCGAATGACTCTGTTTGTTCTCTGTAATCATCGGGAGAAGTGATGATCGATTCCGTCCAGGCAAGATCATAATAGGGGCGCCATTTGTTTTTTTTCATAATTGACTTCCTAATCGAAATCAGGCAAAAGTGGAATCCGCTTTGGGAGCATGTAAAACTAATAAATTTGTTGTCATTCCGAATGAAACGGAGCGGAATGAGGAATCTCCACGTTTAACGAAACGAATGAACTAAACAGATTCCTCACTTCGTTCGGAATGACATAGCTCAATTAATAATTTTTATTTTTACACAGTTTGTAGAAATGGACTCGACCTAGCTTGAAAACTAAATCGAAAACCAATGATTAAATTTTATTAGAAAAACATTGTCTGGATAAATATCAAACATCGCTTTCAAGTCATAAGAAAAATCAAAGCCGCCGTCAGTCACGCGCTGGCTGCGCCCATGTGTCCAGACCAGATAAAATGTCGAGCCAGGTTGGTATTCCCAGCGCAACACCAGGTTGCTCCGAAACGCCCTATAATTGAAATTGGGATTGTCGATCTGATAATCCTGAATTCCATCCCGATTCTCATCCACATCAATATTTCCTGTTTGAGCATCGACCTGAATCTCATCTCCGCCCAATGCCAGATAGCGATCAGCCATTCTTTTCGCTTTCGAGTTTGTAATGCTTTTGAAATCGGAATAGTGCCCGGCTGAAATAAACGGCTGGCCATAATATTGGATGGACAGATCCGGCGTCAGATAATAATTCAATCGAATGGTAAAATCAACTGTTTTTTGATCGAGGCGACCGACGATGTAGCGCGGCGTTTCTCCTGACACATCGTTTTTCAATTTGGTGGTCACATACTGCCAATTATCTTTCTTCACGCTGTAATCGGGTGAGAACGAGAAATCCAGCTTATTGGAAGCACGAACATTTAACGAAGCAAAGATGCTCTTTTCGTCAGAAACATTATCATTAAAAAATGACTTGAAGAAGCCGACATCGAACCGCAGGCGCTTTCGGGAATCGCTTTGAACATGATAATGCGCCATGGTAACATCAGGCAGCCGGATCGCCGGCCCGCCACGAAGCAAGTGGGTTTCAAGCTGATGTTGATCTCGCTCGATAAAGCCATGAATATTCCAGAAATTTTTAAAGGTGAGGCTGGCATCTAGCTCCCACACATCATATAAAAATTCCCGATTAAAATTCCAGAAATTCGTTTCCTCAAAAGATAGCTCATAGCTATTCAAAATGCCTACAGGCTTATTGACCACATAAGCAATCGATGTCCCCTGTCCAATCAGATTTGCCTCTTGCATGTAGCCCAGATCATTCAATTCCAGTTGCGGCGAGAGCCAACCCAGGATGGCTTCAAACCGCCAGCGGCCATTGCCCCCCTTGCCGATCTCAATTTTTCCGCCAGTGCCAGTCAAAGATGTTCGGGATGAATCGAGCGTGATATGTTTGGCGTCGGGACGCTGGAAATAGTGAGCCGATGAGCGTTGCAGCCGAGCCATCGCATTCTGATTTCCCCTGACATGGCTGAACATCCCCATCGCATTGATGTAATACGTGCGATTCCCCCACTGCATGGTGCCATCGATGCCGCCGGTATAAGCAGCCTCTGGCAGAACACTTTTTAGATTGCAATCGAGCTGGCGATTGACCGATGTTACCATCGCGCCCAGGGAGTGATTTCCCCCGGCGAAGTCACGCTGCAATCTTGCGACGTAATAGTTTGTAAATGGCTCGACTGTTTCATGATGCGAATCATTCCCATTCTGAATTTCAGCCGATTCTTTGGCAGTCACAGTATTCAAAATTCCCAGCGACCAGCCTGAAGGCGTTTTGCCAGTGATTTTCGCTGCGCCCAGAATGGTGGTATTGTTCGGCACATCCGCATATTCTCCTGGCTTCAATTCTGGATCATGTTCTGGCGCCCGACCGATGCGCCGCGAATAGAACAACATATTTCCTTCCAGATTGAAATCCAGCATCTGCTTGCCTTCCATAAAGAACGGTCGCTTCTCATCATAAAACGTCTCGAACGCGGTCAAATTAACCACCGACGGATCAGCCTCCACCTGTCCAAAATCCGGATTAACAGTAAAATCTAAATTAAAATTTCCCGCCAGTCCGATGCGACCGTCAAGTCCCAGACTTTGTCCCCATTTCTGGCCGGATTTGGTAAATGGATTTTTCGCATCGGGCTGGAACCGATTCAGGCTGCCGCGCAGGTAGGGCAACAATTCCACTCGTCGGGGATTGGGGATGCCGCGAATCCCTTTCAAAATGCCGAAACGATGCACCCGACCCTGAGAATCCAATGGGATTAGCTGAAACTGGGATTCCTCCCCATATCTCTGAATCCAGCGCCAGACATGAAGTCCCCATACCTGCTCATCCTTTTTGGCAAACCTGAGCTGGCTGAACGGAATGCGCATCTCTGCGGTCCAGGCTGAATCATCGAGCGCGGTCTTGCCATCCCAGACCGCATCCCAACTTATATCATACGACCAGATGCCACCGCTATCGAACTGGATTAAATCGATCTTGCTGCCGCTCGCTTTCAAATTAAATTCATAGCCAGTCCGATGATCATAATAGCTATCAAAACAGATGCCCACGATATCGCCAGCCCAGTCATCATGGCGCGTAAATCGAACATCAATTTTTTCCGGCTCATTATCGTAAGACCGAATGGCGACATACAAATTATCGTTATCATAAACAATTTTAAATTCAGTTTTCTGAGAGCCGGGCTTCCCTTCATAGGGTTGCTGCTGAATGAAATCGCCGACCCAGCCGTCTTTTCCCGTCCAGCAGGCATCACTCAATCCGCCATCGATCTTAGGAGGCTCAGTTTCCAGGCGCAGAGCCTGACAAACTCGTTTGGGAATTTCTTGAGAAATAGCAATTGATATTGGGAGAAGAGATAAAAGGCAGATTACCAAAACACGCTTCAAAATGCCTCCACTCGATACCTTCATTATCTAAACAATAATTTCGTGTTCGATGATCAAAGAAGCACACTGAAAAAAATATTGCCCAAAAAGAGCAATGGAATATTGGAGTGAGGGAATTTGCCTTTCAATCCCTTCATTCCATAAAAATACTCACTTCCGACGCAAGAAAAAGTTGACATAAATATTTTGATCTGGCAAAACTTTTATAACCTGGGTTGTATCGTGATACCCTTCGCACGAGGCTTTGATCGGGTAGGTGCCGCATTGAATTCTAAACCAATATTGGCCCCAAACATCAGCGATCTCTAACAGGCTATCGCCTAAAAGCACTTTTCGATCAGGGACTTCGTATTGTAAGGTTTTTGCCTGGAGGGTCGCTCCGGTAATGTCATCAAATATTTTCTTCGCATCCCATTGTGCCAGAGACGGATTCGTTTGAAGGCTTTGATTATATAAGGTAACATCCTGAAATTCGCCATAGACTTTACCAGTAGCGGAATTGGGTGTTAAATTAAAATCATGGGTTACAGTTTTGCCGCCCAAAACGGTAACTTGTTCGGTCAAATCCCCATAATTGAGGGCTGAGCATGTTAACTGATAAGCCCCTTCATCAATAGAAGAAATTGAATAATTTCCGTTGGTATCCGTAGTTGCTAAAAGGCTATCCTCAAAAAAAATGTAGGCGGGATGAATCGTAGCCGAATTTAAATTTTTCACAGTTCCTGTTATGGTTCCATAGGTTTGTTCGGGTTCTGTGGGATTGTCATCACAATTCATAATAATTAATACAACACTTATTCCAAGCAATAAAATCAAAAACAGCTTTTTCACTTTTAATTCCTTTCACTTAAAATTCAAAACCAAAATGCAAAAGTGACCATCATCCGCTAATGGGCAGGTGACGGTCACATGCTAAACGTTTATTTGCACAATATCATCTTCTTGACCTGTTGAAGCGAATGATCCTCAGCCTGAATCAACGCTTTATAAAAGTAAACTCCCGAAGGAGCTGAAAGGCCATTGTCCATCAATCCATCCCACTGTCGCGTATGATAACCAGCGTGCATTTGTTCATCGACAATCGTCCTGATTTTTTGCCCTCGCTCATTGTATATCGCTAACGAAATTCGCGATGGTGCTGACAAGCTGAATCCAATCGTTGTATTCGAATTGAACGGATTGGGATAATTTTGATTCAGCGTGAAATCGTTGACGATATCGTTATCTCTATCAACGATTCCAGTCGAACCTAAATTATAAACTAATTCGATGCCTTGATCCAGACCGAGATTCCGGGAATATTTTTTGTCAGTCGCATTATTCCAGTGTTCATGAACGCCCATACTTCGGGGAAGGGGTTTCCCATCCTTTTCGGGATCGTAAATAATCCCCTCTGCCCAGTTTAAAGAATCCGCTGCTTGATGTAAAAAGTCATCGGCTGCTGGATAATGTGGGAATGGCCCATGATCATCACGAGGATCAAACGCACCTTCCGTCGGATGATTTTTATCAAATTCATGAAACAAGAAATCAAAGCCAACAGATTCAATCGCCACTGGATCCTGAGAGAAAAACAACGATGAGGGCCAATCGTTATTAAACGGCGTCATTTTCCATTTAATCGGAGGATGGCCCCAATTTATGGAACTCCATAATCCATCCACCAGATATAAAACAGTTTTGCCTCCCAGATCTTTATGCCCCATGATATCAACGAAGCAGCGGTAAGCTCCATATTCACCATTGGAAGTATCAGCGGTACCATTGGGGCAGGGCAAACTCGGATGCCACTTGGAAGCGCCGCCATCAGTCAGAACAAATGTCCCAAAATGGTTTTTGCTGGTCAGAGAAATACCAGCTCGATGATGTTTCTTGAATACCGGGAGATTAATCATATAAGTGGCTTCAAGGTATTTATTCACCATCCCATCCTTCAGACTTCCGTCGCTGGCAAATATTTCAAGAGAAGTTGACTCTGATAGCTTGGTGCGTCCAGAGCTTGTTCCCCAATATTGAACATTTGGAAAATCACCATGACATTTATTCCAAAATACATTTTCAAAATCTTTTCCAGGATCACCAACGCCAATGTCTTTCTGGGCAACGCCGGCTACATTGATCAATTGATTCAATATCGCATAGACTAATTGTGGGGACGTGTTTACTGCTGTTTCCCCATAAGCCCAGGAATTTGCATAGCCATTCAAATTTATTTTGATGACAATTTTTTCTCCGGCGGTATAACCAACATCACCTCTATCATGGGTCTTGTTATAGTATCGAAAAATTGCATTCCAGGCAGCGGCATCTGTTGTTTCACCGGTCATCTTTTGTAGTCCATCAGATACCATTTTATTGACTACACTCTGATTCGTATTCGTATCCATTGACCAATAATTGGTTCTGGTATTCGGACAGTTTTCGTTGGTAGCATCTGGATCATGAATCCAAACGACCCGGCCAGGATATAGTCCTTTTCCCTCGCCCATTGGCTGATTGGGACCTTCCAACGTTGATTGATAATTCGCATAAACCTTTTTATTCTTTTGTAAATACGAGGAGGCTCCAAGAATTATCGCTAATAACATCGTAAACGAAAATAAGATATATCGCGATTCATAAAGGTACTTCCTGGCTTTTTTAAACAATACCACCGAAGAAAAAAGTCCCAACATATAAATCACAAAAGATGACGCAATGGGCGCTGCCGCCCGCATGCACGGATAAGCCGCGCGACTTGGCTTGGGAATCACTCGAATTAGAAACCAAATTAGCGACGTTAATCCAATAATTGGAAAAAATAACCTTTTAATCATTTGTTTCATACACACCTCCAGGTTGCAGATTAATATTAAATATAAAAATAAATTATTATCTCTTTGGGGATTTAATTTTATCTTGCCATTACCGAAAGGTCCAAAAAATGGACTCATTTTACCTTCAAAGTATCCTTCAACACGTCAACTGAACTTTTCCCCACCATAATTTCAAAATCCCCTGGCTGAACCACTCGTTTCATATTCAGGTCAAATGCTTCCAGCTTGTCAGGTGAAATAGTAAATTTAACTATCTTACCCTCTCCCGGGTTCAATATAATACGGGCAAAATCCTTTAATTCTTTCACCGGACGGGTGGGAACGCTGATTACATCGTGAATATAAAGCTGAACAATCTCATCGCCCTTCGCTTTGCCGGTATTGGTTACTTCGACCGACACTTCTGCCGTGCCATCGACTGCTATTTGCTTGGGAGAAATTTTCAAATCTTTATAATCAAATGTCGTATAGCTCAAGCCAAAACCGAATGGATAGAGCGGCGAGGAATCAGTCAAAACATAGTCACGGAATAGACTGGGCTTTTTGTTATAATAGCAAGGCAACTGTCCCACCGAACGCGGAAACGTCACCGGCAACTTGCCGCTGGGATTCACCCTTCCAAAAATAACATTGGCCACGGCATGACCGGTCTCCTGCCCCAGATACCAGCATTCGATAATGGCTGGCGCTTTTTCCTGCAAGTAATTGATCGAGATGGGCCGGCCGTTGATTAACAGCACAACGACTGGCTTACCATAATTAAGTATGGCCTCGGCGAGCTCATTTTGCCGGCCGACTAAATCCAAATTGTCCCGATCACCCAAGTGATTTTCACTCCAGGCTTCACGGCAGATTAATTCATTTTCGCCCAAGACCAGAACCACAGCATCGCTCTGGTTGGCAACTTTGACCGCTTCAGCTATCAGTTTTTTATCGGTTTCCAGATCGCCCAAAATCGGATTTTCGTTCACCTGCCAGTGGCATTCTTTATTCAAAGTGAGCTTACAGCCTTCAGCGTAAAGCACCTTGAATTTGCCGGCTGCAAATTCTCGAATTCCCTCGAGCACGCTCACCCCTTGCATGGGCCATGACGAATATCCACCCAGGTGAACGTCGGGGGCATTGGGTCCGATCACCGCCAGCGTTTTGATCTTTGTCGCATCAAAGGGCAAAGTGTTTTTATCATTTTTCAATAGCACCATGGCTTCGTGGGCAGCTTTCAGGGCCAGCGCTTTATGCTCCGCATTGTTAAAAACTTTGTCCATATTTTCAATGTCGATATAGGGATCATCGAACAAGCCAGCGGTGAATTTCACGTGGAGAATACTTTTGGCGGCGCGGATGATATATTCTTCGGACACACTGCCTTTTTTGACCTGATCAACCAACGGACTGAAACATGCCCCACTACCCAATTCATAATCTATTCCGGCAATCACGGACAGCACGCCGGATTCGACAGCATCAGCCGCAGCTTTATGATCGCGATAGGTCACATCCAGGCCGCCGCCATCGCTCATCACGTAGCCTTGAAAACCCCATTCATTCCGAAGAATATCAGTCAACAATTTTTTATTGATATGATTCGGCACGCCGTCCCATTCGTTGTAAGATGCCATCACCGATTGGGCATGGGCACGCTTGATCGCCATCTCGAAGGGATAGAGATGGGTTTCGTGAAAAACGCGTTCCGGAAAAATCACTGGTGAAATATTTCTGCCGCCCTCTGATTGACCATGTCCGGCAAAATGTTTCAACGTCACTGCCAGATGGTTATGGCCGATGGTTTTGCCTCTGCCTTGAAATCCGAATACCGCCGCCATTCCCAGGCGAGAAACCAGGTACGGATCTTCGCTGTAACATTCTTCGGTTCTGCCCCAGCGGGGATCTCGCGCTAAATCAACCACTGGCGACAAGACCTGCCGTGTGCCTCGTGAGCGACCTTCCAGCGCAGCAACGGCAAATACCTGTTCGACCAGCGTTGTGTCCCAGGTGCTACCCAACGCGATCGCCTGCGGAAAGCTGGTCGCGCCGGGTACCATCAAGCCATGCAATGCTTCATTGAACGTCAAAACTGGAATACCCAGTCGGGTCTTCTCGATCATATATTTTTGAATTCCATTCATACACAAAGCTCGTTTCCTGGGCGATTGCATCCGCCAGAGCCCTCTTGAGTTGAAAGTCCCGACGCCACGATTGAGAATGGCCGTGTCCTGAACGCTGATAAAATCACCCTTCTCATCAAAAGCGTTGGTATCTCTTGAGAAGAAAGAGATTAGCTGGGCGACTTTTTCTTCCAGCGTCATCCGTGCCAGTAAATCTTCAACCCTTAGTTCGATTGGCAAAGCTGGATTTTTATAGTCCGGTCCCTGAGCAAAAACCGAGGTAGCTAACACCACACAAAAAAATACAAATAGCTTGTTCATAGCATTGGTCTCCTGGGTTTTGTTAATTCAAGCATTGAAATTAAAGCTGGTAATACTCGAATTTCTTAATTTTTAATTACAAAATAAAATTGTAATACTGATTCCCTGACTCAGAGCGATGAAATCAGTATGAACACTATCCTGAATGATTAAATGAAAATTGTTGCCATTTCCTGAAAGACCCATTAAAAGCAGACATCCAAATCATCGATTGGGAACGGACCGATGGGCGTGAAACACTTTCCACTGTCCCTCTTTCAGCATAAAAAGGATGGACTCTGCAAAAGGCACAGAGAACTGACGGCCATCTTCCAGAGTTGCTGAAGAGGTGCCCTCACCCACCCAGAGCGCCAGTGTCGGTGAAATTACGGTTACATGTTTCTGGGAATAGGTGTATGACACCTGCTTCAGACCTTGAAAGTCTTGTTTTGTCGCATTTAGCGCTTCCTGTCGTGTCCAGCGAATGCGGCCGTCTTCAATGATCACGCCTTTATCCATTTCCAGCACATAATTGTAGAGGGCGTCAACATCTCGCCCTTCGCCAGCTTCTTTCATTTTGGCCTGTACGTCAAAAATTGCGCTTTCTATGTTTTGCCGATGTCCGACCGAAACCGCTGTTCGATTGCATTGTATAGTTCCCACTAACATAATGCATGCGAGTAGTAATATGACTTTCGACATAATCTGCATAATTTTTCCTTTCTGCTTATTTTTTTATTATTCAATCTCGTATAGACTTTTGTTCTAATTTTTTATTTGCTACAATTCTCGGTTAATCTCGTGAGCGCCCATTAGCCCTTTAAAATAATATCCGCTCTATAGCCTCAAAGGTTGTCATATCCAGAATCTTAAACGAATCTGGCACATAATTTTGAAGATTAATCAATTGCTGAATCTCAGAATACGACGCTGACAATGCAACCTGATAAACTTTTTCAGGATCAATTTTCTCGTCCGCCGTCGGATAAAAACGAAGCTGGGATTTTCTTTCAACAAATCCGTTTTGATGGCTCAGAATGAGCGAGCCTTTCATCTGCATCACAGCAATCGGTGTGGTAAAATCAAGTGAGGCAATATCGACCCATTGGATGATTCCCGGCAAACCTGCCTGAAGCTCCGGCGGCGCCTGCACGGCTTGCAGGGCAAAATCAGATCCGGTCGCGGTTCGGATAGCATCGGCAAGACGCTCAAAAACTTGGCCGAAGGTGTTCTCATTTTCCGCAACCCGGGCAGTATTCTCAAAAGCATGGGACCAGTTCCAGCGACTGTCGAAATGCCGAACCTTGACAATTTTAAGCGGATTTTCCTGAACCACCAGCAGGTCGGTGCCACAAGGACTATCGCTCTGCAGTTGGAAAAGGAGGTTATAAGGCCGGTAAGCCGAGGGATTATCCGCTGCCACCCAATAGATGAGCTTCTTTGGCGACAGGGGATTGTAGTAATAGAGTCCCATCACTGCGTTCTGGACAGGAAGTTTTACGCCATCCGAACAGACGATCTCTTTGCCGAATTGAACCGGCAATTGATATTGCATTTTCCGAACAAGCTGATTTTCATCCGCTTTGCCGATTAAAACCAGATGGTATTTTTTTAGATCCGATTCGTTCACAGCCGTATCTGGTTTTGTTTTCAAATGACCGTATAGCAGTTGATGATTGGGCACACCATCTCTAATATCGCCTCCGTCGCCCACCCACATCGGATGGACGCTTTTACTAGCAGCGATGGCTGCTTGCGCCATAGCCTGTCGTGCTGATTCATTGCCACCAGTGCCGTAAACGATCAGCAGCGGTTCATGATGATAGAGATTGTGCACGCTGCCTGGTGTATGCAAAACAAACGACGGTCGATCGATCAAATCGGTTTTGGCAGACCAGTTCCCATTTTCTTCCGTCACGAAAATCGAATCTGGCAAAGGAGCATTCATCGTGATAAAAACTTTTCCATTGACAGAAATTTTCAAATCCTGCTTTGGATCGAAAGGAGATTTCGGCACCTGAATTTGCAAGGCTCGGATGTTTTCCAGATTCAGATAGAGCTGATTTGCCAGCCCAGCCGTCGCTTTGAAACGCGCCGGACCAGGCAGCTTGCCCCATTCCGCCACTTTGAGCCAGTAAGCTTTACATGCCTGACGGTCAGTCGCAGTATAATCTATGTTTCGAACTTCACGGCTTTCGGGACGAACCTGATCATACATCCACTTCAAGGCGCGATTGTTGCCTTCAACATAGTTCCAGGCGGCATGTTGCAATCCAACGGTCTCGTCGATGATGACCTGCCCGCCGGCTGCGAATAATTTTTGGAGCGGCGATCGAGAGCCGAGAACCGGCACCGACGGATCATCCACACTGTGTACCGAATAGAGAGGAACGTGCAGGGAATTCAATATTGGCTGATCATTACCATAGCCGCAAACCGGTCTTCCTGACGCCCAGCGATCCGGGTACCGCGACGCCATTTTGAAGGTGCCGCCGCCGCCCATGCTGGCGCCAGTGATGTGAATCCGCCGATCATCGATCCGCCAGTTTTGTCGAACATAATCCACGGCATCCAGCACGTCAGCTTCGGATAGGTCGGTATAGCCGCCGCCGCGAGCGCGACCTAAAACATGAAGCTCAAAGTAATCGGGATTGCTCCTTACGCCACCAGAATAGTCCAGGTGATTGCCGCCGTAACCGTGCATGTTCACTACCAAAGGATATGATTTCCTGGAATCGTAGCCCGAGGGGATCGCAATCTTAAAAGGCTGTCCAGAATCATCGACCTGCGAAAGATAGGCCCATTCCTGTACACCAGACAGCGTATCCAGAACAGCGTGATTTTCTCGTATGGTTTGAGTCCATTGATCCAATCGAAATAGCGCCTGAAGCGTGCGGTCGGCCTCTTCCCCATCCTGCTTTTGATAATAGGAAGTCAGGTATTGCAGATACCGTACCCAGCCATGATATCGGGACATAGCATTGGAAGACAAAATTTCGGTTGAGTAATTCTCAAGATTCTGTTTTAATTGATCGAGCGCGCCGATGTAATAGATTTTCTCAGCCTCAAATTTTCGGGCATCTATATCATGGGCATTTGCCGATATTCGATAAAAGCCAGCCGTCAATTGACTCTGAATCGGTCTATCCAATACCTGACTCACCTGTTTAGCCCATTGTCTCTGGCTATCGAAAATATCAGCCTGAACCTGAACCTTATTGCGCTTATCATTGGGCGGACCGATTTGAAAAACGATATTTGGTTCCTTCGCAGCGGCGGGACGATCAATGTAAATCTGAAGCGCGGGACGCAGCTCCAGATCATCGACCAGAAAAGAATTTTGTCCCCACGCTGTTTTGATGACCAATTGTAATCCGGCAGGATCAGCCTGTTCCGGTACAAAAAACTGGTTTGATATTTGAACCCAGAGATCTTTGTCGCAGTCAGACCGGCCGATCATGATCTGTCGTGACTGACCCGCCTGCTGGTAAAATAGGAAAACGTCAACCTGTCCCCAATTTGCGCCAGAAGGTGGATTGCGGAACCAGCCATTAAAAAGATACCGGTACCCCGGCTGAATGATCGAGGAAATATCAGAACGAATTCCCGCTCCTTCCTTCAAAGGGAAAAATGCCAACGAACGCTTCCCCGAATGTTTCGCGAGATCATAAAGCTCGAATCGACAGGATTCAAACGCTTTCCAATTTTCCAGCTTTTTGGTTTCAAACCCGGGATTGACCAGCAGGTTCAAGGTTTGCGACTGAGCCAATGATGTGATGATGAACATGATGGCAAGAAGAATAGAGAGAGAAATTTTCAATTGTTTCATGGGCATATTCCTTTTAATTTATTTTTGATCACATGACCGTCACCTGCGAGGTGACGGTCATGTAGCGGTCACGTTTGCTTGCTATAAATAAATGGTATCCCCCTCCTTCATGATCAATTTATTGGGCGGATTAAATTTGGCAATGTTTTGTCGTTTCTGTTCCTCAGTCGCATTTGTTGGCGCGACATGAATGGGAATCACTTTTTTTGCCTTGATCATTTCGGCCGCTGCCATCGCGTCGGCTGGGCCCATATTATAAACGCCATCGATACATAGCAGGGCGTAATCTAAATGGAGCGGCTCCAACTGCGCCATCTCTGGAATCTTGGACGTATCGCCGCAATGGTAAATTTTAACGCTATCGATCTGGATGACGAATCCCACGCCAGTCCCTTTAGGATGATTCCCGTTGTACGCCTCGACTGCTTTAATCTTGATTCCCTTTGCCTCGGTCGAATCGCCAGCCGCCATCTTCGTACCACCAACATTAGCGCCTGGCCCAGAAAATATCAGACAGTCCGCTTTCTTCGTCACCTTATTGACCTGATTATGATCGCTATGGCCGTGGGACACCAGAATCAGATCCGCTAGCTCAGAATAGTCAGTCCCAGCAAAAGGATCGATGTAAATGACGATTCCCGCATTGGTCTTGATTTTTACGCTGGCATGACCGAGCCATTTCATCGTTCCGACCATGCTGCCGAAAGTAATGCTATCGATCGCTGAAATCTGAAATTGCTGCAACTGACCATTCTGGGAATGGACGGTCATAATCTGGGAAAAAATATGCTGAGGGAAAGTCAGCAAAATAGCTATTAATAAAATTCGTCTTGTCATGTGAAGCCTCTTCGGTTTATTAATTTTTTTCTATCTTACCAGAAGTAATTTCTTTATCTGGGCCGTTTCATTAAATTGCACTTTATAAAAATAAATCCCATTGGTCACAAGCTCTTGGTTATCATTTTCACCATTCCAGACGATCCGATGCACTCCACCAGGGCAATACCGGGATTCCAGATTTCGGACTAATTTTCCGTTTACATTAAATATTTGAATTTTAATCCACCCCGGCGCAGGCAATTCGTATTCGATGGTCGTGCTGGGATTGAACGGATTGGGATAATTCTGGCGAAGGATAAATGTTTGGTTATTCATTGGTGATCGTAGCTCTGGATTTTCGATAACAGTAAGCTCGCTAAAGGTGATGTTGGCGATATGGGTGAGAGTGGCTTTCAGTTGAGAGCTATCCTTTTGAAGCACGACTACCGCAGGAGTTTGATCCAGAGCAAACGTCATTTTTCTGATGGCCTCAGTAGCTACGGTTATTTGATTCCCATCTTTTTGGTTAATTTTCATGGTATGGGATTGGGCATGTAGGTAGTTGGGAATCAAAATTGTACATAAAAAGACAACTATCATTTTCTTCATAGTAGCTCCAAATTTATTGCTGCTTATGTGAATGACCAGTAGAACTTTTTGGCGACAATGGACATGTCGTCCCTAAAGGGACTCTCACCTTTCATTTTGACATTGAATCTATAAACATTTTGTTCCTAACGGAACAAGGCATCGCTATGAGTTTAGTGCTGGATTGGATCATTTAATCCATATTTCATCCCGTAGGGATGGAATGTTTATAGCAACGGCATCATAAATCCCATGAAGTCCCTTTAGGGACGGAATGTAATTGATCCAACTGGTCATCCATATTACTTAATCAGATTAAATTCAAATATCCCACTGGCGGATACTTCCATTTCTTAGCTTTGTCGTTCACGGCGAGGTGGATAGTTCAGACAATCCAGCGCCGCTCCCGTTGAACACTATTTACCAGTGCCTCCCGCGCCATATTGACATCATCCACAATCTGGAAATCATACATGCCGACACAGATAAAATCCGCGCCATTTTTAAAGGCATACTGAAAACCAACTTCTGGTTTAATCGCCCCGGCCGCCAGAGTTTTGAACGCGATCCAGGGTTGTTCGAGGCCTTGCATGTAAGCGATAGTTTCTTCGGGATTGGCGCACCAGATATTATCATGTTCCTGCTCCGCCTTCGCCGACCAGTAATCCAGCGGATGAAGCGTCTTCACCCAATAATCGGGTTTCAAGCCATAATCGACGCAGGCTTTGACTGTTTCCAGTGAGTGGGCGCCAATGCCAGCGGGCAAGCCACTTGTTTTGATCAACTCGAGAGCTTGAGCCATCAGTTCCATCTTGCCGTCCTTCACCAATTGATCGGCAATGCCACCCTGGACATAACAGGAATGCGCGCCGTTGTCGATAGACATTTTGATACCAGCAATGACGTCACCTTTGTAAGCGCAATCGGAGATAAACTGAATTTTGCCAATAGCTCGTTTCCAATATTCATTTATGATCTCACATAAAACTGGATTGGTCAGAAAACAATTGATCCCGCATTTTTCAGCCAGATAAAAGGTCTCGAAAATCTTGTCTTTGGTATGATATGACTTGACCAGTTTATCCACATAAATCAAATCTCTCGCATGCGCCCATCCCCCAACCAGATTCCCGCCCAAAATCAGTCGACTCAATTTTAAATCGCCGATATGACCAAATGGCAATGGGCCTTTCAAATCCTTCAATTTGGAATAATTGAACGATTTGACCGTCGCGCCAGTCACCGCATCGAGACTGTCTTTCAAATGTTTTCTTTCATAACTCTCCCAGCCCATTTTTTTCATGACTGCAAAAACGAATGCGCCAAAAACTGGGAGCGTCACCAGGCTTTTAATGATCTCTCGGCGATTCCAATCAAGCGAACGATTAGATGTTTTTTCCACAGGTTTATTTTCTGAGGGATTGATAGGAAGCAGTTTTTTTCTCTTGAACATCATCATCAGTTGCTTGAAGCCAGGAATACTGCTGGTGGGAAATATGGTCAAAACGGCCAGCGCCAGGAATTCAATCAAAACTTTATCCACGATCAGATAATGCCCTTCGGTTGGCGCTCCAAAGCCTGATCCAATGAATGGCGGATTTGCTACGTAATAAAGCAGCAAGAGGATCATGCCCGAAATGCTGGCGACACGAGAGAGAACGCCGAACAGCAGTCCCAGGCCAATCAGGATGAGCCCCCAGGTATTGAGGAAATCCACCACTTTTAATGCCGCAGGATTGGAGGCAATCCAGTTGAACACATCTTTCAATATCCATCGGGACGAATCCAGATAGGATGCCGAAGACCAATTGGGCGTAAATAGTTTCGCGATCCCTTCGTAAAGAAAATGCCAGCCAATTGCCAATCTCAGTAAAAGAAGAACTGTTAATTGGACAGTGGAATAGTGATGGTTATTGTTATTGAGTTGCATTTTAAAATCCTTTACAAGATTTGGCTATTCTTTTTTTTCATGGGCTCATATATAGTAATGAGTTATTGTGGCGCATTAATTTCCATTCCCATTTTTCTTAAGACATTTTGGCAAGGAATCTCTTAAAGCACTAGCTAATGGGATGATTTTTTGATTTAATAAATTCCAGGCCTGCGATTCAGGGCAAAGATACAAACCTACTACTTCATTATCATTAAAGCGAATTTTCTTAAATGCATCCGTAGTAATTCTTCCCCAGTACACATTTCGCCATTCTTTATTATAAAAGTAAAAGTGGTCCTCAACTCGTTCTTCATAATCGTTGTCATATCCTATTTTATAGATAAGCTTTCCTTCAATTAAATCTTCTTGCCTCAGTCCAAGTTCTTCTTCCATCTCCCGATAAGCTGTTTCCATAAAGATTCCGCCCCCACTCCCGACAACATGCCCACCTACGGATATATCTAAGCGTCCAGGAGAATCAGAATTTGTACATCTACGAGCCTGTAGAATAAAAACGTTACCTAAAAATTAATTCACCCATTGAAGAAAGACATGAAAGCTTATGTGCCTTAATCCGAATAGATGGAAAAAACATCTCG
>JAEAME010000622.1_pt1 | contig 33846 bp, 26 predicted proteins | sample 8958731 | NCBI WGS metagenome assembly JAEAME01 (sample SAMN16933194, study PRJNA681113) | bioreactor sludge metagenome | isolation source: anerobic bioreactor sludge (Control) | place: India:Bengaluru | collected 2018-10-24
AGATACTCTCAATAAGCATATTTGCAGCCGCAATATCACGTATCACCCTGCCAGCGCTTTCTCAGGCTGACGAGCTGTTTTTCAAGGCGGCTGGCACACCGTCACACCCTACAGTCCAGGCATCGTGGAACAAGTACTATACCCCTGCAGGTGTTGAGGATTTCTGCAAAAAGCTTGCAGAAGCGCACCCCGGATTGGTGACACTCACCGCCATTGGAAAATCATATCAGGGACGAAACATTTATACACTTACTGTTTCCGATAAATCGGCCGGCGATCCTGACAGGAAGCCTGCCTACTGGATAGACGGGAACATACATTCAATTGAATTGCAGGGCACTGAAATGGCTATGTACACTGCATGGTATCTGTGCGAAATGTGGACAGACAATTCGTATATAAAGCAACTCCTTGCTGATAAAACATTTTACATAACCCCCACTATCAACCCTGATTCAAGGGAGTACTTTACTTCGGTGGGAGTACCTCCGAGATCAGGGCTGATGCCATACGATACTGACCGCGACGGATTTTGGGATGAAGACGGGAACGATGATCTCAACGGCGATAAGAACATAAGCCAGATGAGGAGGAAGAATCCTGACGGACAGTACAAAACAGATCCTGATGATCCGAGACGGATGATCCGTGTCAAATCCGGAGAAAAGGGGGAATATGAACTTCTTGGATCTGAAGGAATTGATAATGATGGTGATGGGATGGTCAATGAAGATGGTCCCGGAGGATATGACGGTAACCGCGACTGGGGCTTTAACTGGGAACCTGCCTATGTTCAGAGCGGGGCACATAAGTACCCTTTCACTCAACCAGAGAATAAGGCAGTCCGCGATTTCATTGTGAAGCACAGGAATATTACAGGGGCTCAATCATTCCATAATTCGGGCGGTCTGATACTGAGAGGCCCCTCGATCGAAGGAGGAGGAGCTGAAGCTTACAGCCGTGCCGATGATGAGGTTATCAATGCAATTGGCAGAAAGGGAGAGGAAATGATACCTGGTTATAAACTGATTACAATATGGAAAGACATGTACACCGTATACGGGGGTGAGCTTGACTGGTGGCACGGTGCAATGGGATGTTTCGTATGGTCAAACGAGCTGTGGAACAGCTACCTTATGTTCTACGATACGACAAACACTGACGAGTATGAGTTTGACAGGCTGCTGCTCTTTGAAGACTCTTTCATACCGTGGCAGAAGATCATGCACCCTGTTTACGGAGAAGTTGAACTGGGAGGTTTCAGCAAGAGCTTCGGCCGGCTGCATCCCGGGTTCCTCCTGGAATCAGATGCTCACCGTAATGCTGCATTCTGTATCTATAATGCCTATCATTTACCGAAACTTGAAATAAGAGATGTTAAGGTCAAAAAACTGGACGGGGGACTCAGGGAAATAACAGCAACAGTGGAGAACAAAAGGATGCTGCCTACTCATTCTGCAACCAACCTTAAATACAAGATAGACCCTCCCGATTACGTAATTCTTGAAGGAGGGAATGTGCTAGCTGGCATGATAGTTGAAAACGCCGACCTTAATATTACAAGGGAGCAGAAAAAAGATCCCCGGAGAATGGAGATAACAAATATCCCCGGTTATCAGAAGGTTAATCTTAAGTGGATAGTTAAAGGCGGCGGTAAATTCACAGTTAGGGTTGAGAGTGTCAAGGGAGGAAGCGCATCGGTGCAGACAGAATAAAAAATGAGACCGGGACCCCACGCTCCGGCCTCATTTAACAAGGAATGAAAACAAACCACTACTTTTTTAACCAGCCTGAAGTGATATTCTGAAATAACCCGTTGCTTTTGAAGCTTTAATCTCGAATTTCCATTCGCCGACTTTATCCTTATTCTCCGTATCTGAAATGTTGAATGACTTTCTCCAGTTAAGGTTGCCGAATTCATCTATAACTATATCTGCATATGTCTTTCCTCCGGGCATCAGTATCCTGATCCTTATATCGCCTTCATTACAGTCACCGAATACAGCCATAGTAACATTTTTCACCGATTCATCAACATCAAATATATATTCTCTCGAGAAAGAATTCTCACGAACAGATTTCGTAAAATCCCATGAAGTCCTCTGAGAATTCGCATCATACTGGCGCCAGAAATCGTGGCCAGGTCCCATTGAGAAAGGATCTCCCGAATTTACTGGTCTGTTCCTTGACCAGTCACCGAAAAATTTGTTCAAGTCTTTGAAAGATTCAGGATCTTCAATCTTGATTTTCATCTCACGCATTATTTCCTGCATTTTTTCAGCCTGCTCCTTCCCATAGAGCTGTTCAAGATACTTCTGTGCTTCCTTATTAGCTGCCTCTTTGTCGGCCATTGCTTTTTTCTTCTCAATAATGGCCTCCTGCATCCTTAATTCCCTTTCTTTATCTTCCTTTTTCCTTTCCTGGGCATTTATCACAGGACCACATATGAAGAGAAAGGTAAAGGTTGCAATTGCTGATATTATGATTCCCCTTTTCATTGCTGCCTTTTTTAATTATCCTGATTCAAAGTTAATGCCGTTTACCCCGTCCTATTGTTAACGCCGGGTTAACGTTAGGTTAATGTTTAAAAACAGTTCCCTTTCCTTAAGGAAAAAGTTAATACATTTGAGAAGAAAACAGCTGCTTATGAATAAGAAGAATTCGGTCCTGGTGCTGGGCATCTTTTCAATAATAGTCCTAATCGCAGCACAGATAATAATTATAAGGGAAGTGTGGCAGCAGAAAGATGAAATGCTTTCTCTCAGGTACAGATCAATATCCCAGGAAGCTGTAAGAACTGTTTTTGGCAGGAGAAGCACATACGACACTGTACGTTTCCTGCTCGACGACTATTCCAGGCTGGCCATACAAGAGCTTGAAAATATTACTGATGAAAAGGCACTTGAAAAAAAGAAGAAAGAGATACTGGATTATTTTCTGTTTGCTCTTAACAGCGAACAGGACCTCTCGACATACCTGTCCGACTATTTTGAACGGATGGGTTATGATGCTGATTTCAAACATCGCATCACAATAAATAATCTCGATCTTATAGCCCGCGATACTTTTAATATCTACCAGAATGATTTTTTTGCACGCGGCGGGTTCAGAGGACGAATGACGGAAGAACCTGTTGAGAGCGGTTCAAAATCAAGCATAATGGTATACCGCGATATTCTTGTAGACAATTTCTATGCCCTGTTCTTCGAATATTACATTGATTTCTCTGATAAGAGCAGGCTTATCCTGCGCGAAACAGCTGCTTCGCTTGCTACAAGCATCTTCAGCATACTTGTTGTAATAATAATCTTCCTTGTTACATACAGTAACCTTATGGAGGAGAAACGTTTGTCGAACCTGAAGACCGATTTCATAAACAACATGACGCATGAGCTGAAAACACCTCTCGCAACAATAACAGTTGCCGGGAAAACACTCGAGATGGACAGGATAAGAAAGGATGATTCCAAGATACTGGAAACTGCAAGGCTTATCGGCAAACAGAGTGTCCATCTTAACCAGCTTATAAACATGATACTTGAGATAAGCATGTGGGAAAGGACGCAGTTCGAACTTGACAAAAAGGAGACAGATATCGAAGAGACGATGAATGATATTGTTCTATGCTTCAGAACTGGTGCCGGTAACCTGGCTACAATAAACGAGAATTACAATCTCAACGGCATAAAGGCCAATATCGACGTTGTGTATTTTACAACGATGATAAATAACCTCCTATCAAACGCGGTCAAGTACAGCGATAAAGCTCCGGTTATAAATATCGAAGGATCTGTCAATGACAACTTTGTATCTGTCACCATTGCCGATAACGGGATAGGGATAAGCAAGAGTGACCAGAGGCATGTTTTTGACAAGTTCTACAGGGCTTCATCAGGAAATATCCACAAATATAAAGGCCTTGGCCTTGGGCTTTACTATGTTAAGAAGATTGCCACAGCCCATGGTGGTGATGTGACTTTGTCAAGTAAACCGGGAAAAGGTAGTATCTTTACAATAACTTTACCACTTTAACAGATCCAGCCATGAAAGTATTGTTAGCTGAAGACGACAGGGATTTCGGGAATATCCTTTCACAATATGTAACGATAAACGGATTTGATGTATCGCTTGCAAGGGATGGGAAGGAAGCATGGGAATCATTTATGAAAGAGAAACCGGATATTTGTGTTCTCGATGTTATGATGCCGGAAATGGACGGATTCACCCTTGGTGAAAAAATTAAGGAAGCTCAGCCCGATATGCCACTTCTTTTCCTGACTGCAAAAAGCCTGAAGGAAGATATCGTAAGGGGACTCAAGATCGGGGCTGATGACTATATTACAAAACCATTTGATCCTGAAGTCCTTATTCTTAAAATAAATAATATTCTCAAGAGAGCCTATTCTTCTGCAAATGATGAATATAAGATATCAAATACCCTACTGAATTTCAATACTCTTGAGCTGACTTCCGGGAATGCAACTGAAAAACTCACCCTGAAGGAAGCCCAGTTGCTGAAATATTTCATTGTAAATAAGAATAAAGTCCTTGCCAGGGAGGACATCCTTACTGAAATATGGGGAGAGGATGATTATTTCCTTGGCCGGAGCATGGATGTATTCATAAGCCGGCTAAGGAAATACATATCTGAGGATAAGAATATAGATATCCGCACAGTAAGGGGAACAGGTTTTATTCTTGAGGAGTCAGACAAAACTGGATCCTGAAAAACAACTATTTCCCAAGCACCTCATTCACTTTATCCAAAAGTGCGTCGCCCCTCAGGTTCCTTGCGATAATTGTACCTGATTCATCAAGAAGGAAATTTGCCGGTATTGCTCTGACTGAGTATAACTTTGCGGCTGAATTATTCCAGTACTGAAGGTCTGATACATGCGTCCAGGTGAGTTTATCATCTGCTATTGCCTTTACCCAGCTATCTTTCTCCTGATCGAGAGAAACGCCGAAAATATCAAAGCCTTTCTTATTAAACTGGTTATAGATCTTTACGAGATTCGGATTTTCTATCCTGCACGGGTTACACCATCCGGCCCAGAAATCAACAAGCAGAAGCTTTGATCCGATCTTTGAGGAAAGCGAAACAGGATTTCCGTCAACATCGTTCATTGTAAAATCCGGAGCTTTCTGCCCGATCGACACAGCCTTCATTGCTGCAGCCATTTCACTGAGCTCTTTTACAATCGGAAGCCTGGCCATATTTGTGTCCATGGCACTTATTACATCAGCGATTTCGTTTCCTTCCATATAATATGATATGCTCCTTAAAACAGCCGGGGCAACATAGGAAGAAGGATTGTTTTTGACGAAATCTTTCTGCATAGTTATCATTTGCTCTTCCAGGGCAGCGATATCCTTTTCCAGCTGGGCTATTTTATTCTCGTCATTCGTTTGCCTGGCAATCTGATATTCACTGTTTATCTTCATGGCCTGTTCATTAAGTCCCTTGTTGGCATCTATAAGGGATTGATATTCATCCTGTGTCTTTGATCCGGATATCTTTGAAGCCTCGAGAGAATCTATATTCCCTGAAAGGGTTATCTCTGCGTTCTCCAGATAAAAATTGATCCTTCCGCCTTTGTCCATGGCAATCAGCTGAACAAGATCAGGATAATCGATGACGCCTTTCATTTTGAAGGAGCCCTTTTCTGAGACTGCTGAATCAATAGGTACGATCTGTCCGTCAACAACCCTCTGCAGGTAGAACAATTCCTGATCTGATCCCTCGATGTCACCCCTGATAACATAACCTGGTTCTGATGTACAGGCACCAATCACTGTTGCCAGTATTAACGCGTAGAATAATCTTTTCATTTAATTGTCTTTTGTTTATATGTCTGGTTATTAATAATTCAAGTGGTCAAAGATATTAATAATTGGATAACATCTTATCTGTTTCTGTATTTATCTATTAGTTCAGCAGCTGCCTTATAAGGAGTTATCTTCCCCTCATATACCTTTTTTTCAATATCCTCTTTTAAAGCACTGATTTTATTATCACTATAAAAAGAATCCTGCAGGTAACCTGCTATTGCATCATACATTCCTGTGACTGACTGCTTCCTCCTCCGTTCATTAAAATAACCGTTCTCCCTTGTATGTGAAATATGCTTTGAAATATTGTCCCAGAGTTCTTCTATCCCCCTGTTTTCGAGCGCTGAACAGGTAAAGGTTCCCGGTCTGATACCTGAAGCTGGTGGGGGAAAAAGCATAAGTGCGTTGCTGAATAACTGCCTTGCTCTTTCAGCCTGATTTACATTATTCCCATCAGCTTTGGTTATTACAACAGCATCTGCCATTTCCATAATGCCCCTTTTTATACCCTGGAGTTCATCACCCGCACCTGCAAGCATAAGAAGGAGAAAAAAATCAACAATTGAATTTACTGTAGTCTCACTTTGGCCCACCCCTGTTGTTTCGACAATTATTGTATCAAAACCTGAAGCTTCGCAGAGTATAATTGCTTCTCTTGTCCTCCTTGCCACTCCGCCTGTTATCCCTGCAGAGGGTGATGGCCTGATGAATGCAGACGGATGAGCGCTCAGTTTTTCCATACGCGTTTTATCGCCCAGGATGCTTCCTTTTGTTTTTGCACTGCTGGGATCAACTGTCAGTACTGCCAGCTTTCTGCCTGCATTGACTATGCACAACCCGAATGACTCAATGAAAGTGCTTTTCCCTACTCCGGGGGAGCCGGTGATGCCAGTCCTGATTGATTTTCCGCTATATTCCAGGCATCTTTCAACAACCTCACTTATCTTATCCTGATGACCTTGCAGGGAGCTCTCGACAAGGGTTATTGCTTTACTCAGGATTGTCCTGTCGCCCGACAGGATCCCTGCAACATAATCATCTGCAGAATAATCCTTTTTCTTCCTGCCTTTAGCTGCATTCATTACTTCAGGATTGACGGAGGGTGGCTGAACGGTACCCTTTGCGATCCTGACGGCACTTTTGTGTTTCTTTCCCCTTATCATCCCGGCGATTGATATAATGTAAAAATAATAAAAAAGGGTGCCGGCAGACTGTCATGCACCCTTGAAATTATTTTTTACCGTATTTATTTAGCAGAAGCAAGCTCCTCAACTACTGCATTCAGCATTAGCACAACTTCCGAATTTTTCGGGTCGTTTGTATAAACATAAATAGCTTTTGTTACCCTGCCTTTATATGTACCTGAATTGAAAACTGCTTTAATAGAGTTTGACTCGCCGGGTTTAATACCCTGTCCCTGATTAGCCTGCATAATTGCTGTACAGCCGCAAGTGGACCTAACATGCCTGATCACCAGATCACTTTTACCCGAGTTCGTGAACTTGAACTCCACCTCTTTCTCTGTGGAACCCGGCATCTTGCCAAGATCAAATGTTGTCGATGCGAGCTTAAACACAGGGGCATTCTCCAGGTCTTGTTTAGTCAGTTTTGAGAAATCCTCGACAAGATTTGCTGAAATATAATAGTATGAAGTTTTCTGAGTTACACCGTTCAGAACTACTTTAACCATATCACTTACAGTTCCCCATGCGTTATTCTTTGTTGCATCGTATGTTCCTTCAATAATTCCTTTCTGGCCGGGCTTAAGTGTTTCGGGATTAGCCTTCAGGGAAAGGTGTGCAGGCAACATTTCAAAACCTATTTTTACAGGTTTATTTGAAGTGTTTATAATGGGCATGACCCTGATCTTCTTTTCGGTCTTCTTCACATTTGTAAAAGCCAGATGATTACTCTCAAACCTTACAGCTTTAGCCGAATCAACAGGGTAGGTAAACAACTCTTCAACTGTCTTCTCACGGGGAATAACTTCTCCCTTGATAACCAGTACAGCAACTTCGGGTTTTGCATTTGTGTAAACTGTAAGAGTTTTGTTAAATGCACCAGGTCTGTCTTTCGGATCATAAATAGCTTTTATCTTGCCTTCTTTCCCCGGAGCAATCGGTTCTCTTGTCCATTCTGGTAAAGTGCAGCCACATGATGCTGCTATGTTCTGAATAACCAGGGGAGTAGTGCCGGTATTAGTTACAATGAAATCATATGCCTGCCTCCCTGATTCTTCCTTGAACTTGCCAAAATCATGACTTGGCTCTGAAAGCTTCATCACTGGTTGGGCCACCAAAGATGCACTGACAAAAATAATTGAGCAGAATAAAAGTATTTTTTTCATAATAAATAGAAAAATTAGATGTTATATTATTTCATTTTCTGAAAACCTTAATATCCTATTAACGTAAGTAACCTTAAAATGGTTGCATCAAATAGAACAAAAATCAGACCGAAATTTTTTTTTATCAAGCTCAACAAAAATAATAAAGTTTTATCGTTTTAATAATATAAAATATAATATCATTAGTTTTGTTACATAAAATAAGCATGTTGGAACAGATTTTGCTGATAATAAACAACCCTAATCCCAGAAAGGATATCATAATGAGGCATGCCCGTTTTCTGATAATCACTGTTTTAGCGTGCTTTTATTTTACAGATGCAGGCGCTCAGTTTTATAACGGACATCAGATGACCTTCGGTAAAAACAGGGTCCAGTATTATGATTATTACTGGTCGTACTACAGGTTCGATGATTTTGATTGTTATTTTAATGAATACGGCCGTGACCTGGCTGAATTCACAGCCGATTATGCCACAAAAAAGCTTGAGGAAATAGAGGATTTCTTTGATTATTCGCTTGAAAAAAGGCTCATCTTTATAATTTACAATAAGAATGCCGAGTTCAAACAGTCAAATATCAATCTTGTGACTTTTGATGAAGAGAGTTATAATACAGGAGGATACAGCCGGCTTATTACAAATAAGGTCATGCTGTATTACGAAAATGACCATGTCGAATTCCAGAAGCAGATAGCATCTGCGATTGCCGAAGTGATAATCAACGAAATGCTTTACAATGCCGAGGTCAAAGACAGGATCCCCAGCTCTTCACTAATCAATATGCCGGACTGGTATCTTAAAGGACTTGTTAATTATGTTGCATGGGGCTGGGATGACGAGGCTGAAAACAGGGTGAAGGATGGTATCATGTCAGGAGAATACAATAATATTAATCATCTTGAATATGAGAATGCAATCTTTGCCGGTCAGTCTTTCTGGAGATTCCTCGGAAAAGAATACGGCGATGCACTGATACCTAACATAATCTACCTTACAAAGGTCTACAAAAAGATAGATGACGGTATTATGTATGTAGTAGGGAAAAAACTCAAGGAACTTCTTGTTGAATGGCAGGCTTTCTATAAAAATGAATATTCAGATGACAGAGACCTGCCCGGAGAAGACGGGAACGAACTGCGCAGGTCAAAGAAGGACCAGATCTATCAGCAGGTCAAGATATCTCCTGATGGAGCTTATATTTCATACGTAACCAACGATCTTGGAAGAAAAAAAATATGGCTTTACAATCAGGCTACGGGAAAACACAAGGTTATTTTCAGGGCTGAGCCGAAATATAATTACGTGAGCGATAAGACTTATCCGGTTATGGCATGGCACCCTTCCGGGAGAATACTTACATTCATAAATGAAGAGAAAGCAGGCCTTGTTATGTATTTCTACAGGGCAGAAGAAAGGTCGACTGAGAAAAGAAACCTTCTTTATTTTGATAAGGTCATCGATTTTTCATATTCTCCGGAAGGATCTTCGCTTGTCCTGTCAGCTGTCAAGGATGGTCTCACCGATCTTTATATCCACACAATTGCCTCAGGGACCAATGAACAGATAACCAGGGATATAGCAGATGATCTCAATCCTTCTTTCCTTAATAATTCACCTACAGAGATTATTTTTACATCAAACAGGCTGTCCGATACTCTGACAAACAGCGGGGATGCTTTCGAAAGACTTGGTATGACTTTCGATCTTTTTACCTACGACATTACCGGAAAAACAAACCTTCTCACAAGGCTTACCGAAGGAAGATACACCGACCGCTTTTCCCCTGCCGGTTCAATACGTAACAACATTACTTACATCGGGAACACTGACGGAGTTATTAACCGTTACGTAGCCACGTTCGACAGTACTATTGCATTCATTGATACGACTACGCATTACCGTTATTTCCTGACCTCAACCCCGGTTTCAGCATATGACAGGAACATACTTGATCAGGCTGTTGCAAATAATACCGATGATTACGGAGAGGTATTGTTCAATAAGGGCAGGTATACACTAAGAAAGGGAAAAATTGGCAGTACAAAACCCATTTCACAGAATGATATCACAATAAGTAACTTCCGGAAGGAAAGAAACCTTTTGTTTCACAAAGCAGACAGCGTGGAGCAGTTAAGACAATGGCTTGTTGCTGAAGACAAAAGAAGAAGAGACACTCTTACAAAACCCTATTACGAGTATTTTATAAAGGAGGAACCAATTGATATAAGGCATTACATCTTTGAAAAGGAAAAACAGAATTATTACGAGCAATTGTGGCGGAAGGACTACATGAATATCGACCTTGATACGGGGGAACTGACAATGCCGCAAATGAGGATATATGAGACCTCATTCTATAATAACTACATCGCCAATCAGGTTGATTTCACCTTTCTTAACAACTCTTACCAGGTTTACAGCGACGGTGCTTCTTATTACAACCCCGGGATGAATATCCTGTCAAGGTTCGGTATAATAGACCTTTTTGAAGATTACAGGGTTACCGGAGGATTCCGCTTCGCCGGAAATTTTGACAGCAATGAATATCTTGTAAGCGTCGAAGGCCTAAAAGGGAATTTTGACAAGCAGCTTATCTTCTACAGGCAGGCATACGAAAGTTCATCAGGTGACTCCCTCGTAAAATCACACACTCATAACGTCTACCTTACCTTATCAAAACCCTTTACACCTGTCTTTGCCCTCAAGGGCACTCTGGCATACAGATATGACAGGAACGTGTTTGTGCCAACAGACATGGCTACACTTATGAGCGAGAACCTATCCCGCCACTGGGTGAGTTTTAAAGGTGAAATAATTTATGACAATACCCGCAAAAGGATAGTCAATATCTACTATGGCACCAGGTTCAAGATCTTCGGGGAATATTACAAGAAGCTAAGCTCAGGCAAATCTGATATGATAGTTTTTGGTGTTGATTTCAGAAAATATACAAAGATCCACCGTGAGCTGATCTGGGCGAACCGTTTTGCTGCAAGCACTTCATACGGGCCGACAAAGCTGCTGTATTACCTCGGAGGAGTTGATAACTGGATGGGATACCTTTTCAATCCCGGCGGCATGTTTGACACAACAATACCTGTGAGTCCAAATGTTAATTACGGGTTCCAGACCACAGCTACAAACCTGAGGGGATTTATCCAGAATGCAAGGAACGGTACAAGCTTCGCATTAATAAACAGCGAGATAAGGTGGCCTTTTGTAAGGTATTTTGCAGGTCATCCCCTGCGCTCAAATTTCCTGAACGGTCTTCAGATAGTTGGCTTCGGCGATATAGGAACAGCATGGAGCGGAAAATATCCCTGGTCGGGGGAAAATGCCTATGATACTGAAATAATAAAGAACGGGCCTGTTACTGTTACGCTTGAATCCAACAGAAAGCCTCTAATTATGGGATTCGGAGCCGGGCTGAGAGCCCAGCTTGCAGGTTACTTTATCAGGGCCGACTGGGCATGGGGAATCGAAGATCATTACGTATTGCCAAAAGTCTTCTACCTCTCATTCAGCCTTGACTTTTAGGAGAATATCCCTCCCCTGTTCCCCTTAATCTGCAGTCATAAATATGGCATAATAATTGCATATGATAACTGGCATTTTTTAATTTGGAATTTTTAGATAAATTTGTGCGATTAACGAAATTAAATTAATTAAAAACAATAGAAATGGCTTACAAAATTGGTGAAGATTGCACTGCTTGCGGAACATGCATTGATGAATGTCCTGTTGAAGCAATATCAGAAGGAGATATCTACAAGATCAATCCGGATATTTGCACTGACTGTGGAGCGTGTGCAGATGTATGCCCGGTAGAGGCTATACATCCTGAATAATATTTTTTCAGTAAAAGAATAGAGTGTCTCAAAAGCCGATAAAACTACCTCCTGCCCCCTAAAAGGGGTTCTCTAAAATACTTAATATCAGAAAGTCCCGCATCAGCGGGATAGTGGCAGATAAAGAGAGGCAGGCTTTTGAGACACTCTTTTCTTTTTCAATATCCCTCAGTTTTACTTTGGATTATATCTTGCCTTTCCCAGAAGAGCCTGTAAATCCCTGTCATTCATCAGATCTTCGAGCGTCACTTCCCGGTTGCTGGTCATATAACTCTCAACAATCCTGAAACCCAACCATAAAGCAGCCTGCCCTGGTGAAGCATTTGTAAAGAAACTGGTAAAGGGAGCCTCCCCTGTCAGCTTTCTTATTGTCATCTGATCGCTGTTGAAAAGCAGATCCTGTTCAACAAGATACTGCCACATCTGCCCTTCATTATTAACGCAGAACTGCATCTGATCTGCTGAGAATCCAAACAGTAAGCTGTCAGCCAGTTCCGGGAGCATGCACCTCTCAAAATATTTCAGCTTGCCCTCATGTATCATCTCTGTCATGACATCTGCGGACGGATATTCCATTTCTTCTATATCCCATATCGTTTTTCCCCAGGCGTACATGCAATCCGGTACTATATTGTATGAATTCATCCTTGTTGTCTGATACCTGTATATATTGAGCATTTTGTAATATTCGGAATCCCGGCCCAGGTACCTGTCAAGACTGATCCCCATTACAGAATCCCGCATCGTTATCATGCTGTTATTAAAACCTGTGATACAAGTATAGATATCTGGCAGCTTCCTTCCGGGGAAATAATACCTGTAATATCTGAAAGCTTCTTCCAGATCTTCTTCAATAAAGGATATATCGTCATATTCCCTGCTAACAACCGAATAGACTTCGTTGTTAAGCTTGTCTGTGCAGAAACTGATGAGTATTTCATTGAAAAAAGGATCGCTCATTTCTCCTGCATTAATTACATAACCAAATAATGGAAGGAAGCTCTTGTATTTCTCCTTTATGAAAGGAAGCTCCCGGGGCAGCTCTGCAGGATCAGTGCTAAAGAGATCCTGTTCAAGCCTTTTGATCTCAAGATCCACCGAAACGGATGAAATATCGATCCTGTAGGGATTTTTTCTGCATGATACCAACAATGAGACGGCTGATATCAAAACTAAAAGGAAAAGAATGCGAGCCTTCATTTAGACTGATTTGAAGTCCGAAATATATAACTTTTCAACGGTTGCCAAGTATCATAACGGCGCAATCACTTCCATTATTATTTGTTAATTTCGCAGAACAGAAAGAATTTATTCCGAATATTGCCGTTTTAGAACCATTTAAGTCCAACCAATATATCTTCAAGGGAAAATGGGACAAAAATTAAAGAATCTGACTGATCCTGTAAAGTTAATTGCATTTGCTCTCCTCCTTTCAACAAGTGCCGGGGCATACAGCCAGCCGGGTGGCCGCCCGGGAGGACATTTCGGACTTCCTCCGAAAATGAGCTTTGGGGTTCATCTCGATCCTGTAATAAGCTGGTTCTCAACAGATGTAAGTACAATCAAAAATGAAGGCGCAAGACCGGGTTTCAACTTCGGGATCTCATACAACCAGTATTTCGGACCCAACTATTCAATCTCAACCGGATTGAACCTAATCAATACGGGAGGCCGGCTTGTAAGTAAATCCCTTACTCACTTCGAGCTGATTAAACACCCCGACAGAATGGTCGATGTCGATTCCGGCGAATCAATAGTCTACAGAATACAGTATCTGTCTGTTCCCCTTGGATTAAAGCTTCAGACAAACCAGATAGGCTATTACACTTTCTTTGCAGATCTGGGCCTTGATCCGAAGATCCTTGCAGGTGGTAAAGCAGATATCCCATCCCTTGATATCAAGGGAGAAAAAGCTACATCTGAACTTAAAAAGATCAATTTGTCGTACCATATAATGGCAGGAATTGAATATGGCCTTGGAGGAAATACAGCAGCGGTACTGGGACTTGGTTTTGAGAATAATTTCCTCGACATAACAAAAGATCTCGGGGATCAGCCGGTTGATAAAGTATCACATAAACTGCTCTCATTCAGGTTCGGAGTTATCTTCTGATTACAGGTGAAATGAAAATAACAATAGCTCAGCTCAATTATCATATCGGGAACTTTGAAGGGAACAAAACCCTCATCATTAATGCAATAAAGAAAGCAAAAGCTGATAAAGCCGATCTCATTATTTTCTCTGAATTAAGTATCCCCGGTTATCCGCCGCTCGATCTTCTCGACAGGCAGGAATTCATTGAAAAGTGCAACAGGACAGTCGCCGAGATCTCAGAACAATGTTACGGGATCACTGCTATTGTCGGATCTCCGACTATAAACACTAATCCTGAAGGAAAGAAACTGTACAACTCGGCTCTGGCCCTTTCAGAAGGGAGAATTATTTTTACAGCGAGCAAAGCCCTGCTTCCAACCTATGATATCTTTGATGAATACAGGTATTTCGAGCCCCAGAATAAGTTTTCAGTTTTCAGGTTCGGGAAGCTGAAACTGGCGATAACAATCTGTGAAGATCTCTGGGACGAGCAGTCTTTTGATAATGAATTTGAAAAAAAGAGACTGTATACAATCTCTCCTATGGATGAGCTTGCAAAGCAGCAACCCGACCTGATAGTGAATATGTCTGCCTCCCCTTTCGCATACAGAAAGACAAGTGCCAAGGCTGAGATTTTTTTAAACAAAGCCCGAAAACATAATATACCCCTGATAACTGTTAACCAAACCGGAGCAAACACAGAACTTATATTCGACGGGGCTTCCAAGATAATCAACAGTAAAGGAGAGATCATGCGACAGTTACCATTTTTCGATGAGGCTGTTGAAACTTTCACTGTTGAAGAAATACTTGAAGGTCGTGTAAAACAAAAAGCTGAGGTGAGGGATCCATATGATCTTATCCATAAAGCCCTGATAACAGGGATCCGGGATTACTTCAGAAAGTCCGGTCTGGAAGATTGCATAATTGGTTTGTCGGGAGGTATCGACTCTGCCCTGTCTCTCTGCCTTGCTGTCGATGCACTTGGAAAGGAACATGTCAGGGCTCTTCTGATGCCATCAAGGTATTCATCTGAAAACTCAGTGGAAGATGCTGTATTACTGGCAAACAGACTCGGGGTAAAATATGATATAATAAGCATCGAAAAACCTTTCAGGGTGTTTGAAGAAGAGCTGGCTCCTGTTTTTGCCGGGCGATCCTGCAACGTCACTGAAGAAAATATCCAGGCCAGGATAAGAGCTGTCCTTCTAATGGCAATATCAAACAAATTCGGTTGCATACTCCTTAATACGTCAAATAAAAGTGAAGCTGCTGTCGGATACGGGACACTTTACGGAGACATGGCAGGAGGCTTGTCTGTTATAGGCGACGTTTATAAAACAGATGTATATAAGCTGGCAGGCTATATAAACAGGCAAAAGGAGATAATACCCCTGAGCATAATCACCAAACCCCCCTCTGCCGAGCTGAGGGCAAACCAGCTCGATACCGACTCATTGCCTGATTATCCTGTTCTTGATTCTATACTCTACCAGTATATTGAACTGCAGAAACCTGCTGAAAGAATCACAGGAGGAGGAATTGACCCCGGGACAGTCAAAAAAGTGATAGGCATGATCAACTTTAACGAGTTCAAGAGGTATCAGTCTGCTCCGGTACTGAGGATCTCGTCTAAAGCTTTCGGTGAAGGGAGAAAAATGCCTCTTGTGGCTAAATACTGATCATTCGCGGTAAAACACCCTTTTTACCCTGGAGGGGATGGAGGTGAGTATCTCGTAAGGAATCGTCTGGCAGATTGCTGCAAGCTCATCAATACTTATATTATCACCGAAAATTTCAGCTTCATCATCAATTGTTGCATCAATTCCGCTTATATCAGCCATACAAGTGTCCATACATATATTACCAATCAGCTGAACCCTGCTATTCCTTATAAAAAGCTCTCCTCTCCTGTTGCCAAGGATCCTGTTAAGTCCGTCTGCATATCCTGCCGGAAGTACAGCTATTGTTCTCTCCGTTTCCGATATATCTGCACAACCATAACCTACAGGTTCTCCGGCACCTATCTTCTTGATCTGGGATATCCTTGTTTTGAAACGCCCTGCAGGTTTCAGTTTAACACCAGGAAAACTGCCTATTCCGTAAATGCCTATTCCCGGCCTGACCATATCAAAATGATATTGCGGGAAACGGGCGATAGCTGCAGAGTTGCAAATATGCCTTAGGAAGGGATACCCGACTGCTTGGCTTATCCGGTTTACAGCTTTAACAAATTCATCAGCCTGCCGGTGCGTAAAATAATCATACCGCTCATCTTCACTTGAGGCAAAATGCGAAAATACCGATGTGACCTTTACTGATTCGAGGCTGGCAAGCTTTTCTGCAAGCATATCAATTTCATCAGGCATGAAGCCTAACCTGTGCATCCCTGTATCAATCTTGATATGAACCGGATATTGCATTAAACCGTGCTTTGAAGCAACACCCGTAAATCTCTCAAGAGATGGGAAACTATATATTACTGGTTCAAGGTTATATCTTATTATCTGCTCTGAAGAATGGTAATCGGGATTCATTACAATAATTGGTATCGTCACCCCTGAATTCCTCAGCTCCGCTCCTTCATCGGCATAGGCCACTCCAAGGTAACTTACCCTGTGATATTCAAGCAGCTCTGCTATCATACCTGGTCCGGCTCCGTATGCAAACGCCTTAACCATTACCATTATCCTTGTCTCCGGATCCAGAAATCTTCGGAATTCATTAAGATTGTGTGCAATTGCATCAAGGTTTATCTCAAGTACAGTCTGGTGCACCTGCTTTTCAAGAAGCTTGCTTATCTTCTCAAATTCAAATTTCCTGGCACCCTTGAGAAGAATAGTTTCATCGCGGAAGTCAGGAGGCGAAAAATCTGAAATAAATTGATCTGTTGATTTATAGAATTCGGACCCCTTGTTGAAAAGAGAGCTGTTATCATACAGATCCGGTCCGATACCAATGAACCTGTCAATCCCTGATCGCTTCACAAGTTCTGCAACTTCGCCGTAAAGCTCCCTGCCCTGCCTCCCTGTCTGCATAAAATCTGAAAGAATCAAAGTTGCCTTGCTGTGCTTTCTCAATGTAAGGTATTCAATTGCCATTCCGAGCGATCCGGGGTCAGAGTTATAATAATCATCTATAAGCCTGCACCCGTTGATGCCCGATTTCACTTCCATCCTCATGGCGACAGATACAAGACCTGCAAGGCCTTTCCTTATTATTTCAGTATCTGTCTGAAGAGCCAGGCAGACCGATAAAACAGTTATGGTATTTTCAACAGATGCCCTGTCGTCAAAAGGAATAAGGAAATCATAGTTTCGCCCCTGGAAGACCACTTCAACTGATGTTCTTCCTTCCGACTGTTGTTTTATTTTTACAAATACTTCAGCCTCTTTGTTGCGAAGGGACCAGTCGATAAGCATCCTCGACTGCATTACAGGATCTCCGGCAATAAGGTTGTTTAGCAAGTCATTATCTCTGCAATAAACTATAAGGGAACTATTAATGAATAATTTCAGCTTTTCCCTTGCCTTCATTGTCTGGTCCCTGAAATTCTCACTGTGGGCGTCACCTATATTTGTAATAATACCTATATCCGGATCAATAACCTTCTGTAGGTTTTCCATCTCACCCGGTCTTGATATACCAGCTTCGAAGATCCCCAGCTTATATTTATCGTCGAGTTTCAGTACCGACAGCGGCACACCAATCTGGGAATTGAAGCTTCTGGGGCTTCTGACAACAGGTACTGTCATTCCGAGTATATCAGCCAGCCATTCCTTGACAACTGTTTTTCCTGTACTGCCCGTAACAGCTATTACAGGGGATCTGAAAGATTTTCTCACCCCAGCTGCAAGGAGCTGAAGGGCTTCAACAGTGTTCCCTGTTACAATAAAAACGGCTTTATCGTAAGCTTCAGGATCATCGGGCATCCTCCCGACAATAAAACACCGTACTCCTCTTTTGTAAAGAGAGCCAATGAAAAAGTGGCCATCATGATTCTGGCCCATTATCGCTATAAATGCCAGTCCTTCACCCAGGCTGAAGTGCCTGCTGTCAGTTACGAACTCGGTTATAATAATATCCGGATCTCCGTAAAGTATTCCTTTCGTGATCCTGGCAATATCTGATGCTTTGAATTTCAATTTACTTTTATTATTTCTTACCCATAGCTTTATTATAACAGTAGCGGCAAAGCGGTTCGTACTTGTCCTTTTCACCAAGAACAACAACCTGTTCCTCATCAGATTTCCTGAAAGAATACTGGGCAAGATTTCCGCACCTTACGCATATAGCGTGGACTTTGGTCACGTATTCTGCAATCGAAAGCAGAGCAGGCATCGGGCCAAAAGGTTTACCCATAAAATCCATATCAAGACCAGCCACAATCACCCTTATGCCTTTATCTGCAAGCTTATTGCAAACATCAACAATAGCAGTGTCGAAGAACTGTGCCTCATCTATTCCCACAACATCCACATCCCCTGAGAGGAGGATAATTGATGATGAATTATCTACAGGGGTTGAGACAATCGATTTATCATCGTGAGAGACTACCCTTATTTCGGAATACCTCTTGTCGACAGAGGGTTTAAATATTTCAACCCTCAATCCCGCAAACTGAGCCCTTCGTAATCTTCTTATAAGCTCTTCGGTCTTCCCCGAGAACATTGATCCCGTTATAACTTCAACAGATCCTCTCTTTCCTGCAGCCCTGACCGAATTTTCGAGAAACTCCATCTTTAATTAATCCGCTTTGGATGTACCAATTATGAAATAGTTCCGTTAGACTTGTGGAATAATACTTAATTTTGCAAAATAATGAAATTGGTTTGTTTTATAAACATTAAAACGTATGGATTTCAATGCAACAGTTGATTTAATTATCAGGGACCTTTACGAGGCACGCGATATAATTGATGATTTAAGGAACTATCCCGGCGTTCCGGCAATTCAGGTGGAGCTTGCGAAATCGAAATGCAAGAGTGCTGCTGAAGTAATTGCCCTTCTAAAGAATATGCAGAACGGAACGGCAATTAAGCCTGCCCCCGTAACTGTACAAAAGACTAAAAGTGAGATTGAGCCTGAATTTAAGGCTGAACCCTTACAACCTGAGACAATAAAAAGCGCTCCTCCTGAAAGGCCGACAGCTGCTAAAAAAGAAATCTTAACGGAAAATCCGGTCTTCACTGTTAAAGATGAACCGCGTTTAACGAAAAAAAAGAGTACTGCACGTACTATAGTTGCTGATACATTTTCAGACCGGCCGGGATGCCTGAATGAACAGTTAACAAGCTCCAGGGAAGATGATGATCTTTCCGAGATCAAAAAGATTAAGCCCATAACAAATCTGTCGGATGCCATTGGGATTAATGACAGATTCCTCTTCATCAGAGAAATATTCAACGGGAATCCTGAATCATTTGAGCAGGCAATAACAAGGCTTGACAATGCAACTGACCTTTCCGATGCAAGGAAGATCATAAATGATTATGCCGGTGACAGCACTGAAAACACAGCTTCGAAACAGCTTCTTGAACTCATAAAACGTAAATTCCCAGTAAATGAGTAAATTATTCCTCGTACCCACTCCTTTGGGCAATCTTAAGGATATAACTTACCGTGCTGTTGAAATACTTGGCAGTGTTGACCTTATCCTCGCTGAAGATACACGTCAGGCTATCAGGTTGCTAAATCATTATCAGATAAGGACCCCGCTGCAATCGCACCATATGTTCAATGAACACAAAAGTCTGGAATCTGTTTGCGCAAGGATACGCTCGGGAAAAACGATCGCTCTTATTTCAGATGCAGGAACGCCAGGGATATCTGACCCCGGATTTCTCCTTGTCAGAGAGTGTATCCAGAAGGGGATACCCGTCGAAACACTGCCCGGTCCGGCAGCACTTATCCCGGCTCTTGTCAATTCGGGACTTCCCTGTGACCGCTTCTGCTTTGAAGGATTTCTTCCCGTTAAGAAAGGAAGAAATAAAAAACTTACTTCCCTTGAGACAGAGACCCGAACAATTGTGCTATATGAATCACCTCACAGACTGGTGAAAACTCTCTCGGAAATGTGCGAACATTTCGGCCCTGACAGAAAAGCTTCAGTTTCACGGGAGCTTACAAAGATCTTTGAGGAAACTGTAAGAGGAACTCTCTCCGATATACTTGACCATTACACAAACAAAGCTCCCAAAGGAGAAATAGTAATTGTCGTTGATGGTAAAAAGGAATAATAATCTTTAGAAAAATAAAGTCGTTAAGCATATAGTGTTTCAAATATCAAATATCAGGTCAGCTCTAATAATCTTATGCATTCTTAATTCCGTATTTGCCGAAGCCCAGGTATTAAAAGGTAGAATATCGGGGCAGTCAGGAGAACCTGTCCCCTATGCCACAGTCTATATTCAGCAATTAAGACAGGGAACGACAGCTAATGCAAAAGGTGATTATGAGATCAGGCTCTCTCCGGGTAATTACCTTGTTACCTATCAGAGCCTGGGATATTCACCTGTAAATTTTGAAATTACAGTCACCGATCAGCTTATCGAAAAAGATGTTACGCTGCCCCTTCAGTATTATCAGGTCCCGGAAGTAAGAATTACAGCAACAGGAGAAGATCCTGCATACGGAATTATGAGAAAGACAATCGGGATGGCTCCTTACTATCTGAATAACATAAGCCATTATAAAGCTGAAGTTTACATAAAGGGAAACCTTGTTTTTAACAGGCTCCCTCGCTTGCTTCAGAAACAGATGAAAATAAGCATCAGCAATGAGCAGGGGACACAGACTGAAGTAAGAAGAATTAAGGAAGGCGACATATTCATGATAGAATCGTTCAATGAAGTCGAATTCACGGCTCCCGATAAATACTATCAGAAAGTCATTTCAGTTAACAGCACCCTGCCTGAGCAGGATGTAAGCATATCCCCGATGGATCTTATCCAGGCCAGCTTCTATGAACCCCTTCTTGCCGATATAGCTATCTCACCTTTGTCGCCTCAGGCTTTCTCACATTATAAATTCAGATACCTTGGTGCAACATCACAGGGAAATAATATAATCAACAAAATACAGGTAACGCCAAAAGTAAAAAGCCAGCAGCTCTTTGAAGGAACGATAACAATTATTGAAGACCTCTGGTGCCTTCAGAGTATTGATCTTACAAACGACAACATAGCGGGGAAATTAAACATCCGGCAGTTGTATGTGCCTGTTCAGGAAGATATCTGGATGCCTGTAAGCCATAAATTCGCAATGAATATCGGCATTGTGGGCGTCAGGGCAGATGCAGAATATGCCAGTTCGGTCAGATACCTTGAGGTAAAACCAAATTCATCCCTGCAAAAACCGGCGGCGGTGACTTCAGACCTTTTCGCGAAACAGGCAGTGACAGAAAAAGTTGCAGTATCGCGTGCTCAGCAAAAAGCAGAAGAATTGCTGTCCAAAGATGAGATCAGCAACCGTGACATGGCAAGACTTTCGAGGATCATGAAAAAAGAATCCCGGGATGCCCTGCCTGACAGTATCAGAAATACTCTTGAGGTAAAAGATAACACAATCAAGATTGTTGACGAAAATGCTTCAAAGAAAGACAGTTCGTACTGGTCTGAAATAAGACCCATACCACTTTCGGAACTTGAAATAAAGAGCCTGCAGATCCGCGACAGCATAAGGAGGGAAGGATCTGTCAGAGAATTCCGAAGCGATTCATTGTCAGCAGACACTGTAAAAAAGAAAAGCAGATTTGTTAAAGTGCTCTCACAGACAGCATTTGGGCATACCTGGTCTGACACCTCCGGTTTCAGCTTTAATTTTGGAGGATTGATTGATCTGAATAACTTCAGCTTCAATACTGTTGATGGTTTTCTATATGGTCTTGATTTCGGGCTTACAAAGAGATGGCAGAACAGTTCTGTATTGTCGCTTTCCCCGGAATTTAAATGGGCCTTCAGCAGGGAATCTCTTTTATGGAGAGTTAACGGCAGTTACAGCTTCGACAGAATGAAGAAAAGACAGCTCTATTTCCGCACAGGAATGATAAGCAGGGATATAAGCACGGGAGGAAGCATAAACACTCTGCTGAACTCGGTTACTTCACTGTTTATGGAAAGAAATTATCTCAAACTGTACGACACAAAATACTTTGTGCTTGGATACAGGGGAGAGGTTGTAAATGGGCTGAATATTGAGTTTACTGCAGGATATGATAAAAGAAGGACCCTCGAAAACACTACCGGTTTCACTTTTGTCAATACTTCACGGGAATACACAGACAATATTCCTGACAATGCATATCTGATACCCGGAGCTGATCCGGATTATTCACTGCGCGACCAGAAGCATTATGAAATTGTAACAAATGTTACATTTACACCAAGACAGAGATACAGGATAAGCAATGGCACCAAAGTGGCTCTGGATTCTGACTGGCCTTCTTTTGAATTAACGTGGAAACATGGAATTAATGAGTTCAGTGAACTTACAGAACCTTTGAAGCATTTTGACATGTTAAAATTCTATATCAGCAAAAATATAAGCATCGGCGCTTTCAGTTCTTTTTACTTCAGGATCGGCACAGGAGGATTCCTGAACAGGAAAGGGCTTGCATATTACGATTTCTTCCATTTTAATGCTCAGCCTCTGCCGCTTCTCATCAATGACTACATGGATGCCTTCAGGCTGCCGGCATACTACTCACTGAGTACCCCTGAATTCTATGGCCAGGCTCATATCAGGTATACTACTCCCTATCTTTTGCTGAAGTATCTTCCGGGATTAAGCAATACACTTATGAGAGAGAATATCAGCCTGTCATACCTGGGTTCCAGGTTTCACAGGAACTACAGTGAGATAGGGTACAGCATAAGTGAGATCTCATTTTTAGGAGAACTGGGAATCTACGTAGGATTTGAGGACCTGAAATATAAAGACACCGGCCTCAGGCTTGTCCTGAAACTAAGATAGCGTATCCCAGATCCTACGCGAAAGGCGGCTCGTTTTGAAAATCGACCTCATGATCGAATTCATTTCCCTTGTTACCTGGCTTGTCATGATTCATCTTGGAGCCAAGCGTAATGCTTGGAGCGAATCCTGGTTCAGGTACATTATCAATATCAAATTCATCTAAATCAACGAACTGGGCTCTCTCCTCACGGAACCTCAGCCTGACATCATCAACAGGACCGTTCCTGTTCTTGGCAAGGATTATTTCAGCTATGCCTTTTGTTGAAGATCCATCCTCGAAAGTAAGTATCCCGAATTTTTCCTGGCGATGTATAAAGACAACCATATCTGCATCCTGCTCAATAGCTCCGGATTCACGAAGGTCAGACAGGAGGGGCCTTTTGGTGCCGCCTCTCATTTCAACCGATCTGTTTAGCTGGGAAAGCGCTATTATCGGAACATTAAGTTCCTTTGCTATGCTCTTTAGGGACCGTGATATATTGCTTACTTCCTGCTCACGGCTACCGGCATTATCAGGGCCTGACATAAGCTGGAGGTAGTCCACTATAACCAAGTCTAGCTTTCGCTGGGCCATAAGCCTGCGGCATTTTGCCCTGAGCTCAAAGATTGAAATAGCCGGTGTGTCATCAATGAATATCGGAGCCTGCACAAGCTTCTTTATCCTTGTATCAAGCTGTTTCCATTCCTCCTCGGAAAGCCGTCCGTTCCTTATCTTTTCACCCGATATGTCGGTCTCAGCTATTATAAGTCTGTTGACTAGCTGTATTGACGACATCTCACAGGAAAAAATAGCTACATTCTTGCCATGATCAACTGCCATGTTCCTGGCCATCGAGAGTGCAAGAGCCGTCTTGCCCATTGAGGGCCTGGCGGCGATTATTATAAGCTCAGATTTCTGCCATCCGGAAGTCAGTCTGTCAAGCTTTGTAAAACCTGAAGGGATACCTACAAGGGCATCTTCCCTCTTGCCTGCCTCCTCTATCTCCTTTATCGCTTCCTTTATTACCATATTGATAGGAGCTACTTCCCTCTTGATATTGCCTTCAGCTATCTGGAAAAGCTCATTCTCAGAGTAGTCAAGCAGATCAGTTACATCCCATGTATCGTCAAATGAACGGGACTGTATCTCTGTCGACACCCTGATTAGTTCCCGCTGAATGTATTTCTGTGCTACTATCCTTGCATGATAATCAACATTTGCTGCGGAGACAACCTTCGATGTAAGCTGGGTCAAATAAAGGGGCCCTCCTACACTCTCAAGCTCATTATGAGCCTTTAGCTCCTCAGTTACAGTATAAAGATCTACGGGGAATTCCCTTGCTGACAGATCAGATATAGCCTTAAAGATCTTGCTGTGTGCATCTTTATAGAAACTCTCCGGTTTGAGTATGTCAAGTATTGCAATAACGGCTTCTTTCTCAAGCATTATAGCTCCCAATACAGCCTCTTCCATATCGATAGCCTGAGGAGGCACCCTTCCAAAATCAGGTAAAGCAACAACTGCCGGTCTGCCTGGTTTAGTTTGTTTCGCCATTAATATTATATTATTGATTTACATTTACTTACAAGATGATTCCGGAACTCGTTCCTGCAGTTCCAAAGGTATAAATAAGCATATTTCACTAAAGGCAGAAGCAGTTTATTATTACAAACATATTTGTGTTAAAAACTTGTTGAAAAGCTAATAATCATATTATTTTATCCAAATTCAAAAGCTAATGGTATTTTTGCAGCAAATCACTGCCGATGATCGCGTTTCCAAAAGCAAAAATAAATCTTGGTCTCAGGGTGATCCGTAAGCGTCCTGATGGATTTCATGACATCGAGACAGTATTTTACCCTCTTGATTTCTGTGATGCGCTTGAATTTGTTGTCCGGCCAAAAGATAGTACTGAGGATACGATTGTCGTAACAGGCTACAATATAAATACAAGGCCTGAAAAAAACCTTGTTATAAGGGCTTTCAGGAAACTCAGGCAGCACTATCCCCTCCCCTTCTTCAAAATACATCTGCATAAGGCAATCCCAAGCGGGGCAGGACTTGGTGGAGGATCATCAGATGCAGCTTGCATTCTGAAAACAATTAACAAGTATTTCGACCTTTCAATTGATGATGACATGCTTAATCGCCTGGCACTGGAGCTGGGCAGCGATTGTCCTTTTTTTCTTAATCCGCTGCCTTCACTTGCAACAGGGCGGGGTGAGATTCTGATACCACTCGATCCTTTTCTTCTTGGTTACAGGATTGTTCTGTTAAATCCGCAGATAAGGATCAGCACAAGAGAAGCCTACCTTAATACTAAACCATCAGAAGCTTCGGACAGCCTTGAAAAGATAATAAGTCAGGACCTGAAAAGATGGAAGAAGAGCCTTGTAAACGACTTTGAGGATTTTGCCTTCAGACTATACCCTCAGCTTGGAGAATATAAAAAATCACTATACAGGGCAGGAGCTATATATGCCTCGATGTCGGGCAGCGGTTCTACTGTATATGGGATCTTTGAAGGGAAAACGGTTATTCCGGCAGAAATAAAAGAATTTATTATCTATGAAGGTATATTATGAACCTGCTCCATTTCAAGAAGCAGTGTGCCTTTTGTAACTTTATCGCCGCGCTTTACGCTTATCTTCCTTATAATACCGCTCTGCATCGATTTGAGGTGGTTCTGCATTTTCATGGCTTCAAGTATCATCAGATCGTCTCCCTTTCTTACTTCCTGGCCCTCGCTGACTGGTATATCAAGCACAGTACCTGATATAAAGCTTAATATCCTTGAAGGATCAGGTGGCTTATAAGGTTTCCTGTTCCTGAATTTCCGGCTCAGCCGGGTCTTGTACAAAGTGGAATCTATGTTAAGTGACTCCAGTTCCGGTTCCTGTTTCATTTCAAGTTTTTGCTTTTCTTTAGTTAATCAGAAAGGGGGTAGTCCGTGTTTCTTGGCAGGCACCTGGATCATCTTGTTTTCTGAAACAGCAAGCGAATGAAGAAGGGATCTCCTTGTTTCCAGGGGTTCTATTACAGCATCCACATAACCCCTTGAGGCAGCAACATAAGGATTGGCAAACATCCTCTTATACTCCTCGATTTTCTGTTTTCTTGTTCCGTCGGGATCATCCGAGGACATGATCTCCTTCCTGAAAATAATATTTGCTGCACCTTCCGGCCCCATTACAGCTATCTCGGCAACGGGCCATGCAAACACAAAATCGGATCTCAGATGTCTTGAAGCCATTGCAATATAACCTCCCCCATATGCCTTCCTCAGTATTACTGTTATCTTGGGAACAGTTGCTTCACTGTATGCATAAAGCACCTTTGCTCCATGCCTTATAACGCCTGCATGTTCCTGATCAATTCCCGGAAGATAACCAGGAATGTCAACGAAAGTGACTATCGGTATATTAAAAGCGTCACAATACCTTATGAATCTGGCAGCCTTGTCGGACGAATCAACATCGAGTACACCTGCCATCTCAAGCGGCTGATTAGCAACAAATCCTGTTGTTCTTCCTCCTATCCTTCCAAAACCGATGACAATATTACGGGCATAATTTTCCATTACTTCAAAGAAATCAGATCTGTCAATGACTGATTTTATGACATCTTTGACATCATAAGGGAGTGTAGGGTCTTCAGGCACTATCTTCTCGATATCATAAGCCTGATCAGGCTCAGCCGGCTCTGTATTTTTAGCTTTTTGTCCGTTATGCCACGGAATTAAGGAAATAAGCTTCTTGATCTGTGAGAAGCACTCTTCCTCACTTGATGCAAAAAAATGTGCATTTCCTGTTATCTCACTGTGCACCCTGGCCCCTCCGAGATCCTCCATTGATATCTCTTCTCCCAGTACAGTCTTAATTACCTCTGGGCCGGTAATGAACATCTTTGATATATTATCAACCACAAATACAAAATCAGTGAGAGCCGGTGAATAAACAGCTCCCCCGGCGCAAGGACCAAGTATCACAGATATCTGGGGTATGACCCCGCTGGACAGAGTATTCCTGAAAAATATCTCTCCGTATCCGGCCAGGGAATTGACCCCTTCCTGGATCCTGGCTCCTCCTGAATCGTTGATACCTATCAGTGGCATCTTCATCTTAAGGGCGTGATCCATAATCTTTGTGATCTTCCTTGAATGCATGAATCCGAGAGAACCTCCGGCCACTGTGAAATCCTGTGCATAGATAGCTACGGGAGCTCCGAAAATAGTGCCGGTCCCGATAATGACCCCGTCACTTGGCAGGATCTTCTTATCCATCTCGAAATCGCGGGCATCATGTTCCACAAAAAGATCATACTCATTGAATGAACCTTCATCGAGAAGCGCCATTATCCTCTCCCGCGCAGTGCGTTTACCAAGAGCTTTCTGTTTTTCATTAGCCTGTTCACCACCGCCCTTAAGAAGCTTTTCCCTCCTTTCCTGAAGTTCCTTTATCTTGCTTTTTTGTGCCATCGGTTTTTTCTATGAAGAGTTATTAATGTCAGGAAGATAAGCAATGCAATGTTATAAAAATTGAAGAAACAGAACAATTATTTCGGAGCCAGTTTATAAAGTACAAGAGCAATTACAAGATATAACATATTTGGGATCCACATAGCGAGCATCGGGCTGAGATTTCCCTTCAGTGAGAACTGTGAAGCGAACTGCTGGAAGAGGATATATGAAAAGCTCAGAGCGAGGCCTATACCAATATTCATTCCAATGCCTCCGCGTATCTTTCTTGATGAAAGCGAGACCCCGATAAGTGTAAGTATGAACACTGAGAACGGACTTGCATAGCGCCTGTGCTTCTCCACAAGAAAGATCTTGAGCTCATCTGACCCCTGAAGCTTTAGCAGATCGATATAATCGTAAAGTTCCCTGTAAGTCATTGTTCCAACAACACTCGGATCTTTTGAAAAATCCATCGGTGTTACGGTAAGAGTAGTATCTATCTTATCACCCCTGGTAATTATTTCACCACTATCAGTTATCTCCCTGTGTATATAGCTTGTGGCTGTCCATTTATGAGAAGCCGTATCCCAGGTAACTATAGGAGATGACAGCTTTGATACAAGTTTCCCCTCGTCATTGAATTTTTCAATTGTAAAATTCCGCCCCCTCTGATAGAGCGGACTGAAAGATTCAATATAGACATATACATTCTTAAATGCCTGTCTGTGAATGTTATCAACACTCGACCGCCTGGTTCTCGACCTGTAATATTTATCCTCAAAATCAAGCCTTCTCAGGTTAGCCTCAGGTATCATAAAGTTTGTCAGATAAAAAATAATCAGCCCTATCACAAGGGCAGCCAGGAAATAGGGCCACATCATCCTCCGAAAGCTCATGCCGCTGTTAAGGATGGCTATTATCTCGGTGTTTGCCGCCATCCGGGATGTAAAGAAGATAACCGAAATAAAAACAAACAAAGGAGCAAATAATGTGGCGAAATAAGGGATGAAGTTGGGATAATAATCAAATACTATTGCCTGCCATGGAGCAGCTTTCTCCATGAAGTTGTCGATCTTTTCAGTAAAGTCGAAAACAACTGCTATTGTAAGTATCAGAACAAGGCAGAAGAAGAAGGTGCCCAGGAATTTCCTGATGATATAATAATCAACTATTTTAGGCTTCAGTGATCTTATAACCGAGCTGAAAGCTTTTTTATCATCTCTTCCTTCCATACTTTGAATTTTCCTTCTTCGATCTTTTTCCGGGCTTCACCAACAAGTTTCAGATAGAACGCAAGATTATGCAGACTTGATATCTGCGAACCAAGTATCTCTCCTGAAATTATAAGGTGGCGAAGATAAGCTTTTGTATATTTTGTGCTTACATCCGATTGTCCTTCCGGATCGATAGCAGTGAAGTCATCTGCCCATTTCCTGTTCTTTATATTTATTATCCCTGCGGAGGTGAACAACATACCATTACGGCCGTTCCTTGTAGGCATTACACAGTCAAACATATCAATGCCCCGGTCTATCGCTTCGAGTATATTAACCGGGGTTCCTACTCCCATCAAATACCTTGGCTTATCCTGCGGCAGTATCCCTGTTACTATTTCAACAGCCCTGTACATCTCTTCTGCCGGCTCCCCGACAGATAATCCTCCTATAGCATAGCCAGCCATATCGGTAGCTGCAATTTTTTCAGCCGACATCTTTCTCAGATCGTCGAATGTCGCGCCCTGAACTATCGGGAACAGAAACTGTTCCTTTTTCCAGAGGGGATCGGTTGTTTTGAATCTTTCAATTGCCCTGTCAAGCCATTGATGGGTAAGGGCAACGGATTTTTCCGCATACCTGTAATCACATGGAAAGGGAGCGCACTCATCAAGGACCATCATTATATCAGCACCGATAATCCTCTGTATATCAACAACATTTTCAGGGGTAAAGGTATGTTTTGAACCATCAATATGTGATTTGAAAATAACGCCTTCCTCAGTCAGCTTCCTGTTACCTGAAAGTGAAAAAACCTGGTAGCCGCCACTATCAGTTAAGATGGGACGGTCCCACGACATAAAGCTATGAAGGCCGCCGGCAAGTCTTAATGTCTCTGTCCCGGGCCTGAGATACAGATGATAGGTATTGCCAAGTATAATTTTTGCGTCTATATCCTCATAAAGGTCACGCTGAAGTATCCCCTTAACAGTCCCGGCTGTCCCAACTGGCATGAATATGGGAGTTGGTATATCCCCATGAGGCGTTCTGAAAACTCCTGTTCTTGCTCCTGAATCATTATTCCTGCTTTGAACTGCAAACATTTTTCAGCCGTTTCAATGGCAGCACAAATGTAAAACATCTGTACGGCCTTTAGAAATTATATGTCTCTTTTTTGTTGAAAACTATCTTTTATCAATCCGAATATCTTAATTAATATTGTTGCGGATTTTGCAGGTTATAATATGTTACAGGACAATTTGTTTCTGTCTGTCATCCTCCTGGTGTTCGGATTTGCTGCCCTAATACAGATCATTTACTATCTGGTGTTCTACCTTGCTTTTATTCTACACAAGAATAAGCCTGAAAAACAGGAATTCAAACCGGTTTCAGTAATTATATGCGCCCGCAACGAGGCTGAAAACCTTAAAAAGTTCCTGCCTCTTGTTCTTGAACAGGATTATCCTGATTATGAGGTGATTGTTGTTAACGACTGCTCTGAAGACAATACTTATGATGTTCTTGGGAACTATCTGCCCTTATACCCTCACCTGAAGATTTCAACAGTCAACCGTGATCCGAGATTCACACATAACAAAAAATTCGCCCAGTTCATTGGCATTAAAGCAGCAATGAACGATACCCTGCTGTTCACGGATGCCGATTGCTACCCTGAATCAAAGAACTGGATCAGAAATATGGTATGCCATTTCAACGGGAAAACGGAAATTGTTCTTGGATACGGTGGCTATCTTAACAGGAAAGGGCTCCTTAATAAATATATCCGGTTTGACACAATGATGATTGCAATGAATTATCTTGGAATGTCAGTAAGGGGTATACCATACATGGGTGTGGGAAGGAACCTGGCTTACAGCAAGGAGCTTTTCTTCAGAAACAAGGGATTCGGGAAATTCAACCACCTTATCTCAGGCGACGATGATCTCTTTGTAAACTCGAATGCAAACAGAGGAAATACTGCTGTCGAGTTCCGGAAAGACAGTCACACCCGTTCACTTCCCCCTTCTTCTTTTCAAACATGGTTCAAACAGAAAAAAAGACATCTTACAACTGCTCCATATTACAGACTGAGGGATAAGATTCTGCTTATAACAGAACCTGCATCAAGGGTAATTTTCTATATCACATTTATAATTCTGCTCTCATATCTATTCCTGTGGCAGTATGCTATCATAGTTTTCAGCCTGAGGCTTTTATCCCAGATAATTATCCTTGCCGCAGGTCGTAAAAAACTAAATGAACCGGGACTTCTTTTCCATTCAATAATTTTTGATATCTTTTCTCCGTTTATTAACGGGACTGTCTATATAAGCAATTTACTAACACGAAGTAGTAAGAACACATGGAAATAAATCAGGGGCTTTCTGAAAAAGCAAAGGCTGATCTGGCGCTTGTTGATGAGGCTAAAAAAGGGCATGAAAGAGCCTTTGCCAGCCTTATGAACAGATACAGGGATTCAATCTATTTCATGCTGCTTAAGATGGTAAACAATCCTGCTGATGCTGAAGACCTTACTATAGAGGCTTTCGGAAAGGCATTCAGGAATATCGAAACTTACACTCCCCGTTTTGCTTTCAGTACATGGCTCTTCATGATCGCTACTAATAATTGTATCGATTTTATAAGGAAGAAACAGGCATCACCCAGTACCGTTGACCAGGGTCAGAACGGCCTTGATCTGCTTACAATAAATATTCAGTCTGATATGCCGGACCCGGAAGAATCTCTTATCAATGATCAGAAGATAGCAACACTCAGAAAGATCGTGAATCAGCTCAAATCACCATACCGGGAAATAATAGAGCTGAGATACTACAAGGAGTTTTCTTATGAAGAGATAGCCTCGGAACTTAAGATCCCTATCGGGACAGTCAAGGCACAGCTCTATCGTGCAAAGACCTTGCTTTACAATATTTTCGTCAAAACTGATAACAGGTAATGCCTGAAAGGATCTTCAGATATTTCCCTTCATTATCAACAGATCAGAAAGAAAAAATCGCAGGCCTGAGATCCGTTTATGAAAAGTGGAACAGCAGGATTAACGTCATTTCAAGAAAAGACATCGACAACTTCTATGTCCATCATGTCCTTCACTCCCTGGCAATAGCCAGGGTAATTTCATTCGTACCCTCAACAAGAATACTTGATGCAGGCACCGGAGGAGGCTTCCCGGGAATACCTCTGGCAATAATGTTTCCAGGCTCATATTTCTTCCTTCTCGATTCAATTGAGAAAAAAATAAAGGTTGTTGCTGCTGTAGCCGAAGCACTCGACATTAAAAATGTGAGAACAATCCGCAGAAGGATCGAGGAGGAAAAAGACAAATACGATTTTGTTGTAAGCAGGGCAGTTACAGCTTATCAGATCTTCGCAAGCATGACCCTGAAGAATATATCGTCGCAAGGCAGGAATCAGCTTGCAAATGGAATATTCTACATCAAGGGAGGTGACATTGACAGCGAAACCGGGATCTATCGCGAATCGTTAAAGATATGGGAGATAAAGGATTTCTTTTCAGAAACTTTCTTCGAAACAAAAAAAGTTATTTACCTCCCGAAAATTGCAGGTGATAATTATCCCGGCCAAAGGAAATACAGCTGATGTTATAAATATTTATCCCTTGCTGCTTTAATTTCTCAAAAATCATTATCTTTGCGTTCTCAAAATAAAAAGTGCCCATTATTAAAAAGATAATAAGATGAAAAGGACATTTCAGCCATCAAGAAGGAAAAGAGCCAACAAGCACGGATTCAGGGAAAGAATGTCCACTGCCAATGGCAGGCGGGTACTTTCTGCCAGAAGAGCAAAAGGCAGAAAAAAACTGAGTGTTACTCCGGAGCTAAAACTGAAATCTTAAGCTTTTAGTGAATGATGAATTATCAGGTGCCAGTAATCAGGGCGCCTTTTTTTGTTAATTTTATTTCAATTTAACAATATGAATGAATTCATAGATCACATAAGCGATAAGGAGATAAGGAAGATAGCAGCAAAAATACTCTCTGCCGAAAGAATCGAACCTGAAGAAGGTATTTTACTTTATTCCTCATGCGATCTTTCAATCCTGGCATATCTCGCTGATTCAGTTCGTCGAAGGATCAACGGTAATTCTGTCTTCTATAACAGGAATTTTCATATTGAGCCCACTAACAATTGTGTCTATAACTGCAGATTCTGCTCATACCATAAACCTGAAGGTGATCCCGGGAGCTGGGATCTCAATCATGGCCAGATCCTTGAAAAAGTAAAAAGCTTTGATAATATAGATGTTACGGAGGTCCACATAACAGGCGGTGTCCATCCCGGCCATGATATTTATTACTACGGTGAACTTATCAGAAAAATCAGGGACTGGAGGCCTTCTCTTCATATTAAGGCTTATTCAGCAATCGAACTTGATTATATGATCAGCAAAGCAGGAATCTCAGTTGAAGAAGGACTAGAGTATCTGAAAGACTGCGGTCTCGGATCAATTCCGGGCGGGGGTGCTGAGATATTTGATGAGGACCTCAGGCATATTATCTGCCCTGATAAAACATCATCCAGCATGTGGCTCTCCATTCACGAAACGGCCCACAAACTTGGTATAAAGTCTAATGCCACTATGCTGTACGGGCATCTTGAGCTTTACTCTCACAGGATAGATCATATGACACGCTTGCGCGATCTGCAGGACAAAACAGGCGGATTCAACGCTTTCATCCCTCTTAAGTACAAAAATGCAAATAACCCGATGGAAGAAATTGGCGAGGTAAGTCTGATGGAGGACCTTAGGAACTATGCAATATCAAGGACCTATCTCGACAATATTCAGCATATCAAAGCCTACTGGCCGATGTCGGGCAGGGAAAATGCCGGACTGAGTCTTCTGTTCGGAGCTGACGACATGGACGGGACTATAGAAGGCACAACCCGTATTTATTCTATGGCCGGGGCCGGAGAAATAAACCCGTCAATGAAAACCGATGAGATTTGCAGGATCATCCGTGAAGCCGGATTTGAACCGGTTGAAAGAGACTCCCTTTACAGAAAAAGATAATACTTTTATCAATACATTTGCGTTATCATTATTAGACTAA
>JAEAME010000624.1_pt1 | contig 33815 bp, 21 predicted proteins | sample 8958731 | NCBI WGS metagenome assembly JAEAME01 (sample SAMN16933194, study PRJNA681113) | bioreactor sludge metagenome | isolation source: anerobic bioreactor sludge (Control) | place: India:Bengaluru | collected 2018-10-24
CCATTCCAACTTGCCGGAGAGAAAGCAGAATCTGCGTCAGGCAGGTATATCCAATACAATTCCAACATAAACCGGAAATATCAGCAACAGGAATACCGGAAGGGACGCAAAAATTCCGTATATTGTATTCACCATAAACACAAGAGACCAATGCCGGCAGACCAGAACCCTGGGTATGAGTCTGTTGGGAACACCCTGACATCCGGCAGGGAAAACCGCTTAACCGAAGGCATTCCGCAGCCGGGGATGTCCTTCAGGGAGGACGCCGGTTTCTCCGGAAAGCTGAAGGTTCCATGGCCCCCTGCACAGGAGTCACGCCTGGATGCTTCGCGCTACAGCCACATCGCCTCCCGCTGGCCCGGTTTGAAAATCATCACCGGGGAGCAGGACAACCGGGCCCCGGTTGATTCAACCGTCTATCCCTACCGCAGCATCTGCCTGCTGCTGATCAGAAGCAGGGCGGGCGGCGAATACTTCGGAACCGGCTTCCTGATCTCCGAAAGGTGCGTGATCACGGCGGGCCATTGCGTCTACTTTGAAGAGGAGTGGGCCCGGGAGATCGAGGTGATCCCCGGGGCCTACGGGACATGCAAACCCTTCGGAAGCGCCCGGTCGGTGAATTTCAGGAGCGTGAAGGGATGGACCCGCGACGGGGACAAGAACTACGACCACGGAGCGGTCCTCCTCGACAACGACCACCTCTTCAGGAAGGTAGGCTCCTTTTTTGGCTACAGGCCTTTTAATGGGGAATCCGGGGTCGAGGTGTCGGGATACCCGCTCGACAAGGAGGGTACCCAGTGGAAGGACGCCGGAAGGGTCCACTCCTTCAGCGCCTACCGGATCTATTACGAACTCGACACAGTAGCCGGGAACAGCGGAAGCCCTGTTTTTGCGGACGGGGAGGAGCAGAAAACGGTGGTGGGGGTCCATACCCTGGGTTCCCTGCCCAACAGTTCCACCCGGGTAAACGGCGACATCACAGCGCGGTGGAACGAGTGGTCGGAATTGTAATCCGGAGGTCACCGGCGTGCCGGGTATCCTTCCGGCACCCGCCGGCTTTCGGGCCGGCGGAGAACCCATCCCCCCGGGGAAAAAGGGCGGCCCCCGGCGCAGACGCATTCATTCACCGGTTACTGACAGAAAGAACAGGAGGAGATGCAAATGAATAAAACAGTAGTAACCTTAATGCTAACAGCCATGTGTTTATCAGGAATGTCACAGAACCGTGTCTTCGATTCGGCGGGGAAAAAGATCAGATTCCAGTCTGAAGATGTTGACATTTATTTCACGGTGCCCGCAAAACCCGTCAGGACACCCGGGGAGGAGACCCCGGAAATGGGAGCGGGCACGCTGATCCCCGTTCTGCCCACCCTTCTGAACGCAGCCTTTCAGGTCACCACCGACCTGCTCGAGAAAAGGGCCAGGGAGTTTACCGCCGAGTACACCAAAAGCAAGAGCTTCCTGGGGGCGGCCGGCGGGGTCGTCCCGGAAGTCAGGTTTGTCCGCACTGTGGATACCGGAGCCGGGGATACCGAAGCCCTTTCCATCCTTCTGAAGCCGGAGATAGTACCGAAGCTTGCCGGATTCATCTACCATGTGGAATCCATCGCGTTGAACTACTCTTCGGCGAGGACAAAAGCCGGGCACAACACCATGGACTACACGATCGAGATCAGGCCCACCTTCCTCACCGGCGGACAGAAGAAGGCGGTGGAGGTAGCTCCGCTGACCATCTCGTCGGTGAAGTTCAACGTCCCCAATACCTACGGGGATTTCAAGCACCGCACGGAGATCATCGCGCTGCCGGCGAATGGCTGCCTCACGGAGATCTCCCTGAAGGTTATCGAGTCCAACCCGGTGAAGGTGCGGGCCGAAAAAATTCTGAAGAGCTGGAATGCTTACAAGGACAGCACCAGGACGATCATAAAGACCTATCTTCCGAAGGAGGGGAAGAAACCTGCGGCGGCAGGCGCGGCGGGGAAGAACGACTCAGACCAGAACCAGCCGGAATAACATCAGGGACTGACTTGCCGGCAGAAGAAGCTGCAGGCTTTTCAGGTGGCATTTCCCCAGGCGGGACTCCGTGGGGGCTTGTCATCAGGAAAACATCATTCCTCCGTTGATATCGATATTGGTACCGGTGATATAGTCAGACCCGGAAGAAGCCAGGAAGAGAACCAGATCGGCGATATCGCCGGCATCCCCTTCCCGTCGCAAAGGATAAACGCCCTTCATGCGTTCCCTGTTTTCCGGGGTGTTGAAACGGTCATGGAAGGAGGTGGCGATGGTTCCGGGTGCCAGGGCATTCACCCGTATACCTTTAGGTCCCAGCTCCTTGGCCATTGACCGCGTAAAAGTCATAACCGCCCCTTTGGCAGTGGCATAGAGGGAGGCGCCGGGGCCTCCGCCATCCCGGGCCGCCAGGGAGGAAAAATTGACGATGGCCGAGCCGGCAGGCATGCGCGGAACCGCTTCCCGTGTGCACAGCCAGCAAGTCTTCATATTCACATCCATCAACAGGTTGTACCATTCTTCATCCTGCTCGGTTATCAGTTTCCTCCCGAACAATCCCCCGGCAACGTTGACCAGTATGTGGACTTCTTTGCCAAAGGCTATCTCTCCTTCCTGAAACAGGTTTTTCACATCGGCAGCTTTGGTCATGTCACCCCTGACCACTATGGCCTTCCCTCCCTCCTGCCGGATCAGGTGAAGGGTTTGATCCGCATCTTCCGGATTATCATAGTAGTTGATCACTACGTTGGCCCCTTCGGCAGCTAATCTGCACGATATGGCCCGTCCAAGGTCGCGGGCGCCGCCGGTTACCACGGCCACTTTTCCTGTGAGTCTCATTGAGTTATTATTTAAAATGTTAATACATGTAGCTTGAAGGCGGTCATTTGATCTGTTCTATTCTTCCTGCGGTTAAGAATATGGATCCGAGGGAGAGGGGCACCAGGGCCGCCAGAAGGCCGAACAACAAGGTCCAGTTTTCAATCTGGCCGGCAAAGAGCATGGCCAGGATCACGCCCAGCACGGCGGAAGCTCCTCCCAGCCCGGCCAGGGAACCTACCGATTTTCCGCAGTGCAGGTCGCTCGGGATTGTCTGAATGTTGGTCATGGTAAACTGAAATCCTCCCAGCACAAAAGCCATCAGGATCACCGCCAATGCTGCGTTGGCAGCCATGACGGAAGCGATGACCGCCGGTATGATAACGGCGCCACCGGTGACGATGGCAGCCTTACGGGCAAAATCGACTGTCCTGCCTTTGCGGATCAGGTATCCGGAAAACCACCCCCCCGAGATGCTGCCGATCATGGCACCCACATAGGGCACCCATGCCGCGAAAGCAAGCTCCTTGATATTCAATCCGTATTGTTCCACCAAATACATCGGAAGGAAGGTCACAAACATCCACCAGATGGGATCGAGGAAGAAACGTCCCAGAATGACGGAATAGTTTTTACGGTTTGCCAGCAATTCGCCCCAGCTTTTGCCCACTTCATGGGCTATTTTGGCTTCCGGCTGTCCGCTCAGGATGTATTCGCGTTCCTTCTCCGTAATCCAAGGGTGCTCCTTGGGGCCTTTCTTGTTGATGATCAGCCACGGGACCAGCCACAGGATTCCCAGGGAACCCACCACCACAAAAGTAAGTTTCCAGCCGAGGGAGATATAAAGCATCAGGATAACCACCGGGGCCAGGATGGAGCCTATGGAGGCTGCCGCGCCGAACAATCCCTGTGCAAATGCCCTTTCCTTTTGCGGAAACCACTCGGCATTGCTTTTGGTTGCACCGGGCCACGGGCCTGCTTCGCCCAATCCCAGCATCATCCGGAAACCGGTAAGGGACAACTTTCCCCGGGCCAGGGAGGTGAGGGCATCGGCTGATCCCCACAACAACACCGACAACAGAAATCCCCTCCGGGTACCTATTTTGTCATACAGCTTCCCTGAAAAAAGCTGGCTTATACCATAGGCGATCATGAAGAATATGGTGATCCTGCCAAGGATATCCTTGGCCTGTCCGGATGCCATCTCGGGCGTCAGACCGGGAGCTATGATCCCCAGGTCATGGGCTATGCCTTCGCGGTTCACCACCAGGGCGCCATCGTTTTTGGTGATGAGACGGGAAGCACTTTGAACCCGGAGCTCCCCCTTGCTGTTCCGCAGGGTATATTCCCGGGTTTCCGCATGGTAGACCGCCTCGTTTTCCTTGCCTCCGGGCGTGAATTCATTTACCAGCCGGTATTCAATGTTCGCCACCCACATGTAATTCAGGGTTCCGCGGTCCAGGTAATTGATCATGGTGATCAGAACGATCAATCCGATGACCCACCAACGCAATCCTTTGATCTTCATGGTTTACTATTTCAGAAAATCCTGCCTTGCCGGACTAAAGACATCGATCAGCGTTCCTTCTTCCAGACATACGGCGCCATGCGAAATGTCGGGTTCAATGTAAAATCCGTCGCCGGCACTCAGGATTTTCTTCTCACCGCCGATCATTACTTCGAACCTTCCGCTGACCACATAGGTGCACTGGGAATGGAAATGCTCATGTACATATCCGATGGCCCCCTTTTCAAAATTCACCCTGACCAGCATGATCTGGCCATCATACCCCATGATCTGGCGGGTTATTCCGGGCGACGGACTTTCCCAAGCCAGTTCCTGCTCCAATAAAAAATTGCTGCTTCTTGCTTTCATATGGTTTCTTTTACTAATTGAAAATTCCCTTTGAATTGAATGGTATCTCCTTCAACAGTCACCGTCCGACGCTTGTCTGCGTCAAAATCCGCGTTCACAGCTATGAAAAGGCAGGAACTGCCATCTGCAAGTGCAATCCTGACCACGGTATTCAGTTCTGTGTCCTCCAGCAGCTGAAGGCGGGAAACCTGGCTGCGGATTCCCGCTGTCACCTCATTGGTGAGGTCGTACAATCCATGGGGCTCGATAACCGAGACGAAGGTATGCTGCGCCACTCCCGATTGACGGAGGATGATTCCCTGCTCCGAACGAAGGTTGAATTCCGGATCGTTGGCACCGGTCCGGACCATCATCACCTGTGTGCCGGAATCTGACAATGTGGTAAGGTTGTAAAACCGGCTGCCGTTTATCCAGGTGAAAACAGCATTCGTCCCGGCCGGCCTGCCGGAAGCCTCCAGCCACAGATGCTGATATCCGTTTTCTTTTCCCAGGGGTTTCAGCAGGTCCCTGTTCTTCGCAAGGACAAATGACGTGAACACCACATCGCCATTGAAATAAAAGGGCAGGTCGATCAGGGCTTCCGGACCGGAGCGGACCCTGAACAGGTCCAGCACCACCGGATCTCCCAGCCCGGGCAGCCGGATCATTGCCACAGTCCTTTGCAGGGTCACTCCCGGGAATGCGTTCTTTTCAGTTCCGGAAACCACCTGAAGGGAAGGATCGGAAAAATCATGATAGTTGATGTCGGAATGATACCGGGATGAGACCTTGATGTTGCCGTCAAACTGGCATTTCTCATTGATGGAAACCGTATTGTGGGCGATGGATTGCATCGCCCAGGTGTAATTCTCGGGCGTGTAATTGCCGCCGCTTTTGGATTCGATATTCAGGAACCGCGACGAACCGTAATCGGTGATTACCCTGTTTCCGTTATCATAAAAGGAAAGGGAAAGCTTGTCGTAATGCCCATGGCTTAATCCGTGTGAGGTCGCCTTGAAAGTCAGGCAGGCAGATCCGGTCCGGGAACCGCCTCTCAGTATGGCTATTCCCCCGGCGTCGCCTGCCGGACCATCAGAAAGAAAGGCAGACCGCAGTACAACCGGTCCGGGTTTCTCCCGCAGCAGGGCCCTGGCGGTGGAAATACCCGCGTCCGACACCAGAAAGTCATCCTGATAGCGGGCAACTTCCAGCCAGCTTTTATTTTCCGGGTTGTTTTTAACGGCTATATCGACCGAGCTGACGATGTCTTTGGATTTTAATGACTTAGGCAGGGCATCGTTCAGCAAGAACAATTCCCCGTTGTAACTCTGCTGGATCATCGCGTCGACCGCTTTGAACAAAATTCCCTCCCGGTATCCGAAGACATCCAACTCCGGCTGCTGGTTCTGGATAACCTGGGCAAAGGTCATGAAAGGCCAGAGCGCATACCGGTGGTAATAAGGCCCCTCGGTGAAATACCCATCGGGCGAGAACAACTGGTCAAGCTGTTTGAAAAACCCCGACGAACCATCCTTCAGGGATCCGTACAAGGCCATATCGACGAGGTTGCGGTCACCCATCACGTAGCCGATCATCCCCACAGCTGCATTTGCCCAGGTCCCATGGTTGTGCATTTTATTGAAGACGGCGTAGTTTTCAGGATTACCATTGGTAATGAAACCGGCCATGGGATAAAACAGGTTTTCCTCCATGTACTGCCGTTCGGACGCAGAAATGAAATCATAGACGCAATCATAGGCACAGGCTGCATGAACCAGCCATACCGATTCATTCAGGGTTTGCCAGAACAGTTTGCCCCGTGTCGAAGAGCGCAAGGAAGGATGCAATCCCAGCGTGGGATAAAGCCCGGCATATTCCATCAGCATATCCCGTACAAAGCCGGCGTAGGCTTTGTCGCCCGTTATCTGATACAGAATGGCTGCCGCATTCATTTCGGCGTAGTTGTTTTTATTCTTTTCGTGGGTGTAACCTCCCCCTTCGTCTTTCGGCACCGGCACCACGACCCCGTTTTGCATGGCCAGATCGGCCATCCGCTTCAGATCAGCCAGCGACTTCCTAAAAGCAGGCGACCGGTCCGACCATTTTTGGATTTCCCTGACTCCCGCTCTGGTAAGCAACATATTGGGATGTGTCCCTGAGATGCAGGGCATAACAGCAGCTACCAGAAACAGCAGGAAAAACAGAATTTTAATCTTCACTGGTTTATATTATCCTTTCAATAAATTGTATATCTGCCATATACAGCCTTAAGCTCCATTCCGGTTCTTCACCTCTGCGGAAATGGTTCCGCGAAGCTCCACCGGACCTCGTTTCGCCAACAGGAACCAGGCAACCCCATGTGCGCCTGCGCACCGGAGTGTTTCAGCACACAGGCGCTGTCGAAGCAACATGCCGTTTCATTCATAGACATCCTGTGGTTTCGGATCAGAATATCAGCACTTTCCCGGTAAACCGGGAATCGCCGTTTTCAAACAGAACCAGATAAACCCCCTTTTTCAGGCTGTAAGTTTTATGTTCATTCCGTTGCAGCCTGTCCCGTGATATAAAAGATCCCGAAATATGGAATATCGAGAAATCACCCTTCGCGGGAGGATTGAGCGTCAGCAAGTTCCCGTCAACCGAAATGCCGGGAAAGCTCTTTCCGGGCAGATACCGCCAGCCGGTGGAGGGATTGTTAAAAAAAGAGGCTCCGGAAAGTTTTTTTTCGGGCATCTGCAGGGAATGATCGCCCTCCGGCTGACTGCAACCCGGCCATTTCGCCTGGCCGGCCCTGGTTCTTCCCCGGATATCTGTGGTTACTGCCGGAAATTCCGGAGTCACATAGTTTATGAGGGCAGATCCGGATCCCGGTTCAAACATTTTCAGAGCGGTGGGAACAGGAGCCATACCCGGGTCGACACCGGTGACAACCTGGGCGGAAACAAAACTGAAGTTGCCATATTTTCCCTGGTTCATCAGGTTGTTCTTCCAGGTCACATCCAGACCGGCTGCATGGGTCTGGTCAATAACCACATTGGTATTGGATGCTGAGGTATTATAAACATGGTTGTGGGCAATGACCGAAGTCACCGGAGGCAGGGTCATCCCTTGCGTGCTGTTGTAATTGATGCTGAATGCCTGGCTGCAGTTGACCATGGTATTGAAGGCCACCAGCGCGTTCTTCACCTGGAAATACTCATTCAGCGCCGAATTTGCTTTTCCCCGCACCATACAGATGGCCGACCGGAAATTGGTGCCTTTCAGATCCTGGAAATAGTTATTGAACACTTTGTGGTTTTCGCCGATGATCCTTACCCCGCCTGATGAAGAAATACCGTTTCCGAAAAAATAATTACCCTCCACCGTACAGTTGTTCCCATGCCTCAGGGTCAACATTCCTTTGCATTCGTAAAACAGGTTGTTGACATATAGGTTTCCGCACGATTTATTGGATATCACCTCAATTTCGCCATTGCACCTTTCGAAAAAATTGCCTTCAACGCGTACCCCGGCGGTGGTCATAGAAGTGTTGCTGTCGCCCACCCTGAGGATTTCCTGTCCGTTCAGTTCCTTCCCGTAGGCATCGAGATTGGCGTTCCGGTATCCGAAATAATTATCGGCTATGACATGATTGGCTGCGGTGTTGCTGATCAGCCACACCACCATCAATGTACCGGAGTTGTTCTTATTCTCAAAGGAACAGTGGTCCACCCGGTTGTTTTTGCCGTAAATCGAAACCCATTTGCTGTCAACGGTGTTGACGTCAGGATTGTAATTAACGATGGCTGTTCCGGTTAACCTGCAGTTTTCGGCCAGTTGGGAAGAAGAGGTGCGGAAAGAAATCACATCTGAACCGCTGAGCGTACCATTCAGAAAATATAGTCCTGACACTACGATGTATTTTCCGGAGAATGAGAGTCTCGAGTTACCGCTGAGAATGACCTCTCCCGGTGTTTCGGCTTCCAGGACCACGGGATTTGCCTCATTTCCGGTTGCTTTCAGGGAGATGACCTGGTTGTTCCATGTCATATTCTTCATGACGATCGTATCACCGGGTCCCCAGCTTCCGGAGTTGATGCCTGAAGCGGCGGTCACCACCGTACGGCGACCGTAAACCGGTCCCACACAGGATAGTATCAATATCCAGGATAAAAGATTCTTCATAAAAATCAGCAGAATCGAATCTGCTGCGCAACTTTCGTTTCTGTTCATATTTCCCGCGCCCTCCATGGCCGGAAAGACAGGGGGCAGCGCAGGGGGCAGGGGATCAGTATCTGCACAACTGCCGTATGGAGGAGCCTATGGTCAATGAATCAATACCTTGGTGTTGGATACGGCACCCTGCAAATCCCGGAAAATTACCAGGTATAAACCCCTTTCCAGGTTGGTTTTATATCTTCCGCCGGTGGGTGCGGAGATAAGTTCGGATCCCGATAGGGAGTAGACTTTTATCCGGCCCGGTTTCCCGGTAACGATCTCATCGCCGGATGCGAAGACAGTGTGCCCTTGCTGCCGGATTTGGGCGGCATCCGAAGATTGGCCCATGACCACCGCTTCCCAGGTTCTTCCCACCCTGATGCCGCTGACCATCGCGCCGACGCCTCTTTGCCGCAGATTAACGCCCAGCTTTGCAGTGGACGAATAATCGGTCTGGACATCAGTCGCCTCCAGTTTGTTGGTCTGTTCCGACTCATTCTTGGCGGGATCCGGGTTGACAAAGAGGGTGATCTTGTCGTTGCTATCCCCTTCAACCCCTTCGTATTTAAGCACCAACAGATGGTTGACGCCCGTTCCGAGGACAAGACCCAGGGAGGAAGATTCCTTGTAATCAGCCGAGGAGGAGGAGTTTTTGGTCACTGCAAAGGTGACCTGATCGCCGGCCGCGTTATTCCTGGCGAAAACCCGCCCCCGCGTCATGCTCGATGTTTCAGACCCCTCATTCGTGAAGAAATCCCGGTATGAACGGTAGGAAACCGGATTTACGTTGACGATGAATGCCGCATAAATGGTTCCCCCGACAACATTCTTCAGGGTGTCATTCGCCGGAAAAACAATCTTCTTCGTTGAAATCCGCTGCGTCGAAGAAGATGCCCCGATAGCAGAATCCAGAACGGCAGCGTGGCCCACATTGGAACCCGGGTAACCGGTAAAGAACAAAGGTTCTTCCGCGATGACCGGGCTTGCGCCATTCGCATCGGCCGCTTTGGGCGAAACGGCCCATCCGTTGTACCCTTCCACCTTGTCACCGGCTTTGAGCGTGGTAAAATACTCGGTAAACACCTGTCCCTGAACTGAAAGAACAATGGCTAAAAATGACAGAAGTAAAAATGTTTTTTTCATAGACATCCGTTTTTAAAGCGTTAATAGATATTTGTTTTTTGTGGTTATGCAATTGCCTTTTTATGGTTCATTCCGGAAAATATCCGGTCTGCATAAGAGGTTATACTTATTTTAATCTCTTGATTTCAAAGACTTTTCATCATTACCAGTTTACATGCTCTTTGTTCTTTTCCGGCCGACACAATGGCCCAGTAAACGCCATCGGGCAGGAATGAAAGGTCTACCGTTTTTCTGAATAAGCCCGGATACACCTCCGGGTCGCAGAAGGTAGCAACGATCTGACCGGTCAGGTCAGTTATCCTCAACATCAACCGTCCCTGTTCCCGTACATGAAATTCCATTCCGGTCAGGCCGGAAGAAGGATTGGGAAACAGTTTCAGTTGAATAACCGGAACTTCACCTCCCGGAGTAAGGTCGGGACCATCTTCCTGTATATAAAAGCCGGCAAAACGAACCGCTTCGTCCCTCAGATCCTGCATGGAAAGCAGGCTTCTGTATATGCCCCATTTGGGTCTGACAAAGCTGTTATCGCCACGGATCGTCATTATTTTGTTGTTGCCGTATGACAGGATGGGAATGCCGGAAGCCATGTTTTTAATTTCAATGGAATAGGTTCCGTTTACCGGATCCACTTTAAGCCTTTCGGTCACCTCAACCCAGTTTCCCCGGAACAGGGAAAGGTTGACAACAGCCACTTTTGAAGCGTTGTTATGGATCAGCTCCATCTTATCGGGCGATCCCTTTCTGGCTGTGAGGGTGAAGACGGGGTCATCATCGTCGCCTCCCACCGCTTTGATCTGGTGAAGATGGGTGAAATTAGGGGAAGGTTTGAACCCTTCGGGAAGTCTGAATTTCCATCTGTAGACCACCGTTTCGCCGGTAACTCCCTTGAGGTTCGCCGGGGAAGAATCATAGGTCTTGATTTCCATCCTCTGCCGGTCGAAATTGATGCACCGGTCATTGTCGGGAGTTACATGGATGTAAAACTCAAAAACATAACGGTTCAGCGTGGAATCCCATACCTCCCTGATGTGCCTTCCGAACTCCGGATGGACGCATTCGGGATGCTCCACAACATTATATCCGGGAGCCAGGACACTATTGATCAACTCATAGGTATCCCCGGGTCCGTCGGCTTCCAGGATGGTTTGAGCAAAAAGCTGCGCCCCCGTTCCGGCTGTCAGCCAGAAAAGAATCCAAAAAGCCGGAAATATTGTTGCCTTGATTTTCATTTTAACCCGATATCGCCGCCATCGGTTGCTTTTCCTTTCAAACCTGAGCGGGAAGACAATTGGAAACTACCCTTTCGGAACTTGGGATTTATACCCAGTATAGACTGTGCGGAAGCCCCGTTGATGGTTTCGGGAACCGCACACCGGTAAAAGGAACAATGGGTGATCAGGTTCTTCGGCTTTTCCAACCGAACCGTCGTGTGTGCTTCCGATTGATAAAAAACCGAATTCCGGATAACTATCCTGACGATACCGGGCACACGCAATATGTATTGTTTTGCATCGGCGCCGATCCGGTCAAAAACACAATGGTCGACCCATAACGAGCCACCAAGGGTTGACTCATCGTTCCCGCCCCGGTAATAGTAGAGGGCATGGTTCTGAATTTCACTGAAAAGTGTGTTGACGAACAGTATGTTTTCTGCATTGTATTTTCCGGTGTCCTCTTTTTCATCGGAAAGGCTGAAACCCCGGATTGAATTCCTTATCACTGAATTACGGACCACGATGCTGTCAGCAAAAGAACCTTTATAGGCCTTGAAAACCGATCCGGTCGGTTCAACAAAACCGTCAATTTCGCAATGATCGAGGTGCAAAGAATAGCCGAAAGCATTTTCGCGGGCGATAAAGGCATATTTTCCCGGGAAAGCGGGTGATCCGTTTCCTGTGATCTTCACTCCGGCGACAGACAGATTTGCATTGCCGGTCAACTCGAAGAGCGCCACATGTTCTTTCGCAGGCCGGAGAACAATAACCGGCTGTTTTTTTGCATCCTCCGCGGCCCGGATGAACAGGTCTTTGGATACAAGAATTTTCCCGGTTACCCAATGTTCCCCTTCTCCAAGCAGAAGGATATCGCCTGAGCCGGCAATTCGGGCCGCTTCAGCGAGGAGGCCGGTTCCCGGAGCCACAGGGATGGTTTTCCCAACCGGTTTATGGGGCGATCTTTCTGAAAAGATCTTCTTCTTATACCAAACAGGACCGCAGTTTTCCGCCGAAGCCCTTTCAACGGCAGGTTTTCCCGAGGCAGACTGGAAGGCTCCGACAACTGCCTCCTGCCGTGGTCTGCCAAGTATATCAGACTGCACGTAGGGCAGTTTTTTCGCCTTCGCCGAAGTGAGTACCGTCTCGAATCCCTCTGACGAAAAGGTTTCAATGTCTCCCTGAATCATTCCTTTCCCTGTCATCAGCCCCCCGGTGCCAAACAAAAGGTTGTTTTCCAGAATGACACCCTCTGCCTGGTCATAGTACCTGATGAGTTCCTTTTCACCGGGCGAATAGACCATGTTGTTCAGCAGAAGGGTGTTCTCGGCTCTCACGATCCGGTTTCTGTCCCCGAATCCCACACCGAAAGCCCAGGGTGTTGAACAATCGTAATAGGTATTGTTGGCAACGACCACGTTTTTCACCTGGGCATAACCATTCAACGGAGTATCAGGGATGGAATTCATTATGGCCAGCGGCGACCGGAATTCATCTCCCCGTAATCTGTAAAAGAAATTGTTGTAAATCAGGTGTCCTTCGTTGATGACCCGGACTCCTCCCGTGAATATCTTTCCGTTTCCGATAAACCAGTTTCCGGCAACCACGGCACGGTCGCCATGCCGGAGCACCAGGCTGCCTTCCGATTCGAAAAAGGTGTTGTTCAGGAAAAGATTATCGCACGATTTGTTGGAGATGATCTCGGTTTCGCCGTTACAATGCTCAAAGAAATTGCCTTCCACAATGGTTTCGGAACTGTTCATGCAAACCTGACTGGTCCCTATGCGGATGGTCTCCCCTCCGTTGGATCCCAGCCTGGGGCGGGGGCCGAAATAATTCCTGTAAATATGATGTTTGTTGTGGTCCGAGTTTTCATTGTCGGGCCATACCACCAGGGTGGTTCCTTCATTGCTCTTTCCTGCGAAATAGCAGTATTCCACCGTATTGAATTTCCCGTATATTCCGATCCAGTGATCGGCCGAATCTTTCGGGGTTTTGCTGTACCCGTCGATGACACATCCTGTCAGCACCGAATGAAAAGCATAATCCTTCGAGCCGGTCCGGAATTCGATGACCGCTTTGCCGGGTGCACAGCCGTTGCGGAACATCAGACCGGAAATATGCAGCCATTCGCCCGAAAGCCGCAGGGAAGAGCTGCCTTCGAGCGACACTTCCCCCGGATCCTCGGCCGTCAGATAAAGATACATGCCCGGCTTCCCCTTTCCCCTGAAAACAAGCCCGGCATCTTTCCATACCCCGTTTGCCAGCATGATGGTATCGCCCGGCACCATTTTTTTTACAGCTTCATTGTACTGGGTCAGGTTGGCTACTCTATAACCGGCAGCCAATGTACCGGCCGAAAAAAAGAGACAGAGGACAGCCATTAAGCAGGCCGGGGTCTTCACTTTGAACATATTTCTATAAATTAACTGACTACTTGATGATTGCATTCTGGAAAGCCTGTTTTGCGGCGGCCAGGTTCTCCACAGCTTCCGTGACCTGACGTTCTATGGTGTAGGAAGAACCCCTAACCGCCCTGGCCTTGCCGATGGCATCGGTGAAGGCTGTTTTGGCGGCGGCCGGCGCTTCTCCCTTATTGGTTCCTTCAGGAGTGTTTGCATTCAGCTCTTCTGCTGCCACGATGGCATCGTTAAGCGGCCGCCGGTCAGAAATCCACAGGTTCGAAACAAACGCTTTCCCCGGTACAGCCAGCGTTTTATTGATCGCAACCATGTCGCTGACAGTTAGCCCCGGTTTGTCCAATGCCGCTTCTGCCGCTGTCAGCGCTGCCAGGTATGCAGATCTTGTCGCATCAAACGTGGCGGCTGTCTTGAAATCGCCTTTGTTGTACCCCACCACGCAGGTTTCCGCCTTGCTCTTCTCGCCGGCGATGAAATCCGAAAGTTCCCGCCTGTATTGCTCCAGGGTTTTGGGAATGATTTCTGTTTCCCCCTCGTCGGCCATACAGCCTGGAAACAGGGCGATTGCCGCGACCGACAAAACGAGAATCACTGCTCTTGACAAACGGTATAAGGTATTCATGTTCCGTAGTTGTTATAGAATTCAATAATTGGGATTCTGGGGTATGACCATTTCATTGTTCGTGTCGATTTCGGTCTGAGGGATCGGAAGCAAGAGCCTTTCCTTCACAAAAAACCTCTCTTCGGGGGGCTGGATGGGGTTGTATTTGGAATAGAGCGCCTCCCAATCGGTGAGGAAAACATGTTGCTTCATGATTTCTACAGGCTTGTCAGGGTTGTTGTACGATTTCACCATTCGCAGCAGGTCAAACCAGCGTTGGTTTTCAAAAGCCAGTTCCAGCCGGCGTTCGGCATAGACAGCATCCAGGGCTTCTTCCTTTGAACCGAAGGGTCCGGCAGGCTGAAGGCCGGCCCGGGCTCTGATCTCATTCACGGGATTGTGTGCGATGGCATGGTTTCCATCCTGGGCCAGTATTTCGGCATACAGCAATTTGATATCGGCATACCGGAGGACAATCCAGTCGTTTTCAGCCTGGTTGGCCTGGATCATGGAAGCATCCATAAATTTTGAAATGTAGGGTACGGCAACGGTGGCTGACCTGTTCCATATCCTGAAACATGCATCCCTCCGGTTGTCGGCCGAATCGGCATTAAAAAGGTTCATCAGTTCATGGGTTGGGGCATTGTATCCCAGCGGGGTTCCGATTTTCAGGAACATATTGGCCGATCCGAGCGGGGCAAAGACAGGCCAGAAGGAGGAGCCGATGCCCAGGCTGCCGCCCTTGTAGCGGATGGCAAAAAGTATCTCTTTGTTCATCTCGTTTGTGGTGCTGAAAATACCGGCGTAACCATTGGCCCCGGTAAGCAGCCCGTGCGGTGAAGCCGCCATGATTTCTTCCAGCTGGGTCTTTGCCAGTTTCAGATTATCGGTTCCTCCCAGCATCATGTATACCTTGGCCAGAATGCCCTTGGCGGCCCACCGGGTTATCCGGCCGGCATCGGCCCCGGCATAGGAAGCAGGAGCCCCCTGGGCCGCCTTCACCAGATCGGGAATAATGATTTCTTTGTAAATGTCGGCAACGGGAGACCTGGGAATTTTCTTGGCTTCATTCGGTCCGATCACTTTGGTGATTTTAAACATGTCGCCGAAGAAATTGACCAGCGTAAAGTAATGGTACGCCCTCATAAACAGCAGTTCGCCTTCATACTGCGCACGAAGAGGCTCATTGGCGACGTACCTGTTATCGGCTACCGACGGAAGAATGGCATTGATGTTGGAGATATTCTGAAAGGTTCTGTACCAGTAGTCCTGCAACAGGGGCAGACTGGGCGATACACGGAAGGCGGACAAGTCGGTCTGGTCTATTCTTGCCGTAGCGGCAGATCCGGTCTGGTCCTGACAGGTGTTGTCACTTCTGAGTTCCGTGTACATCCATTCATCCGACTGCACCCGGGCCATTCCGGCATAACAGCCGATAATACCCTGGTTGATCCGGTTCGGGGTGGTGTAAAAATCAACCTGGGTAAGCACCGATTCGGGTGTATCAGTCAGGTAATCATCACAACCCGTGTTTGCTGTCAACACCATGATTAACAACAACATCATCATAATGGTTTTTATCGCTCCGGCCATTTTACTTTCAATTTTCATGGTTACCGACTTAGAAATTAATATCCACACCCAGCGTGTAGGTGCGGTTGAGCGGAAAGGCGCCCCGCTGATACCCGTCGATCAGCGGACTCGAATACTGACTGGTGGTTCTGCGGGCTTCCGGGTTTATGCCCCGGTAATCCGGCGCCATAATATAAACCAGGTTCTCAGCGGAGAAATAAGCCCGCAAGCCGCTGATTCCGATCCTTTCAGCAAGATTTTCCGGGAAATTGTACCCCAGCGTGAAATCACGCAGCGACGCATAGGAACCGTCTTCAATGCAATAGTCGCTCAGCAGCAAATCGCTTCCTGCCGTCGTGTTGGAATATACGGTTTTCCCGTCGCCCGGGTACAACGGACTTACGTACCGGTTGTCCGTATAGGCTTTGTTGTAGCGCAACTGCTCATTGTAGTTCACATTTCCGTTGATGATGTCAACCCCCTGCACACCCTGCCACAAAAAGGTCAGATCAAAACTCCGGTATGTCAGGGTATTGCTCAGACCCCAGGTAAAGTCCGGGAAGGGATCTCCGATGATGACCCGGTCGTCGGCGTCCAGTTTGTTATCACCATTGCTGTTCACCACTTTCAATCCTCCGACCGCTGGTACGAACTTGGTATAAGTAAAAGGATTCCCTTCGCTGTCTTTCAGCGCCTTAGCCCCGGCAACCTCTTCATAGGTGGTATACACCCCATTGCTTTTATACCCGAAATACTGGATGGAAGGCTGTCCGACGATAGCCCGGAAAACTTCATTCCTTTCTCCGAAGTTGTCTTCTTTTTGCTTGTCGCCATAGTTGATCAGCTTGTTTTTATTGGCGGAAAAGTTGGCGGTTAATTTCCAGGTGAATTTTTCCCTGTCAAAAAGGGTTGCGCCGGTTTCTATTTCCAAACCTTTGTTGTTTACCTTGCCGATGTTATTCCAGTAGGATTGATGGCCGGTGATGTACATTGCCGGTTGCTGAAGCAGCAGCTGTATCGTATTGGCGTTGTAATGCTCCACTGAAATGGTGAGCCGGTTATGGAACAGGCCCAGGTCCACCCCATAATTGGCTTCTCCTGTCTGCTCCCAGGTGATATCCGGGTTGCCGAGTGCGGGGCTGTTGGAAGCCATTCCCGAAATCAGGGAGCCGCTACCCGATCCCAGCACATAATTGCTGGTGTTGACGGAATTCATGTAGGAATACTGGGGAATATTGTTGTTGCCGGTCAGGCCGTAGCTGAACCTTACCTTCAGGTTCGACACCCATTTTGAATCTTTCAGGAAATCCTCCTCCGAGAGGCGCCATCCCAGGGAACCCGCCGGGAAGGTTCCCCACTTATGCCCTTTGTAGAACTTAGAACTTCCATCGGCACGGAAACTGGCGGATGCGAGGTATTTCCCCTTGAAGACATAGTTGATCCTTCCCAGAAAAGACATCAAGGATTCGGAATAATAAAAGGAGGTGGTTCCGGGCAGGGAAGGGCTGTCGAGAAGAATCTGAGAGGCCAGGTTAAAGGAGAGCATTTCTTCGTCAGGGAAGCCGGTTCCCACCATATCGTTGCTTTTGAGTTGGGTTTTTTGCAGGGTGAATCCCAGCAGACCGGCAAATTCATGGCTTCCTCTGTTTTTTGTGTAATTCAGGGTGTTTTCCGACAGCAGTTCGCTCCTCAGGTCCAACAGGCGGGTCAGCGCATTCGGATTTCCGGCTTTGTTGGCCGAGGTCTGTTCCTTTTTGTTGTATTCCCGGAACATGAAATAAACACCGTCTGAGGTTGTGAATTGCAGTTCCGGCGTAATTTTCAGGGTCAGGATCATATTCCCCTGCAATTTGTAATCATCGGTGAAGATCCGGGTGCGCTCCCGTATGGAAACCGGATTCTGGTTGCTGGAAGTCCATGGGGAAATGCCCGACAAATGCCAAACCTCATCCGCCGGGCCGACGCCGCTGATTGAAATTCCGTTGAAATCGCTGGGCTGGGCATATTCTCCCGCCACTTTTCCCGTCAGGGCCGCTGTGGCCGCGTTATGACGGACCGGCAGCCAGGAGGGGAACCGCATGTAATCGGTCAGGTCGGTGGCGGGGCGCTGCTGCCGGCTGTAGGTCGGTGAAAAATTAAAGCCCAGCGAAACAGAATTCGACAACCTGATGTCAGCTTTCGCCCGGAAGGTGAACTTGTCGTAATCGCTGTTCTTCATGATCCCTTTCTCCCCGGTGTAGTTGCCTGAAATGAAATACTTCAGACTGGCACTTCCGCCGGAAGCATTAAGCTGATAATTCTGCATGGATCCAAAATTCCGCAGTCCTTCCTCGAGCCAATCGGCAGGCTGGTCCAGCAGATATTTCATGATCAGATAACCGGCCCTCTCCGGGTCGGTGATTTTGTTAAATGCCATGGTTTCGGTTGAAATCCCGTTGATGGCCGGATCAGACCTCCTTTGTTCCGCCTCCCTGAACAACAATCCGACATATTCCTGTGTGGAGAGCATATCAGGCAATTTCAGGCCATTCCTGATCCCCGAATACATTTTGAAGGTGTACTTAGGTTTCTTGACATTTCCGCTTTTTGTGGTAACGAGAATCACCCCGTTGGCAGCACGGGAACCGTACAGGGCTGCCGATGCGGCATCCTTCAGCACCTCGATGGATTCCACATCGGCCATGCTGACCATCGACAAACCGTCGGGAATCGGAAAACCATCCACGACAATCAGAGGATCATTGTCAGCACTGATCGACCCCATTCCGCGGACCCTGATCCTGGGAGCCGCACCTGCTTCAGGATTGTCGTTGAGAATCTGGACCCCGGCCAGCTTTCCCTGTAACGCCTTGTCCACCCTTGATACAGGGAGCTCTTCCAGCTTTTCAGCCTTCACGGAAGAGACCGCGCCGGTAAGATGCGACTTCTTCTGCGTCCCGTAGGCGACCACCACCACATCATCCACTTCAACCGCATCTTCCGTAAGAATAACATCGAGAACCGAAGCGTTCCCCACTTCACGGATCACCGTCTTATATCCGATGTAAGAATACACCAGCACCGCTTCTTTGCCGGGAACCTGAATCGCATACCTGCCTGCAAAATCCGTAACGGTGCCGCTGAGGGTGCCGCTGAGGGTCACGTTTACGCCGACCAGGGGCTCTTCGTTGCCGCCGGTAACCGTTCCTGATATTTTAATCTGGGGAAATGCGGTTGCAATCCCCATGAAAAAAAACAGGGATGTCCACCAAACCCGGACGAGGAAAAGAGATTGAAATCTGTTTTTCATTGATCAGATGCTATAGGTTTTGTTGGAAACAGTCTGTTCTGAAGGATTTATGGAAGCCATACAGGCTTGATTTTCTTTGAATTAAAATACGATCAGGTACAATTGGTCGACCAAATTTAAGATAAAATTCCTTACCGTCAAAATAATTCCGGAAATTTGTTAGCGGGTGATGGAAAATCCATGCAGCGATTTAGCACCGACAGGCAGGAGGGTCCGCCGCATAAACAAATCGGTTTCACGGACTGGACCAGGACAACCTGCTGTTGAAAACAACTGAAGAACAGGTCGGAGACGGGGTGTCCCCGGGAAGGGCAATACTACAGCAAGTTCGCTTTCGACCTGGCAAAATGCAGAACCCCCTGCAGGTGTTCCTCCATCAGCGAGGCAGCAAGTTCTCCGTTGCGCGAACAAACGGCTTCATACATTTGGATATGCTCTTCCACCACCGCGGGATTCGGTCCGCAAATCTGCTCACGCCGGTAAATGGTCATGATATCCGGGATGATGATCATCAGCATGGCCTTGAAAACAGGGTTGTGACTGGCCTCAGCAATCGCCTTGTGAAAGGCAAAATCAAGACTGTCCCGTTCGTCGGTTCTGAATTTCCTCTTATAACGATCCAGTGCGTTTTTCAGTTTTTTCAGATCCTCCTCATCCGATCTCTCGGCACATAACCGGATGGCATTTGTTTCAAGTACCAGCCGGGTTTCGACAAGAGAATAAAAATCGTAATGCTGGAGATTAAGCACGTCTGAGATTAGGCCGTCTAACGTGTTAATATCCAATCCGTTTATGACAGAGCCACTTTGAGGCAAGGTTTTAATGATCCCGTAAAATTCCAGTTTATGAAGGGCTTCGCGAATCTGGGTCCTTCCAAAACCGAATTCAGCCGCCATTTTCCGTTCTGCAGGCAACCGGTCGCCGGGTTTGAGAATTCCCGTATTTATGAGTTCCTTGATCTTTGAAATCACCAGATCCTCAGGGGAATCCGTTTTCCGGCCATTGACACTTTTTGCTTGATAGGTCATGGTTAAAGCTTGATGAATGCATCCGTGTCCGGCATTTACCATTTCGATGGCACCCTCCGGGGCACACAAAATTATGGATTTTCCCAACTTCCCATCCCTGTTTTTTTCTGACATCCGCAAATAAATGCATTTCCGGGTGGCGTTTGCCCGGCGGGCGGGAAATTTCCTGAGCCGGAAAGCAACGGGGTGAAGAATAAAAGGAATTCACCGGATCGCTTACCCGTACCATTCCCGTTGCCGCTCCGGGAGGTTGTCCAGGGTGGCGATGGCGATATTCACATCATCCACCACCTGAAAGTCGAACATGCCGACACAGATGAAGTCGGCCCCGTTGGCAAAGGCCCAGCGGAATCCGTCGGCCGGGTCGATCGCTCCGGCGGCCAGCACTTTGAACCCCATGACCGGTATCGTGGCGCGGTTCACAAATTCCACCGTCCGGTCGGGAAAGAGACAGAAACAGTTGTCGTGAAAACGGTCGTGCTCTGGATTTTTAACCCCGTCCACCTCGAACGGCACCCGGTTTTCGCGGGGATGGGCCGACCAGTACCGGTCGTGGTGCATGGTCTGCATGTAATAATCGGGAATGATTCCCTGTTCTTCGCAACAGATCAGCGAATCGACCGTGTGCGCCCCCAGTCCTGCGGTATAACCCTGTTTCCGGATGTGGCCGATCATTTCGGCGATCACCTCAGCCTTCCGGGCCCGGGTCAGCCAGTCGCACCAGTTGCCCTGCACCTGGATGATGTCCGCGCCAAAGTCAATGGCTTTGTCGATGACCTCCACGTAGCGCCTTTTATCGGTTTGCGGTCCGATTTCCGCAAGCTTGCCGTTGTCGAGCTCCGGATTGACCTGGGATATGACCTTGATGTGGCTCCCGGTCACCTTTTTGTATTTGGCGAGCAGTGCGTTGGAGGCAAACCCGATGTTGATGGCGTTGATGCCGGCCTTTTCGGCCAGCACCAGGGTTTCAAAGACCTTTTTCTCGGTGTTGTAGGCCCTGAAGAGCGATGGAACGTATAGCAGGTCGCGCGAGTGGGCCCAGCCGCCGATCAGGTTTCCCCCCATCACCAGCCGGCTGATTTCGTGGTTCCCGATCCTGCCTTTGGGCAGTTCGCCCTCCAGTTTCCGCAAATCGGAGGTTTTCAGCCGGATGGTAGCCCCCGACAGGGTATCGACGCCGAATTTGCGGGTGACGGCGCCGGCCCCCCACCCCATGAGCCCCAGCACCGGCAGCGAAACCAGGTTTTTGATCAGCTCCCGGCGCGAACGGAAACCTTCACCGGACGGTTCTGCAACCGGGGCCTCCTGTTGAACCTCCTTTTTACGGAACAGGGGCAGCGCATGCATGCCATAGCCCTTCTCCCGGATGAGCAGCAGCAGCAGCAGGGTCAGCGCCTCCAGCAGGTTCCGGTCGACGATGTAAAACTGACCCGAAACATTGTTCATCAGGCTGCTCCCGAATGGCGGATAAGCGAAATAGTAGAGCAACAGCAGCAAAATGCCGCCCCCCGCGGCAAAACGGATCGCCACACCCAGGAACAACGCCAGCCCCACCAGGATCAATCCCCAGATATTGAGGAAATCAACCGCTTTCAGCAACCCGGGCTCCGAAGCCAGCCAATGGTAAAACCCGGAGAAAACCCCTGAGGTGTTCATCAGAAAACCATAGGAGGACCATTCGCCTGCCGCGAGTTTTACCATTCCCTCATACAGGAAATGCCACCCGACGGCCATCCGTAAAAAGGTGATAACGGCCTTTTTCCACCCTCTCTGCAGCAGCTTTTCCATTCTGGCTCTGAGTTTATTCGTATGGATTTCGCCTGCCCTTCCGCTTCCGGGGCCAGGTTGCACCCGTAAAATTACACACAAAACCGGAAAAAGGGATGGCCGTATCGCCTGAAAATCTTCGGGTTGTTTGCCCTGGAAGAAGCCTTTTCCGGAGCGGAAAAGCGCCCCGTCACTTACACTTTTCCCTTTACCCTTCGGCAGGTTTCACATCCAGGGGCTTCCGGGCCCAAAAGGAGGAAAGGATCAGTCCGGAGACGATGTGCCAGACCCCCCACCAGGCGGCGACCACCGCCATGCCTCCCAGCTCCAGGTCGGGAGGGAAGATTTTCGGATTAAACATCAGCACCAGGGCAAGACCTGAATTCTGGATCCCCGTTTCGATGGTGATAGACCTCCGGTCGATCCGCGGCCTGCGCAGAATGGTACTGATGGTGAAGCCGGTGGCCAGGGCCAATCCGTTGTGGATCAGCACGATGAAAAAGATAAGGTGGATGGCGCGCATGAAGTTGGAGAAGTTCGCAGAGAGCAGGATCAGCACGAAAAGGATGAATATGATAAAGGAGATCTGCTTCATGGGCTTTTTGACCTTTTCGGTCAGCCGCGGAAACTGTCTGGCAAAGAAAAGCCCCAGCGCCACGGGCACTCCCAGCAGGATGAAAACGGTCTGAACCACCTGCCAGAAGTCGATCTCGATGGGGCGCAGCAATTCACTGGCCCCCGTTTTTTCGTAATAATTAATGTAGAGATCGCCCCAGAAAGCGAAATTGGCAGGGGTCATCGCCATGGCCAGCATGGTGGAAAAGGCGGTCATCGTCACCGAAAGGGCGATGTTGCCCTTGGCCAGGGAGGTCATGAAATTGGATACGTTACCCCCCGGACAGGCGGCCACAAGGATCATGCCGAGCGCCACGGAGGGGGTGGGCTTCAAAACGAGGATAAACAGGAAGGTAACGGCAGGCAGCAGGATAAACTGCGAAGTCAACCCGGTAATGAAAGATTTGGGCTTTACAAATACCTCCCTGAATTCAGACAGTTTGATGTTCAGCGCCACGCCAAACATGACGAACGCGATGGTCACGTTCAGGAAAAACAATCCTCCCTCAGAAAAATTGAGGTGGATATGATCAAGTGCCAACAGTGCTTCTCTCATACTTCCGGATTTAGTTTGACGGTGAAAGTAATTATTCTTTTGGAAAAACACGTTTATTGGCGGCAAATTGAAATCGGGACAACAAGCCCCCCTGCCGGTCTTTCAACCACCGGATTACCGGATTGCCATCCTCTGCATGCCTGTCATTCAACCGGAATGCCGCTTCAGACAAAAACCATCCGTTCCGATAAGAGACTCAATATCTGATTCTTAGAATTTAATAATCCATCCATCCTGTTAACGGAGTGTTAAACTTCCGGAAAACGAAAAATATAAGACATTTTTGTCTTAATTTCGTGAGGTATCAATAACTTATTGAAAATGAAAAGCAATTTAATTATTGCGGTATTGCTGATCCTGCAGGCATATGCCGTGCAGGCACAGGACAAGGCATCCGGGGTGCCTCTGATCGGATCGAAGGCTCCCTCCTTTTCCGCAGCCTCGACGGAGGGAATCCTGCATTTTCCCGAGGATTTCGGAAGGTCATGGAAGATTCTCTTCAGCCATCCCCGTGATTTTACTGCGGTCTGTACCTCCGAAGTGCTGGAACTGGCGCATATGCAGGAGGAATTTGAATCGCTGGGAGTGAAATTTGCGATTGTTTCGAACGATGATGTCGTCACCCATGAAAAATGGAAAGAATCGATCGAAAGTATCATGAAACCGGAAGACAAAGCAGCCGGAATCCGGTTTCCCCTGGTTGCCGACACGCAGAGGGAGATATCGTCCCTATACGGGATGATTCACCAGGAAAGCAGGGATGTAAGGTATGTAAGAGGGGTATTTATCATCGATCCCGGCAACATCATCCAGGCGATTTCATTTTATCCGATGCAGGTGGGCAGGAACCTGGAGGAGGTGATACGGACCGTTCAGGCTTTGCAGACTGCGGATGCCCACGGTTCGACCCCTGTCAACTGGAAACCGGGCGACGATCTGCTGTTACCCGCCTCCCCCTACCTGAATCCCGCCGTGAAGGCCGATTCACTGCTGACAGAACAGTACTACAACCTGGGAGGAATCCTTTGGTATAAAAAGCAGGCCCAATAATTTCCCGGAGCGTATGTCTCCGCCGGAACTGCTGAAGATGAAGGGTACAAAAGATCGTCATGAGCAGCTTTTCCGGGGAGGGGCCAGGGAACGACCTCTTACAGCTCCCCGTTGATTTTTACCCCGGTGAACCTTTTGTTTTCCGGGTAGGATAGCAACTCGTGGTTTTTCTGAAATATCTGTTGTTACGGTGGCAGAGCGTGAAGCCTGACAAAAGGGCAACCGGGATTTCCCGGGCCGGGGCCGAACGCTTCAGGTTGTTTCGACACAGGTATTCCTCAGTGCATTTCCCGGCCAGCAGGCTGGATAAAGGCAGAATCATGCTTTCCGGAATAGTCCGTGAATTTGAATCCGCGGCAAAAATGATCTCCGCGGCGGTTGTATAGACAACGGGGTTTTAAAACCGGAATGCATCCCGTCGGGGAGATGGTAAGTCTGAACAGAAGACCGGCCTGTCCGGTTGAACTGCAAAGGCAGGTTTTCCCCGGCCGCGGCAACAATGGTAAAACCGGGAGGCTGTTTCCGTTCAGGGGCAGTCTTTTCGGGGCATGTTACCACGTCCGGGAAGAGAAAACAGGGTATTCATTCACAATATTTCCCCCTGGTATCCGGATCGGCTTTTCCTCCCTCCACCGGCACGGGATGGACCTTCCGCAACAGGGCTTTCATTTCGGCCACCACCGCTGCATAACGGGGATCAGCGGCCAGGTTGTCAAGTTCCTGCGGATCGGTTTCTTCGTTGTATAGTTCCTGTCCGGCGCTGCCGGAATCCCATTCGGTGTACCTCCAGAGGGCTGTCCGGACGGTATGGCCAGGGATGGTTCCTCTTTGAATCTGGGTATAGGCCGGGTAATTCCAATCAGCCCTTGAATCGGCCAGCAACGGCACAAGGCTTTTACCATCCAGGCCGGGAGGAGGCGTCAGTCCGGCAAGGGCGGCCAGGGTAGGATAGATATCGATAAATTCGACGGGGCGGCGGCAGGTTTCTCCTGCCGTTGTATAGCCGGGTGCTGAAATGATCAGCGGGGCTTTGGCAGCCTCCTCGAAACAGGATTGTTTGAACCAGAGCCCGTGCTCGCCCAGATGATACCCGTGGTCGCTCCAGAAGACAACAACGGTGTTCTCTGTCAACCCGAGAGAATCAAGGGCATTGAGCACCCTGCCGATCTGGGCATCCACGAAGGAAATGGCGGCGTAATAGGCCAGTTTGCAGTCCATCACCTGTTCGGGTGTAGCCCCCATGTAAGGCCAGGGCTTCATGAAAGCCAGCGCCGGGGCAGGGTAGCGTGATTTTGTTTCCGGTGTGATCGCAGGAAGCGATATTTGCTCCGGCTTGTAGAGATCGAAGTATTCACCGGGGGCGACATAGGGACAATGGGGCCTGTAAAACCCGGCACCGATGAAAAATGGATCATCCCGGTGTTCCTTCAGCAGGGCGATTACCTGGTCTGCCACCTTCCCGTCGGTATGCTGCTCATCCCTTCCTTCCCTGTCGTTGAACCAGGAAAGGGAAGATCCTAGTCCCCGCTGAGGAGTGTAGTTGGTGATACCGGGTTCCAGCGCAGTCCTGTCGCGGCCTGCGGGGTTGTAGCGTTCCGTCCAGGAGGCTCTGTCGTCGAGTCCGTTGGTTCCGATGTCGCCCGGGTTTCCGTAGTGGTACATCTTCCCGACCCTGGCCACATAATACCCGTTGTTTCTGAACATCTGCGGCATCGTCACCACATCGGGCAAACCCTGCCGGAAATGATAGGTCAGGTTAAACACTTTTGTCCGGTCAGGCCTCAGTCCGGTGAAAAGCGAACTCCGGCTCGGGTTGCAAAGCGGAAACTGGCAATAGGCATTGGCAAATGCCACACCGTTTGAAGCCAACCGGTCAATGTGGGGCGACTGAACCAGCGGATGGCCGAAACAGCCCAGATCGTTGTTCATATCATCCACTGAAATGAATAGAACATTCATTTTCTTTTCACCTCCCTCCACCGGTTGAAGGGCGGTGGTCAGAGCAAGCGGAATCAGGGATAGCTTCAGAAGGGATTTATCCATGCAAACTGCGGTTTAAGTCAGACGAATCAAATATATAATAAATTACGACAACATTAATTACCCGATTATCCGCTGAATATTTACTGATGGGCTCACCTGCCGGACCGGGGCGTTGCTGCCTAATGGGTTCTGATATACTCCCGGGTTACAGGATCACCGGTTTTGCCGGAGCCGAATCACAAGCAGCCGGGAATTCCTGAAAGTCAGGAGGAAATTGCAGGGGTACCCATAAGGCTACGGCAGCGATTGAACCGTCCGGTATTCCACTCCCCTTTCCCAGCTCCCGGATGATGAAAAGCCGTGCCTCTTAACAAATTTCAGCCGGTCAATAAATTGCATAAAAACGTCAGTTATTAATAAATTTATGCCGTACACTTTGTTTTTATTGATTTTTTTTTCACTTTTCGCGACAAATTATAACCAAATTCGCTAACGATGAAAAAACTGTATTCGGAATTATTCGTACTCATCCTGATGGTTGGTTTCTTTGCAGGATGTAACCATTCCCTGGTCGAAGAACCGGCTTTTGATGATTTGTCGCTGAAGTCTGCCCAAATCAACAAACAAAGTTACATTGTTGTGCTGAACGATGCTGAGTTGAGCAGCGAACTTTCAAGCATGAAGGGCTATGAAAAAAGGCAGCAGGCAGCAAAAAACACCGCTGAAAAAATCATGAAACGCGCCGGCATCTCCGACGGGGAACTGGATTTTGTGTATGAGACCGCACTTCAGGGATTTTCGGTAAAAATCGCCCCCGGACAACTGAAAAAACTGCAAGATGATCCCTCGGTGAAATATATTGAGGTAAACCAGGTGGTTACCCTTGTTCAGCCTGATGTTAAGATTAACAGAAAACCCGCTCCTCCGGCGCCTGTTGGCCAGACTGTTCCCTGGGGAATCACCAGGGTAAACGGGGGAGTCAGCGGAACCGGGAAAACAGCCTGGATAATCGATACCGGCATCGACCTGGATCATCCTGACCTGACCGTTAATACTTCACTGGGAAAAAGTTTTGTAGTCGGAGTTACCTCACCGGATGACGACAACGGACATGGATCGCATTGCGCAGGAATTGTTGCAGCAAAAAACAATTCGGTTGGTGTGATCGGGGTTGCGGCAGGTGCTTCAGTCGTTCCGGTAAAAGTCCTGAACAAACGGGGCAGCGGAACCTATGATGCCATCATTGCAGGTGTAAATTACGTGGCAGCAACCGCTTCACCGGGTGATGTGGCCAATATGAGTCTCGGCGGAGGATTTAGCGAAGCCCTGAATTCAGCGGTGATGAACGCAGCGGCAAAGGGTATTAAATTCGCCCTTGCGGCCGGCAATGAAAGTACCAGTGCGACAACCAAATCTCCGGCGAGTGCAAATGGCGCAAATATTTACACCATTTCTGCGATGGCTTCGGGAGATCTGTGGGCTTCTTACTCCAATTACGGAAATCCGCCGGTCGATTATTGTGAACCCGGGTCGGGCATTTACTCCACTTACAAGGGGGGAGGGTACGCTACGTTAAGCGGCACTTCAATGGCGGCACCTCACATGGCCGGTTTGTTACTTCTCGGAGGAATCAGAAGCGGGGGAACCGTCAGGAACGATCCGGACGGGAACGCAGATCCGATCGGAGTACATTGAAATATATCAGATCAATTGGTAAACCCGGGTAGCATTGCCCGGGTTTTTTTATTCCTGCTCACCATAAGAAAAGGTTATCCCGGTTTCGCAAAGCTTTTGCAGTGCAACCGGATGATCCGGACCCTGCCGCGGCGGAGGATGAGATTTTTCATGTGGGCCCATGGTGCCTTTGGCTTGCCAGTTCCGGACAGGAATGAGGGATGCAGCGTTTTTCACCATAGGGGAAGGCATGAATGCGGTTCACCCTGAAAATCTTTCGCACTATTTGTTTTTATCGGGGAATTGGTGTAAATTGATTGGCATAAATCATTTATACTCCAATGAGTTATGAAAACGCGAATATCCGTTTTGTTTTCTTTTCTATTGGGAATAACATGGTCATGTCAAGACAAGGCTGACGTCGTACCCCGATCCAAACATTTCACATTGGAAAAGCTGGCTGAAGGTGTTTATGCTGCAATACATAATAACGATGGAGGACATGCCATTTGCAATGCAGGAATCATTGATCTAGGCGATAAAACGATCGTCATTGATCCATTTATAAGTCCGGTGGCCGCAAGGGATTTAAAATATCAGGCAGAGTATTTTACAGGGAAACCAGTTACTATGGTCATCAACTTGCATCCTCACCATGACCATACAAACGGGAATCAGGTATTTGTGCCTGATGCATATATCATCAGCACACCAAACACCCGGAAATATATTCTGGATCATTTTGATAAAGACCTTGAATATTACAAAAACAATCTGCCGGAAGAGTTAAAACAAATCGAAAAACAACTTAAAGAAGCGTCAGGCAGTCAAAAAACTGAACTTAATTTATGGAAGTTAGAGTGCGAGGCTTTGATAGAATCATTGCCTGTTCTGAAAATGACTCTTCCGAATATTACTATTGATGATACGCTGGCAATATACGGTTCTAAAAGAAGAGTAATTATCATACCAACGGGAACAGGTCATACTAGCGGAGATATGGTGGCATGGTTACCGGAGGATAAGATCATTTTTATGAGCGACCAGTTATTTGTGAGAACTCATCCCTATATGGGGGACGGCGATCCGGAGTCCTGGGAAAACAATCTCAAAAAAATAATAACATTGGCTCCGAAAATTGCAGTGCCAGGACATGGATCAGTTGGTGATTTGAATTCATTACATAGTATGGTGGATTATATTGAGACATTGTCAGCATTGGTAAAAAGTAAAATTCAAAGGGGGACTGACGAAAATAAGATTCAGGAGATACCCATGCCTCAAAAGTATAATGCCTGGTTGTTAAGTAGCTTCTATAAGCAAAATCTCAAATTACTTTATAAACATTTGAACTAACGGAAAAAATGACCGGACAGAGTTCAATTTACACACCCTTTTACCCTGGTTTTTCCCATTACTCCTCCATCTTCCGCCTGTTTGTATATCTTATCATTACGTAACTTCAAATCACATTTTTTTCACCATCCACCCTGATTGTCATTTTCACTGGCAGATTTTCTGACAGAAATAAGCCTTTTCCACCAGGATAGCGGGAGCTGAATATATTTTATCCAACAATTCAAGCAGGGTTACATCCACTTAGACATTCAGACAGGGTTCAACTTTGGAAAATAGTGTGTACAGCTTATGAATCCGTTCCAGTTTCAGCTTATTCTCTCCTGCGATTGCCTACAAACTTATATCAACAACCTGATGGGAGTGGAATGCCATAACATTGGGCAGAAAATCTTCAATGATAATGAGTTCACAGCTCAACAAATCCGATTTGCCAAAATCAAGCCACTGTCGCGTGATCTCTTTCACATATTATTTTCCCACGGTTCAAAATTTCAAAGGCAAAAGAACCATTCTGCTCAATAAATTTCCCGTACATCGGTAATGTAAATACAATCAGATCGACAGCCATTTGTTTTTTTTCAGGCGTTAAGCCTGAATTGCTTATAGGTGGATCGCAGAGTGTTCTTTGAATTATGACCCCGCAGGGGGTCAATATCACCGGAACAGGGGTTCAGTTTGACCGGAATATCCACCAAATCAGAATACCTAATAAACGAACCTGATGAAATATTTATCGTACTTTTACAATCTACCCTGGGGAAACATAATTGCGAAAATCTGGGGGATATTGCTTTCCGCTTACAGATGGGCAACCTGTGAGATGTTTACCGGCAGGATAGAAGCTTAACATACCTGAAGATAATTGAAGAGTACTCTATTTGCTGCTCCTGAATAAGAAAAACAAACCACAACACACTGATCATTAACGAAATGAAATCAACTTCCAGGGAAAACTTCATTAAAACAGTGAACCATGTTCAACCCGATAAGATCGTCGTTGATTTCGGAGCGACAACCGTCACGGGCATTCATGTAAGAATAATTGAGAAACTGCGTGACCATTACGGCCTTGAAAAACGACCGGTAAGGGTTTTTGAACCCTACCAGATGCTCGGAGAAATTGATGATGAACTTCAGGAGGCGATGGGCATCGATGTCATCGGCCTCTTCGGCGAGAAGAACATGTTTGGCATAAAGAACAGGGACTGGAGAATCCACAGGACCTTATGGGGACAGGAAATACTTCTGCCGGGCGATTTCAATTTCACCTTCCGGGAGGACGGGGGCATTTACGCGTATCCTGCGGGAGATGCATCCGCGTGCCCGAGCGCACTCATGCCAAAGTCAGGTTACTTCTTTGACGCATTGGAACGCCAGAAAGAGATAAATGAAGAAACACTGCTGAATGACAACCTTGAAGAGTTCGGATTTGTCAGTGATGAGGATCTGATATACTGGTCTGACCAGGTAAACTCGGTAAAAGGCTCATCAAGGGCTGTTGTAGCATCACCCGGGGGAACCGCACTGGGTGACATCGCCCTGGTTCCGGCGGTGGGACTGAGAAATCCGAAAGGCATCCGGAGTGTTGCCGAATGGTATATGTCAACGCTTACAAGACCTGGTTTTATTAAGGCATTGTTTGACAGACAGTCAGATATTGCTGTTGAGAACCTTCGCAGGATCTTCGGAGTCATCGGGAATAACATTGATGTGGTTTACATCTGCGGAACAGACTTCGGAACCCAGACTTCGACATTCTGTTCAGCTGAAACATACGCGGACCTCTGGCTCCCGTATTACAAAAAAATAAACGACTGGATTCACCGGAACACAGCCTGGAAGACCTTCAAGCATTCCTGCGGCGCCATTGAGCCACTGCTTGAATCGTTCATTGAATCAGGCTTCGATATAATCAACCCTGTTCAGATAAATGCCTCAGGCATGGATCCGGCTATGCTCAAAAAGAAATACGGTAACCGGGTGGTTTTCTGGGGAGGAGGAGTTGATACGCAGGGAGTGTTTGCCTCGGGCACCCCCGCGGAGGTTGCCGTACAGGTACGTAAGCTATGTGAAATTTTCAATCAGGACGGAGGATTTGTTTTCAACACAATACACAACATCCAGGCTAACGTACCATTTGAAAATGTTGTTTCAATGCTTGAAACACTTAAACAGATTAACTCACCTCACTAACCTCACTTACCGGATGAGCGTTCTGTTGGAAAAGATATCAGCATGCATCCGGGCCGGGAAAGTTGACGCGACATCGTCGTACCCTCCGGCATTGAAGGGAATGCCGGGTGCCTATGAACCGGCACGGATGGCACTTCAGGAAGTCGTCTCTCCCGGTGACATCCTTGACAAATCGCTTGTCCCCGCGATGGAAATTGTAGGCAACAGGTTCGCCCATGGATAACATGCAAAAAATCGTATCAGTGATTAAAGCAGCCTACCCTTCGGACAAGATCCTTGCAGGAGGTGCACCCCTGACCAGGGATTTTTGTGTCAGAATATATGCAGACCATTATTCCCCGGATCCGCTGGGTGCTGTTAACCGTCTAAACGCTGTGACTCTATGAAAGCCTCTGGTAAACTAAACTGGCCTTTCCTGCTGGTGATAACTGTGATATCGGCAATGGGCGGATTGTTATTTGGTTATGACTGGGTTGTGATTGGCGGTGCCAAACCTTTTTATGAACCGTTCTTTGGCATCTCCGGAAGCCCGTCCATGCAGGGATGGGCCATGAGCTGCGCTTTGCTGGGCTGTCTCGCCGGGGCTGTTCTTTCCGGATGGCTCAGTGACAGGTTCGGCAGGAAACGACTGCTTATCCTGTCAGCTGCCCTGTTTATTATATCATCTGCCGGAACCGGTATGTCAGGAAACTTTCATTCTTTTATCGCATTCAGAATACTCGGAGGAATCGGAATTGGCCTGGCATCCAACCTCTCACCGATGTATATAGCGGAGATAACGCCATCAGGTGTCAGGGGAGCCTTTGTTTCAATAAACCAGCTTACCATTGTGATCGGCATACTGGCCGCGCAATTGATCAACTGGCGGATTGCCCGGCCGGTTGCCCCGGATGCCGGAGTTGCAGATATATTGAACTCCTGGAACGGGCAGACAGGCTGGCGCTGGATGTTCTGTGCCTGTGCTGTCCCGGCAATACTCTTCTTCATACTTATGTGGTTTGTACCTGAAAGCCCCAGGTGGCTCGCAAAAAACAGGGATAATCACAACCGGGTGTTCAGAATCCTTGAAAAGATCGGCGGCAAAGCCTATGCCGAACAGGAGCTGGCTGCAATTGAGGCAACCCTGGACGTGAAAACGGAAAATCCCATCCGATCTGTTCTTAAAGAGAAAGGCATTATAAAACTTCTCGCACTCGGGGTTGTAATTGCTGTGTTCCAGCAATGGTGCGGAATAAATGTAATCTTCAATTATGCACAGGAGATATTCTCAAACGCAGGATACGGAGTTTCTGACATAATGTTCAATATTGTAATTACCGGCAGCGTTAACCTGGTATTTACACTGGTCGGAATGTTCACTGTAGACAGGCTCGGAAGAAAGGCACTCATGCTGTTGGGCGCAGGCGGACTGGCCCTTAATTTCCTCGTCCTTGGCACAATGTACTACTTTGAGCTGAAAGGACTCCCGATGCTGGTTATGGTAGTTCTGGCAGTGGCAACATACGGAATGTCCCTTGCTCCCGTAACATGGGTGATCCTTTCAGAGATCTTCCCCAACAGGATGCGTGGATTTGCAATGTCAGTCGCCACCTTCTCGCTGTGGGCCGCATGCTTTGTGCTGACTTATACGTTCCCGATTCTGAATCACTCACTTAAAGCATCCGGTACATTCTGGCTTTACAGCATCATCTGCATTCTCGGATTCCTGTTCATCAGGATAAGACTACCCGAAACCAAAGGAAAGAGCCTTGAAGAAATCGAGCATGAACTGACCAGCTAGACAGAGTTTCCTGGCAGTGACAGACTGTCGCTCCTGAAATAGGAATCCGATAAATGGATCATTTCAATCCGGCTATAGGAACCTGACAGGTTTCACCGCCGTTCTGAAGGGAAGGCGTACCAGCAAATTGAAAACCCCGGGATTGATTACTTTCTCCCCCTGATTTCTTTTATCTTCTGGCAGAATTCCGGCAAAAAAAAGAGTCACAGGTTATGAATTCTGTAACTCTTTCATTCTCAATGCAGGGAATTTGGGAATCGAACCCATGACCTCTTGACTGCCAGGATCGGTGCCCGACCCTCCACCCTTTGATATCTGTTTGTATATCTTATCATTAAAAACTCTATAATTCAGTTTTTTACCACCATTCCACCCTGCTTTTCCTTTTCTCTGGCAGATTTTCCGGCAGAAATTCCTGTTGAAAATTAATCGGTATAGAAATCAGCTGTACAGTATCTGTTTCATACCATTGTTCTAACTTTCAGCATTTTCGATGGAATGGTATCCAAATCAAATGAATGTTGGAAGTTGTTGCATTGTACGTTTTTAGTCTTCATCAACAGTCTTAAAAATGTAGTCAACTGGTTCTGCCAAGGAATATATCCCGTAAATAGCCGACATCGTAGTGGAGGTGGTTGATTTTGGCGTACCTGAGAAATCTGACCCGGGAGCAAGAGTTTGGTTGACTGT
>JAEAME010000625.1_pt1 | contig 33806 bp, 25 predicted proteins | sample 8958731 | NCBI WGS metagenome assembly JAEAME01 (sample SAMN16933194, study PRJNA681113) | bioreactor sludge metagenome | isolation source: anerobic bioreactor sludge (Control) | place: India:Bengaluru | collected 2018-10-24
GGAGGTGGAGGACATGCTGGCCGAGTACGACAGGCGACGACATGTCATCGTCAAGGGGTTCAGAGATCTGGGGCTTTCCTGCTTCGAGCCGAAAGGAGCTTTCTATGCCTTTCCCAATATAACCTCCACCGGGATGACCTCGGAGGAGTTTGCCGAGGAGCTGCTGACGGAGGAAAAGGTGGCCGTGGTGCCCGGCTCGGTCTTCGGAAAATGCGGAGAGGGATATGTACGCTGCTGCTACGCGACTTCCATGCCCGAGATTGAAGAGGCCTTAAAGAGGATCAAGAAGTTTCTGGCGCGGCGCCGCAAGAAATAGCTACTTCCGCTTCAGCCAGCTCCGGAATTTGTGGCCAAGCTGCGGATTGGCGGCGATTATCTCTCTGTCATATATAGTTGCGAGGCTTCCCTTATAGTTGGTCACCTCTCCACCCGCTTCCCTGACTAGCAACAAGCCGCTGGCCGAATCCCAGGGATAAAGGCTTCTGTGAAAATACAGGCTCATCCGCCCGCCGGCCACGTAAGCTAGGCCCAGGCTGGAGGAGCCGATCAGCCTCATGCAGTGTATCTTGGGCCATAACCTCACCGCCGTCCTCAGCAGATCATCGCTCCTTCGCGCGTCGTAGCCGAGGTCCACGCCGACCGCGGCATCGTTCAAGTCTGCCGCATCACTCACGGCAATTTTTTTATTATTCATGTAGGCGCCTTTGCCCCTGACAGCCCGGTAGAACTCACTACGCATGGGATCAAAGGTGATGCCCAGCAAAACGTCGTCTCGTCGGGCCAGTGCGATGTTGACGCAGAACAGGGGTATCCCGTAGTGGAAGTTATTGGTGCCGTCCAGGGGATCGACTATCCAGGTGTATTCGCTGCCCTCCCACCTGCTTCCGGCCTCCTCGGACATGATGCCGTGCCCGGGAAAAGCAGCCGTGATTATATCGAGTATGGCTTTCTCCGACAGCAGGTCCGCTTCCGCCACCAGGTTGCGCCTGCCCTTGACCTTTGTCGCATTGTGCAGGCCGAAGCGCTGCCTAAGAATTTTACCCGCCTCAAGGGCGGCCTGTCTGGCAACGCGGTAGGAGGACTGACCCTGTCTGGATACGGGGAGTGAAACGGGCCGCTGCTCAGTCATGCCTGCTGAGGCCCATTTTGAGCTTGACTTCGCCCATGGTCTTGCCTGCTATGGCCTGAGCGCGTCCGGCGCCGTCGGCCAGTATCTCGTAAATATGGTCGGGGTCTTTAGCAAGCTTCGCCCGTCTATCGCGGAAATCCTTGAGGCTGCTGTTGATGCCGTCCGCCAGCAGCTTCTTGCAGTCGACGCAGCCGATGCCTGCCACCCTGCACTGCGATTCGATCTCCTGGACGCGCGCTTCATTGAAGAACTTGTGCAGGCTGAATACGTTGCAGACCTCGGGATGCCCGGGATCGTTGCGGCGCTGCCTGGCCGGATCGGTTACAGCCGTCTTCACCCGCTCCAGCGTCTCTTCGGGGGTGGACGCCAGCTCGATATGGTTGTTGTATGACTTGCCCATCTTCTGCCCGCCGTCCAGCCCGCGCACCATGGGAAAATTAGTCAGTTTGGCCTGCGGTTCGGGGAAGGTATCGCCGAAGATGTAGTTGAAACGGCGCACTATCTCCCTGGTCATCTCCAGGTGGGGCAGCTGGTCCTCGCCCACCGGCACGGCGTCAGATTTGTATAGCATGATGTCGGCCGCCATCAGGACGGGATATCCGACCAGCCCGTAGTTCACGTTCTGGGGCTGCATCTTGACCTTCTCTTTGAAGGTGGGGACGCGCAGCAGCCAGCCCAGTGGCGTGAGCATGCCCAGCAGTGTAAAGAGCTCGGTCACCTCGGGGACATGCGACTGCACGAATACGATGGACCTCTTAGGATCGATGCCCGCAGCCAGCCAGTCGAGCGTCATCTCAAGTATGTTCTGCTGCAGGTCGGCTGTATTTTCCAGCGTCGTAAGCGCGTGCAGGTCGACGATGCAGTAGACGCAGTCATACTGGTCCTGCAGCTTGACGTAGTTCTGAATTGCGCCGATGTAATTGCCGATGTGCTGCCTGCCGGTCGGGCGTGCCCCGGAGAAAACTCGTTTCCTCATAATCAAGCCAAGAGTTTAACACAAAAATAATGTCATTGCGAGGAGCCGCAGGCGACGCGGCAATCTTGTATGCTATTGAGACTGCACAGGATTGCCATGCCCTTCGGGCTCGCAATGACGTGAAGAGAAATGCCCGCAACGACAGGACGAGAAGTGTTTAAAGAGTAGGGGCGTACCTTCAGGTGCGCCCGCCACCGGTCAATGACCAACTATTTACATGCTGTCGGGCGCTGTCATGCCCATCAGGTGCAGCGTTTCGGCCAGCACCGTCCTGGCTGCCAGCACCAGTTTCAACCTTGCCGCCGTCAGTCCTGCGTCCTCAGATATGACCCTGCATTGCTTGTAAAACGAATGGAAGACGGTCGCCAGGTCCTGGGCGTAAAAGGGCAGGTGGTGCGGCTGGCGCGAAAGCGCGACGGTCTCGATTATCTCCGGCATCCTGACCATGCTGCGTATGAGCGTCAACTCGGGCTCGGACGTCAGAAGGCTCGTATCGCCTTTCTTAAAATCGATGCCTTTTTCATCCGCATTGCGCAGTATGCTGCTGATGCGCGCGTGCGCGTACTGCACGTAATAGACCGGATTGTCGGCTGATTGCCTGATGGCCAGCTCCAGGTCGAAGTCCATCTGGCTGTCGGCCGAGCGTGAGAGAAAAACGAAGCGGCAGGCGTCCGCTCCCACCTCCTCCAGCAGCTCGCGCAGCGTGATGATGTCGCCGCTCCGCTTGGATACTTTAACGACCTCTTTGCCTCGCCTCAACGTCACGAGCTGGCAGATAATTATCTCCAGCCTCTCGGGATCGATACCCAGCGCATTCAATACCACCTTCATGCGCTGCACATGGCCCTGGTGGTCGGCGCCCCAGATGTCGATCACGTTATCGAACTTCCTGACGGCGAACTTATCGTAGTGATAGGCAATGTCGGTGGCAAAATAGGTGGGTGTACCGTCTGAGCGCACCAGCACATTGTCCCTGTCGTCGCCCAGCGTGGAGGATATGAACCAGGTGGCGTTTTCCCTGTCGGCTATATAATTGCCATCCCGCAGCATCTTCATGGTGCCATCGTATCTGCCGCTCTTGAACAGGCTCTGCTCGCTGAACCATACATCGAACTTCACACCCAGTGACTCCAGGTCCTGCTTGATCTGCTGCATCTCCCTTTCAATGCCAATCTTTCCTATCTCTTCCAGGACGCGGTCCTCCGGCATTGTTGAGAATTTATCGCCGTACTGATTTACCAGATCCCTGGCCAGATCAATCAGGTAATTGCCATGATACCCGTTGGCCGGCACCTCATTTTCCTTCCCCAGCGCCTGCAGGTAGCGGGCATACAATGACCGGTAGAACGCCTCGAGCTGGCTGCCGGCATCATTGATGTAGTACTCGGTGCTGACCCTGTAGCCGGCTGCATTGAGCACGTTGGCCAGCGTGCTACCCAACACCGCCCCCCTTCCGTGCCCTACATGCAGCGGGCCGGTCGGATTGCCGCTGACGAACTCGATCTGTACGCTTTTATCCTCCAGCTGAATGTTGCCATAGGACTCACCAGCCCGGCAGATAACGTCCACCTGGCCGGACAGCCATTTTTGACTCAGTGTGAAATTGATGAATCCGGGCGGGACAGCCGCGACTTTCTCAAAATCGCCGTCCTCGGGCAGGTTATCGATTATGGCTGCGGCGATATCCATGGGCTTACTGCCTGTCAACCTGGCCAGCTTGAGAGGAAGGCTGCTGGCGTAGTCTCCATGCTCCGGCCTGGCCGGCCTCTCTATGACTATCTCAGGCAGGCTGGATTTGCCCACCAGTCCCTTTTCACAGGCGCGGGCGAAAGCCTGCTCCAACATTTCAGCCAGGCGTTTTTTGAAAGTCATTTAATCCCCCGAATAAATCCGTTATATTTGCCGTGGCACCACGCCCCCGGCAAGAAAGTTATATTTTAATTGTTTTCTATACTTTTATGCCAGATCCTATGGTATTCCAGTGCTAAAAGCCCGTTTTCGGCGGTGGAAAGACCGGGGTCTTTTTCGAATATTATGCGGGCTTCTTTGCGTGCCATCTCCAGCAGACGTGTGTCCGATAGCCTCGCCATCTTAAGGTCGGGCAGGCCGCTCTGCCTGGTCCCGAAAAATTCGCCGGGACCGCGCAGCTCCAGGTCCTTTTCGGCCAGCGCAAATCCATCGGTCATCTCCTCTATGGCTTTAAGCCTCTCCTGCCCGTATTCCGAGGGATTCTCGGATAGAAGTATGCAGTAGCTCTGGCTTTCTCCACGACCAACCCTGCCCCTGAACTGGTGCAGTTGAGATAATCCGAAGCGGTCCGCCGCCTCAACCAGCATCACTGTGGCATTGGGCACGTCTATTCCGACCTCCACCACGGAGGTGGAGACCAGTATATCCAGCCGGCCGTCCTTGAAATCGCGCATGACCGAATCCTTGTCTGCATTCTTCATCCTGCCATGCAGCAGCCCCAGTCTGAGATCGGGGAAAACCTCGCTCGACAGGCGCTCATATTCCGCCACCGCCGCCTTAACATCCAGGCTTTCCGATTCTTCGATCAGGGGGCAGATAATGAAGGACTGGTGTCCCTCGGCAGCCTGCTTCCTGATGAAATTGTATGCGCGCTGGCGATCGTCGGGCTTCAGCCAGCGTGTTTTAATCGGATGCCTCCCCACCGGCATCTCGTCTATGGTGGATATATCCAGGTCTCCAAACAGCGTCAGCGCCAGGGTCCTGGGTATGGGCGTGGCGGTCATAACCAGAAGATGCGGATTATACCCCTTCTGCTTCAAGGCCGATCGCTGCAGCACGCCGAAGCGGTGCTGCTCGTCTATGACAGCCAGACCCAGACTGGCGAATTTCACCTCTTTCTGCACCAGCGCATGAGTGCCTACCACTATATCCACCGATCCCCGCCTGATCAGTCCGTGCGTCGCGGTTTTATCACCGGCTGATAAACTGCCGGTCAGCAGCACGACACTGATCTCACGCCCCAGTATACCCTTGAAGAGACAGATGTTCGATTCCTGGCTGCTCTCCTTCGAGATGGCCGACAGCAGCTTCTGCAGCGTTGTAAAATGCTGCTCCGCCAGTATCTCCGTGGGAGCCATCAACGCGCCCTGGCATCCATTGGCGACCGCGCACAGCAGCGCCACGGTTGCCACCACCGTCTTTCCGCTGCCCACATCGCCCTGCAGCAGGCGCGACATGGGCACCTCCCGCTGGAGGTCCTGGCATATCTCGTCTATAACCCTCAGCTGGGCTGAGGTCAATTTGAACGGCAGCGCATCGATGAATCCCCGAATATCTTCCCTCTTAATTTGGAATCCGCGGCCGGGCTGCTCCTCCTGCCAGTCACGCTTCTTGTTCAACACACCGATCTGCAACAGAAAAAGCTCGTCGAAAGCCAGCCTCTGCCGTGCCCTGTTCTGCGAAGCATAGTCGGAGGGATAGTGCGCCTGCATGACCGCATCCCGCAGGTCCATCAATTCGCAGCGTTGCCTGACGGCAGGGGGGAGGAATTCCTGGAGAGAAGCCAGGTACTCGTCCAGCGCGTTTCTCACTAGGGCCCTGACCTGCCTGGGGAAGAGACCGCCGGTCAGAGGGTACACCGGGACCATCCGTCCCGTATGCAGCAGCTCGCGGTCCTCGATAATCTCCCACTCGGGATTCTCAAACACCCTGCCGTAGTTGAATTCACTGACCCTGCCGCTGACGGCTATCTTGGTATTTACCTTAAGCTGTTTAGCCACCCAGGGCTGGTTAAACCACACGGCCCTGATGCTGCCGGTCTCGTCAGCCAGCACGGCTTCGCTGCTTTTCATACGGCCCAGCATGACCTGGCGGGCCTCCCACACATCGACGAAAATGGTCTGCTCTTTGCCTGCTTCCAGCGCCGAAACGGTGCAGCGCCGGCTGAAGTCCATGAAACGTCGCGGGAAGAAATACAGCAGGTCCCGTATGCTGACCACGCCCAGCTTGCCCAGCCGTGCAGCGACGGTCTCGCCTACACCTTTGATTTCGCATGCCGGCAATTCGAGAGATTTAACCGGGACCACAGAGGTCTCCACCTTCCGCGAAGCGGCCCTCGTTTTTTGTAGGGGAGCATTCACTGCACGCGCCTTTATTTCAGTAGAAAGCTCCGCGCGGTCAAGCTCCCTCAGCACCTCTTCAACCCATGCCCGTCTCTCGTCGATGCTTCTCTCAGCGTAGGACGGACTGCCGACCAATAGCGCTTTAAGCCGCGGGTGAGATAATAAGAAATCGTGGCCGGATGAGTCTTGTGAAATCCACCTGGCGACAAACCTGTCCAGTCCCCCGATAACCGCGCGGTTGGGGAAACCGCTCCTGGCTTCCAGATTCAATACAGCCCTGAAAGTGGCTGCACTATCACCGGAAGGCTGAGTCATGAACGCCGCTTTAACTCACTGTATTCACAGGAGCTATTTGCCCTCGATGAAATTCACGCAGAGCACATGAGGCCCGACATGGGCGCCGATCACCGAGTTGACTGTGCTGAAAATGGTTTTCTCCCTGGGATAAAACTCGGCAACTCTTTTGGCCAGTATCTCCAGCTCGTCCGGCGTGGTGGCATGCTGGAGCATCAGGGCTTCGATCTTGTTGGCGCCTTTCACCAGGTTGACCAGGGCGTCGATGGCCTGTGTCCTGCTCCTTGTCCGCTGCACCGGCGTTACGATGCCCTCGCGCAAGGTAAGTATGGGGGTAATCTTGAGCAATCCGCCCAGCAACGCCTGCGCGCGCCCGATCCTGCCGCCCTTGCGCAGGTATTCCAGTGTGTCAAAGACCATATAAGAATGAGCGCGGGAGCACATGTCTTTTACGGCTGCGGCCACGTCTGCCAGCTTGGCCCCGCCCTGGATCATTTCAGCCGCCTTGAGTACGGGCAGACCGAGTGCGCCGCAGGTCTGCAGTGAATCGACAAGTTCTATCTTACAGATGTCGCCCACCAGCGCTTTAGCCTGGACAGCACTCTCGTAAGTGGCGCTGATCTTGCTGGAAAACAGCACCAGAAGAATCTCGTCGGTCTCCTTGGCCATCCGGGTGAACAGCTCCGAAAAGTATCCCGGTGACTGCGCGGAAGTGGTGGGATGAACCTTCGATTCGACCAGCTTCTTATAAAACTGCTCTGCGTTGATGTCTATGCCGTCCCGGTAGGTCTCGTTGCCGAAAAGCACGTTGATGGGGACGATGGTAATGCCGTACTTCTTGATCAGGTCCGCCGGAATATCACAGGTGCTGTCCGTGATAAGTTTGATCATACGTAACCCTCCCTTAACTTATTCGAGAGACACTATATAGAAATAGTGGGGTTGTCCTCCGCTCACCAGTTCGATCTGTTTGCCCGGATACTTCTCTTTTAATCTGTTAACCACCTCCTCAGCCGTCTCCGCCTTCAAATCAGCACCATAATATATTGTAATCATCTCAACCGAACTAATGCCACCTTTATCGAGGCTGCGCATGAGAACATCCTGGACATCATCGCCGGCCGCCACCAGCTCCGTGTCGTCAATGATACCGATAGCCTGCCCCTGCTGCACTTTCAGCCCGTGTATCTGTGTCGACCTTGCCGCCGTGGTGACCTCGACGGTTTTGACCGATTTAACGGCCTCGCTCATGGACTGAATATTCTCCTCCAACGTGCTCTCGTAATTAAAGATCATCAGCGCTGTGACGCCCTGGGGTATCGTGCGGGTGGGTATAACCTCCACCGACTTCTTGGTTAAATCTTTGATCTGGGAAGCTGTCAGTATGATGTTTTTATTGTTGGGCAGCAGTATGACCTTGTTGGGTTCAACAGCTTCCACAGCCGCAAGTATCTCCTTAACGCTGGGGTTCATGGTCTGCCCGCCTTTCACCACGATGGCGCCCAGGCTCTCATACAGCTTGATCATGCCCGGTCCGAACGCAACAGCCACTACCGCTATATCCGCCGGCATGGCTTTCTGCTTCTGCATCTCCTTGAATCCGACATGCTGGTCATCCATATTCTGGATCTGTATCTGGTGAAGTGTGCCCAGCGAAGTGGCATAGGCCAGTATGCCTCCCGGGTCGTAGGAGTGGATATGCACGCGCACCGCCGTCTCATCGCCCGCCACCACCAGCGACTGCCCCCTGTCCTCGAGCTTGCGCCGTATCTTCTCGGGGTCCAGGTTATCTCCCTCCAGCAGGAAATTGGTGCAGTAACCGTAAGCTTCTTCCTCGTCCGCTGCAATCACGTTGACGTTCCTGGTTGCCGTTATATTGGCGCTGACCATCTGTGGTTTGCGGTACTGCAGGTCTTCCAGCTCGCCTTTCAGATATCTCAGGGCGCCGTCCAGCAGTATATACAGTCCCTGTCCGCCCGCATCCACCACGCCGGCTTCCATTAAAACGGGCAGCAGTGTGGGTGTCCTGGCTACTGATTCGCGTGCCTCCTTGACCGTCTCATCGATAATAGCCACCAGGTCGTCCGGGTGCTGGTCGGCAAACTGCTGGCCCGAGCCGGCAGCATCCTTGATAACCGTCAGTATGGTGCCGTCCACCGGATTGGAAAGCCCTTCCCGTGCCGTCTTGGCCGCCTGAGTGAGTGCCGCGGCCCAATCAGTGCCGGTGAACTGGGCTTTCCCATCGAATCCCTTGGCCATGCCGCGGAAGATCTGAGACAGGATAACCCCCGAGTTTCCCCTGGCTCCAAGAAGCGCTCCGTGGGCCATGGCCTTGGACATCACGCCCACAGTTGTATCGGAAGCCCGGTCCGCCTCTTCAATGACCGACCTGAGGGTGAGCAACATATTGGTGCCCGTGTCGCCATCGGGAACAGGAAAGACGTTGATGGCGTTGACCTCAGCCACGCTTTTCTCCAGCCAGTTGCTGCCGGCCGCAAACATATCTCTGAGGTCTTTGCCGTCCCAGGACTGTTTCATCTGTCTCCTTTCAACATTTTGAACGTTGTGGTATTATATATCATTCTTACTCGGAATTCGTAAAGTATCGGAAAGAGGTTATAAATTGGCAATCAAATGTGATATCTGCGGAAAAACGTTGCGCTTCGGCAACAGGATAAGCCATTCTAAACAGCATACCAGGCGGACATGGCAGCCCAATATTCAGCCCACTACGTTCAACATTAACGGGACAGCCGTCCGGCTCAATCTTTGTTCCCGCTGTATCAGGACCCGAAATAAGGTTTCCCGCTAACATATCGATTTCCTCAATTCTTTTACAGCTGCTCTTATACCCAGATTTGAATTAAGAATGGCGGAACCTGCCACCAGGACATCCGCGCCGGCTTTTACAGCGATAGGGGCCGTAGTGGCTGTTATACCGCCGTCGACCTCGAGTTCGGCCTTGGATTTTCTATTATAGAGTATTTGCCTCAGCCTTGCTATTTTGTCGGACATACCCGCTATGAACTTCTGTCCGCCGAAACCGGGATTTACTGTCATCAGCAGTATTAAATCAGCCAGAGGCAGGACCTCGTCCAGCGACGACAGCGGAGTGGCGGGATTGATCGAAACGCCTGCCTTTATCCCCAGTTTTTTAATCGTATTCATAGTGCCGTCCAGATGGGGGCAGGCTTCCACATGAACCGTGAGAATATCGGCGCCTGCCCGGACGAACTTCTCGACATATAGTTCGGGCTTCTCGATCATGAGATGGACATCCAGCGGCAATTTTGTGGCCCTGCGAAGCGATTCAACCACCGGTAGTCCGATCGAGATATTGGGCACGAAATGGCCGTCCATGACGTCCACATGAATATAGTCCACGCCGGTAGCGGAGGCCTCGCTTACCTGCTCACCCAGACGGCTGAAATCCGCCGATAGTATGGACAGGGCAATTTTAACTCTGTTCTTTTTCATATCCTCTAATTGCGTCCCTGGCTCTCTCTATGCTCTTCTTGACCTGGGCAGTGGCCGTGCCGCCCTGAGAGGAGCGTGCCTCAACGGATTTATGCAGACTGATCGTCAGTACATCCTTTTCAAATAGCTTCGAAAATCCCTTGTATTCCCTGATATCAAGTTCGTTCAAGTCCCTGTTGTTATCAACGGCATATGAGACCACCCTGCTGACTACATTGTGCGCCTCGCGGAACGACAGGCCCTTGTTAACCAGATAGTCCGCTATATCCGTAGCCAGAATATAGCTTTGCATGGAGTATTTCATCCTGGCGGCGTTTATTCTGATCGAAGCGACCAGTCCCTTCATAACCTCCAGGCTGGAAGCAAGAGTATCCACGGTATCGAAAAGGCCTTCTTTATCCTCCTGCAGGTCGCGGTTGTAGGCCAAAGGAAGCCCTTTCATCACAGTCAGCATGGCGGTCAGATGGCCGTACACACGGCCGGTCTTCCCCCTGGCCAACTCCGCCGCGTCCGCATTCTTTTTCTGCGGCATAATGCTGCTGCTTGTGGCATAAGCGTCGCCCACCTCAATGAATCCAAATTCCGCAGTAGACCAGATCACGATCTCTTCCGCCATTCTGGAAAGATGCATCATCGTGATCGAAGCGGCCGACTCGAACTCAATTATGAAATCTCGGTCGGACACCGCATCGATGCTGTTGGCGCAGACATCGTCGAATCCCAGCTTGCCCGCCACGAATTCCCTGTCAACCGGGTAGGGCAATCCCGCCAGCGCCCCGCTACCCAGCGGCATAATGTTGATCCGGCTGAGACAGCTCTCAAATCTCTGAATATCACGGCTGAACATCTGGAAATAGGCCATGACGTGATGGGAGAAAAGCACGGGTTGCGCCTGCTGCAGATGCGTATACCCCGGCATAATAACCTTGAGGTTCTTCTCGGCGATATTCACAAGCAGTGAATTAAACTTCTGCAGAGCACCGATCACGTCTTCGGTTGCCTGACGTGTGAAAAGCCTCATATCTAGCGCCACCTGGTCGTTGCGTGACCTGGCCGTGTGCAGTTTACCCGCAGTGTCGCCGATCAGTTCGAACAGGCGGCTCTCGATGTTCATATGGATGTCCTCCAGTTCAAGCTTGAACTGAAAACGTCCGCTCTCGATTTCCCTGCGGATGGAATGCAGCCCGTCCCTGATTTTCGCGTAATCGCCCTTGGTTATAATCTTCTGCCGCGCCAGCATCTCGGCGTGGGCCAGGCTGCCTTCGATATCATATTTATACAGCCGATAGTCATACGGAATTGAAGCCAGGTAATGTTGCGCGGCTTCATTGATATCCTCTTTGAACCTTCCCCTTAACCTTGCCTCTTTTTTTACTCCCATCCTTCTCCCACCGTACGTTTATTTCTTTTTATTTTTCTTTTTCCACTTGCCGCCCCTGGGCCTGGTAATACCTATGACCTGCGCCTGCGCCTGTATTTTAAGCGGCAGGCCCCAGATACGTATAAAGCTCGCTGAATCGCTCTGATCGAATAGGTCCCCACGGTCGTAGGTCGCCAGATGGAAGCTGTACAGCGAGTGCGGTGACTTGCGTCCGGCGATGACGCAGTTGCCCTTGTGCATTTTAACCCTTATGGTGCCGGACACATATCTCTGCGAGCTGTCGATGTAGGCATCCAGGTCTTCCCTGTGGTTGGAGAACCAAAGGCCGTTGTAAATCAGATCCGAGTATTCCTGGGCCACCCGCTCCTTGAATCTGAGCTGGTGTCTGGTCATGGTCATTGCTTCCAGTGCCAGGTGGGACTTCAATATAACCATGGCTGCCGGAGCCTCGTAGTTCTCCCTGGACTTAATGCCGACCAGGCGGCTCTCCATGTGGTCTATTCTGCCTATGCCGTTGCGTCCGGCCATCACATTGAGCTTGTCGATCAGGGGCAATCCCTCCATCTTTTTGCCGTTAAGGCTGACCGGTATGCCCTCTTCAAAGCCGATCTCAACATATTCAGGCCGGTCCGGAGCATCCACCGGCGACCTGGTCCATTCGTATATATCTTCCGGCGGCTCATTCCACGGGTCTTCAAGTATGCCGCATTCGATGCTGCGGCCCCAGGGATTCTCATCGATGGAATAGGGTCTGTCCACCTTGACCGGCACAGGTATCTTATGCCGGTGGGCGTATTCAATGGTCTCGTCTCTGGTCATGCCCCATTCGCGCGCGGGCGCTATGATCGTCAGGTCCGGCCCCAGCGCCAGCACGCTCACATCGAAACGGACCTGGTCGTTGCCCTTACCGGTCGATCCGTGTGCAACAGCTGCGGCGCCCTCCATATGCGCCAGGTCCACCAGCAGTTTGGCCATAAGCGGACGGCCCAGCGCAGTGGCCAGTGGATACTGTCCCTCGTACAGCGCATCCGCTTTAACGGCCTTGAAAACATAATCTTCGATAAACTCGTCTCTGGCATCCACGGCGAATGATTTTATCGCTCCCAGCTTCAGGGCCTTCTGCCTGATACCCTCCACGTCCTTGACGCCGCCGATATTGACGCAGAGCGTAATGACATCCATCTTATAGTTGTCGGCCAGCCATTTGATGGCCACCGATGTATCAAGCCCGCCGCTGTAGGCCAGGACAACCTTTTCCCGTGCTTTTTTCGCCATTTCTATTGCCTCTCTTTTAAAACTTTGTCGAGTATATCGAGCGCTCTGTCGATCTCTTTTTCGGTCACGATGAGCGGTGGAATGAGACGAATTACGTCGGCTTTCACCTTATTTACGATCAAGCCCTTCTCCAGACAGGCCAGCACGACAGGCTCTGCGATCTCCTCTTTAAACTGCACCGCAACCAGCAGGCCCTTGCCCCTGACCTCTTTGATAATTCCATATTTGGCCGCCAGGGCTTTAAGTCCATCCTGCATATATACCCCCACACGCTGCACATGGCCCGCCAGGTCCTTCTGTATCACGTAGCTGAGGACATCGAAGGCAGTGGCGCATACCAGCGGATTGCCGCCAAAGGTTGTGCCGTGTTCACCGATCTTAAAAACACAGGCATGCTCCTTTGCCAGGAAGGCGCCGATGGGAACGCCGCCGCCCAGCCCCTTGGCCAGCGTCATGATATCGGGCTCAGCTTCGTATTGCTGATATGCATAAAGCGTGCCGGTGCGCGCGATGCCTGTCTGCACCTCGTCCAGTATAAGCAACAATCCTTTCTCATCGCACCAGGCCCTTACTTCCTTTAGGTAATCGCCGGAGGGAACGTTGACCCCTCCCTCACCCTGTATAGGCTCAAGCATCACTGCGCAGGTCAGCTTATTGGTGGCAGCTTTAATAGCCCCCACATCGTTATAGTCCACGTTGACAAATCCTGTGGGCAGCGGTGTATAAGGCTCCTGAAACTGGTTCTGTCCCGTGGCAGCCGTGGTCGCCAGCGTCCTGCCATGAAACGACTCATGCGTGGTGATTATTTCATAGGCGCCTTCAAGCTTCAGCTTGCCGTAACGGCGCGCCAGTTTGATGGCGCCCTCATTCGCCTCAGCTCCGCTGTTGCAGATAAAAACGCGGTTGAGGCAGCTCGTTTCAACCAGCAGCTCTGCCAGTTGCAACTGGGGCACGGTGTAGTACATGTTGGACATCTGTATCAACGTTTTGGCCTGGCGCGTCAGCGCATTGACTAAAACAGGATGGCAGTGTCCCAGGCTGGTCACCGCGATACCGGCCACGAAATCAAGGTATTCTCTGCCCGTGTCATCCCATACCTTAATTCCCTTGCCGCGCACGATAGTCACAGGCCAGCGCTTGGCCAGCTGCATATAAACCTTCTTTTCCAGCTCTTTCCAATCATTACTTTTGGTTGACAATTGTTGTACCTTTCCCTTTTCCTTCAATTTCGTCGATCAGTGCATGCTCAACACGTCCATCTATTATGCGTGTGAGAGATACCCTGCGGGCGGCGATTACGCCTGCTTCAAGCTTGGCCACCATGCCGCCCGAGGCAGTGCCGCTCTCGATCATATCCCTGGCCCTGCCGACATCGATATGAGTTATCACCTGCCTGGAATCATCGTAAATACCCGGCACATCGGTTAAAAAGATCAGCTTGCGCGCATTCAGCGCCGCTGCTATCTCCGCGGCGATTGTGTCGCCGTTGACATTCAGCAGCTTGTTATCGTCGTTGTCTTCCGCCCGGGCGTTGATACAAACGGGAGCAATCACCGGCATATAGCCGCCATTGAGCAGCACCTTCAACAGGTGAGAGTTCACCGTCAGTTCTTCGGCCGTCAGACCCAGCTCGCGGTTGTTGTTCTTACCCATAGCAATGGCGCCGTCGGCGCCGCTGATGCCCACGGCCTTGCCGCCCTTGTGGATGATTTCGGATACAAGCTCCTTGTTGATCAGCCCGGCCAGCACGGCCGTGACTACCCTGAGCGTATCTTCATCCGTCACGCGCAGGCCCTGTACGAAGCGCGTGGAGATATGCAGCCTGCTCAGCCAGTCGGTGACGGCATTGCCGCCGCCATGAATAACTACCACGGGGACCTTTTTTTTCTGGAGGGTTACAAGGTCTTCCAGTGTGGTATCGTGCTGGCCCAGGGTGCTGCCGCCGATCTTAACCACTATGATTTTCGATCTCAACATATGCAATCAAGGGAGGGATCAGGTTGTGTAATCGCTATTTATAGTAACATACTCCTGAGATAGATCGCATCCCCATGCGACTGCATTTCCCGTCCCGATATTCAGACATACTTTGATCGTAACCTCGTCGGACTTCATGCGGCGGCTGAGTTTATTCTTCTCGAAGGGCAGCGGATTGCCCGAGCGCATAACCTGTTGGCCCTGCAGGTAAACATCCAGCGCTTTCTCGTCCATATCGGCGCCGCTGCGTCCCACGACAGCCACAACGCGGCCCCAGTTGGGATCGTTGCCGTGTATGGCGGATTTAACCAGCGCGGAAGCGGTGATCAGCCTCGCCACCTTCCTTGCCTGAGACCTGTTTTTGGCTCCCTCAACGCATACTTCCACCAGCTTGCTTGCGCCCTCCCCATCCGCTGCAATGCTGCAGGCAAGGTAACGACATACCCTGGCCAGCGCTTCCCTGAACATTTTGCCGGTCTCAGCTGTGATAAGATCGTTGTCAGCCTTGCCGTTGGCTATGATCGATATCATGTCATTGGTGCTGGTATCACCGTCTACAGTAATCATGTTGAAGCTGTCGTCGACGGCGGCCTTCAGCGCCCTGGCCAGGAATGCACTTTCGATCTTTGCATCGGTAGTCAGGAAACTCAGCAGAGTGGCCATGTCCGGATGGATCATGCCCGCACCCTTGGCTATACCACCTATGGTGTAGTGGCCATTCTGCTCCATAACCCTGACGGCGATCTCCTTGGGACGTGTATCCGTGGTCATAATAGCCCTGGCCAGTTTATGGCCTCCATCCTTGAGCAGTTTAATTTTACCGACGCCGTTCTGAACCCTTTCCATAGGCATACTGGTGCCGATAACGCCGGTGCTGGCCACCAGGACCTGGTCCGCCCTGATACCGAGTTTTTTCGCTGCTAGAGCGGCCATGTCCTGCGCATCGCGCAATCCCCCACCGCCTGTACACGCATTGGCACAGCCGGAGTTGACCACCACGGCGCGCGCCCTGCCTTTCTCATTGCTCTTCATACTGAGAATAATGGGCGCAGCTTTCACCGTGCTGCGGGTGAAAACCGCCGCGGAGACCGCGGGCGCCTCGGAATAAAGCAGCCCCAGGTCGAGGCGTCCCTTGTATTTGATGGATGCCTCCACGGCGCCCGCCAGGAAACCCTGCGGTGAAGTAACCGTTCCCTGTTTGAGCTCTTCTATTTTCTCTTTCATGAGGTTAAGACTATAGCACTTTTCTATGGATACCGCTATTTTCCGTCCGCACGATATGATCGTCGCTCAGGTGAAGCTATTTGTCGCGCTCAGCTTTCTTTTTGAGCTCATACAGCTTATTAATGGCCTCAATGGGCGACATCGAATCTATATCGAGGTTTTTCAACTCACTTTCAATTTCAGAGGACTGCCCGAATATGGATAACTGTAGAGCCTGAGCTCCCTCCGCCTCCCCACCTGAACCGTCCCTGCGCGAGGCCTGCTCCTCCTCCAGCTGCTGCAATATCTGCTCCGCACGCCGTATCACCGCCCTGGGCAATCCGGCAAGCTGGGCTACATGAATGCCATAGCTGCGGTCGGCGCCGCCGGGAACTACCTTGCGCAGGAAAACGACCTTCCCGCCTTCCTCGGTTACAGCCATATTATAGTTTTTCACCCGCGGCAGACTGGCGGCCAGTTCCACCAGTTCGTGATAGTGTGTCGCAAACAGTGTCCTGGCCCGCAGCCTGGCATTGTTGTGTATATATTCGATGGTGGCCCAGGCGATGGAAAGCCCATCGTAAGTGCTGGTGCCACGCCCGACTTCATCCAGTATCAGCAGCGACCTGGTGGTGGCATTGTTGAGTATATTGGCCGCCTCGATCATTTCCACCATGAATGTCGATTGCCCGGCAGCTATATCCTCCTGCGCCCCGATGCGTGTGAAGATGCGATCGACCAGGCCGATTACGGCTTCATCGGCCGGCACATAGCTCCCAATCTGCGCCATCAAAACGATCAGCGCCACCTGTTTGAGATAGGTTGACTTTCCTGCCATGTTAGGACCCGTCAGTACGATCAACTGGTTGTCTCCGCTGGAAAGCGTGGTATCGTTGGCTATGAATTCACCGCTGCCCAGCGCGCTCTCCACAACCGGATGCCGGCCGCCCCTGATCGCGATGGAATCCCCGTCATACAGCTGCGGCTTCACGTATTTATTACGCACCGCCAGCTCCGCCAGGCTGGAGTAAACATCCACACCGGCCAGCGCGCTGCCCGATTCAAGTATCCTCTCACCGCGGTCGGCAACCCGGGCGCACACCTGGCTGAAAAGAGACTTCTCCAGCTCGACCATCCTCTCCTGAGCATTGAGTATGAGCGACTCATATTCCTTGAGCTGCGGAGTGTAAAACCGCTCTCCGTTGGCCAGCGTCTGTTTGCGTATATAGTCGGAGGGCACAGAACCCAGGTTAGATTGAGACACCTCGATGTAATATCCGAAAACCCGGTTGTAGCCCAGTTTGAGCGACTTTATCCCAGTCCGCTCCTTCTCCTCTTTCTCCAGTCCGGCCAGATACTGCCTCGCATCGGTGGCCATGGATCTGACCCTGTCTAACTCATCTGAAAAACCCTTGCGGATGACGCCTCCGTGATCGAAGTTCGAGGCCGGGTTATCGGCGATGGCATTGGAGACCAGATCTATTATGTCCGGACAGGGCTTAAGACCCTCGCAGATGTGGGCAGAGCAGTTGCTCTCCTCCAGCAATGCCTGTATCGCAGACAGTTTATCCAGACCGGACTTGAGAGCCACCAGCTCCCTGGGAAGCGCGCTGCCGCTGCGCACCCTGTTGATTATGCGCTCTATATCGGGCATATCGGACAAGAGGGAGATGACAGTGCCGCGAAGCATGCTGTTGACGTAGAACCAGCCGACGGACTGCTGGCGCCGCTCCAGGGCTTTCAGATCGAGCAACGGCTGGCCGATGTATTTTTTGAGCAGGCGTCCACCCATGGATGTTTTGGTCAGATCGACAACCGACAGGAGAGACCCCTGCGACGCGCCCCAGCGCAGGCTGCTGTACAGCTCCAGATTGCGTATGGTCTGCATATCCAGCGTCATGAAGGATGCAGTGGAATAGGTAGAGAGATGTGTCAGCAATCCCAGCGCCGATTTCTGATTCTCGCTCAGATAGGCAACGATAGCGCCGGCCGCGCCCACCGCCAGCGGCAGATGCTCGCAGCCGTAACCTTCCAGCGACGAGGTCGAGAAAAGCTCCAGCAACGATCGGGCCGCCGTCTCACGCTCAAAGACATAGGCTTCAACCTCGGTCACGTTGCGGGCAGCGCCTGCTTCAACGTATCCACATGATTTCGGAACTATGAGCTCGGCCGGATTCAACCTGGCCAGCTCGGCGGCAGCGCGGTCGCGGTCCATCTGGGTTACGGCAAACTCGCCGGTGGTGATATCTGCGAAGGCGATCCCGGCCTGCTCCTTGTGCATCAGCAGACTCACCAGATAGTTGTTGCTTTTCTCTGCCAGCAGGCCGGGCTCAATCAGCGTGCCGGGTGTAACGACCCTGATCACGTCTCTCTCCACCAGCCCCCTGCCCGGAGCAGTCAATTGCTCGCAAATGGCCACTTTATAGCCGCGGCTGATCAGTCGCGCCAGGTAGTTCTCAAGGGCATGGTAAGGTATTCCCGCCAGCGGCACCTTGACGCCCTTGCCCATCTCCCGGGAGGTGAGCACGATCTCAAGCTCACGGGAGGTAATCCTGGCATCCTCGTCGAACGTCTCGTAAAAATCCCCCAGCCGGAAAAATACGATGGCGCCCGGGTATTTCTGCTTGATGCGCAGGTACTGCTTGCGCAGAGGTGTATGCGCTGTTTCCATGGCTGTCATTTGAGCACCCGCCACGTATAGTTGTATGGGGCCAGCTGACCCGGCTGCAGGGACAGGGGCAGCAGCATTACCAGGCAACTGCACTGGTAGACCTTTTCCAGTCCGGCTTCGGAGTTGGATATGCTCTCCACCGGATAACGCCAGACTGTCAAAGGCCGCTCGATCTCCAGCTCGAGCTCGAATCCCAGGTAGCTGTTTCCTAAAATAAGCCGGCCCACATCACTTATCTCGCCGCTGGAATCCAGATGGGTATCTCCAATATATCTGCCGTCAACACGATAATAAGCCGCCTCGTTGTGCCCGCCCCCCAGCAAGTTGATATTCCATTCCCCGGCGAAAACAGTATCTATCGGGGTATCGCCTGTATTGATAAATTCGTAGCCTATTCTGAGGCTGCCGTCATTATGGCTGAGTGTGATGCTTTTACGCAGCGTCAGGTTGCACGAGCCCGAGGACAAATCGAGCCTGCCCTTGCGCTCAAGTTCGATTCTCAATTCGTCGTTGCCCGGCACAACGCTGCCGTAATAATCCTGCCCGGCGAAATCCCCTTCGTCTTTAAATTGGCTCTTGCGATAGTCCATCATTCCAATCTGCGGGTTTAGGAAGCGGTCGATCAGGCTGGAGCGCGGCATTTCATCATAGATCAGCCAGTCCGCCACATCACTGTCCTTTATCTTTATTCCGTCGTGGATGCTGCGCACCACGCCGTCATCCCGACATCCCCGCTGCGCATCTTGGCCCGATGTCAGCGCGCTGTGGTAGGCTTCGGGTTTGCGCGATACGGTGCTAAGCACATTATAAACATGTTCGCGCAGGTCCCACTCAAATATGCTTCCGCCCTCTGCGGGACTTATATAGAGATTGAGCTCCCGCCCTTCGACTATTATCTCTTCCCGGCCGTCGCCGTCGAAATCGATGTGTTCCCAGCGGTATCGCTGATCGGCTTCGGTCAACACTGTATCCGCGCAGTTCTCAGCTTTAATTAAATTGCTGAAGGCAGTCGTCCTGATGTCGGGAAGATAAACGCCTCCGAAGACTCCATGCCAGTAGGGGCAGTTGCATTGCGCTTTCCACAGGTATTCTATCCCGCAACCGGCCTCGTCCGTACTGCACGCCCGATGGACTCTGGAGCTGGCTGCCAGCATCTTTTTCTGCATGCGGTTTATCTCGGGGTACTTGACCAGGAAATTGCGCCAGTACCCGCTGAACATATGGTTCAGAATATCCGGGCCGTCGTCTCCCTGCGGACGGCACTTCAATTTCATATAGGATTCAGCCATGCCGGAGGGCAGCGACCACTCCAGCATCTCGTCATAGGACGAGCACGGCAGATATACGCGGCCTGCCTGACCATGGCTATGCGCATAGTCACCGAGTTTTATGGTGAAAAGCCAGTCTCCGTTGCTTTCGATAGCCGAAAAAAAATCATCGATCCAGCCGGCTTCCCAGCATAGTTCCGCAGACTGCGGCCAGACGCCGAATTTCTCGCCGTCATCACCCAGCACGGCGATTTTTTCACCGCGTTCCGATGCGTTCTCCTTTAAATAGTCAATTACATCGCGCACATTATGCCAGGGGATGGCATAGCGCAGGTACTTGCTGATGGGAAAGACTTTGATATATCTGCCCTGCTCCTCGGTCATGAAGTAGCCGAAAAGGTCTTGCTCAGACCTGCCCACCATTTTAAAAGCCGTGTCGTCCACCAGCGTCCACCTGATCCCGCAGCCGGCCAGGGCCATGGCCAGCGAGGGTTCCCAGACGCGTTCGGTCAGCCAGAGGCCGTTCGGCCGCGCTCCGAACCGCCGCTGGATATAGTCGCTCATCATGTCAATCTGCCCGCTTTTATCGATATCTGGAATCATGGAAAGGATAGGCTCATAGTATCCTCCGCCGATTATCTCCACCTGCCCGCATGAGACCAGCTTCGACAGCAGGTCCAGAAACTCGGGATGATGCTCCTCTATCCAGTCCAGCAGGCACCCGCTATAGTGCAGGGATACACTGATAGCGGGATGCCGTTCCAGCGCCTGGAGCATGGGCAGATAAGCCCGGTGATAGGAATCCTCAAAAACCCATGGAAAATTGCCGAGGGGCTGGTGATTGTGTATGGCCAGTCCAAGATAAATACGCTTCAAATATGCACCTTTGCATTCAGGCTTTGCGTGCCTTGTCTATCGATACCTTGAGCACGACTTTGTCGCCGACCTTGTCGATATCACCCGGCAGCAGGGTCCTGGTGCGCATAAATCCCATAGAGACAACGATGCCCGTAACGTTCCATTTTACTGTATCCACTTCCACATCCTTAACTCGTCCGATGATGCGCGCACCGGAGTCGATGACCTCTTTTCCGACAATCTCCCGGGATTTCATATCATTCCTCCATGAACAACGGCTTACCCGATTTATACCTGGTCCATGAAAAGGTAATCGGTAATCCGGTCAAATACATGCCTGGCCGCCATTGCACCGTAATTGGTGTCCTTCTTTTCCTGCTGGCTGCATCCACTCAGCGTTACGGATTTCACCGCATTTATCAGGGCCTCTCTCTGCAGGACGAGGCCTTTATCTATCATATTGATATTCCACATGGGCTTTTTGCTGGCCCACCAGAACTGACAGCTGTGCAGCCCGCGGTCCAGTGCATTTCTGGCCAGTCCGGCATACTCGAGACTGTCGGGATTATCCCCCACCTCCACCGCTTTGTGCACCGCCTTGATGGTCAGGTCCAGGTGTTCCCACTGCATCCTGTGCATCGGATTGTCCTTGTCTTGCCACAGAGGGTAGTAGTTGCCCGCATCGATATCGCCGGCCGATGTGCTCCAGGACGAAGGTCTGGGGCTGATCCTCTGGCCTGCCGGGAAAATATCCAGGAGCTGGCTGATTGTAACGATCCTTATTTCGTCCGCATCCTGTGAACTATCATACCCGAACAGTTTGCGGTGCTGCTCGGCCAGCGGTTTCTGCTCAAGCATTACAGCCTGGCTGTCCTCAACCGGTACCAGCGTTTCATATACCTGAGATAAGAATAGCCTGTCCCAGTGCTGTATATGATGTCCGAATGTCTCCGCGTCCATGGCCGTTATCACATAGATGTCTCCCTCGCCCTCGTGCAGCTGTTTCAAATGCTGTATGAATCCCTTGCCGTCCACGTCCTTGAAGCTGATCTTATTGCTCAGTATATCGTCGCGGAAAAATACTGCCAGCGACTGGCCGGCGTAATCGATACGATGAATAACATCCATGGGCCATCCCACCGGACAGGCGATGCCGCTGACCAGCATCCACTCATGGCGTGCAGCGCTGACAGGTCCGGCTACCTCCCTGGAATAGCACATCTCCGGAGGGAAGAAGCCCCTTGGCTGAAAAATTTCGCCCAGGTATTGCCGGTTCGTGGTCTGATTGAGCATGATCTGCCTGGCCATCTCGTCTTCCGGTATCAGCGGCAGTATAGGATGGTATTTCCCCGAGCCGGTAAACTCTATCTGCCCCCTCTCGGCCAGCTTGCGCATCTCGTTCAGCACATCGTTGTACCCGTACAGGCCGAGCATCTCGCTGAGAACACCGTTGATATTGAACGTAGCCCTGGCCCGCGGGAATTCGTCAAAGACCTCCAGCACCGGGCGGTAGGACTCGTTGGCCACCTTCATCAATACGGCGGGGGTTTGAGTGGGAGGCTGATAGAAATGGAAAAGAGGCGCCCAGTAGATCATGCTTTGGCCCTCAGCATATCGCGCGCATACAGTGCGGCGCCCGTAAGCTCCGCATCAACACCTAGTCGCGGCCTGACCAGGCGCACCGACCCGGCAGGCAGCTCGATAGCATTGGCTTTCATCGACTTTCTGGTTGGTTTTAACAGCATCTCACCCATCTTCGACACGCCGCCTCCGATGATTATCATCTGCGGATTCATCAGGTTTACCAGGTTGGCCACCCCGATGCCGAGATAGCCCGCCGATTCCTCGATGACGGCCAGTGCCAGCGCATCGCCCTGGCGGGCGGCATCGGAGACTGTCTGTGCCGTCACATCGCTGACTTTGCCCTGGACCAGTATGGGCATTATGCTCCTCTCACCCCGTCGCAATCGTGATTTTGCCAGCCGGGCGATCGCCGTGCCTGAAGCCATGGCCTCGAAGCATCCGCGCTTGCCGCATTTACACAGCGGACCACCTACCTTGATAATCATGTGCCCGATCTCGGCAGCGCTGCCGTCCGTGCCCTGATATAGTTCGCCGTCGATAATCATGCCACCGCCGATGCCGGTGCTGACGGTGATGTATATCATGTTGTTCAGCCCCTTTCCGGCACCCAATCTGTGCTCCGCCAGGGCAGCGGCATTTGCATCGTTCAGCACGTAAATGGTCCCGCCCAGCGATTCCATCAGCCTGTCCCTGAGAGGTATATTGTGCCAGTGCGGTATGTTGGGCGAATCGCCCACCAGTCCTCTGTTAATATCTATCGCTCCCGCGGCCGCGATGCCGATGCATCCCACCTGCTTTCTCTTAAGCCCGGCCTTCTCAATCGCCTGAATTACGGTCGTGCAAAGGCGATTAATCACTCGGTCTGGCCCCTCGCTGCCCAGCGTCAGGCAGTATATCCTTGACAGCATTGCACCGTCGGCATTAAAAACAGCCGCGATTATCTTTGTGCCGCCGATATCCACACCGACGACAGGCATTTTAAACCGGTCCATCTGTTTTCAACTCCATTGCCTTTTTATAAAGGGACTGATAACGCTGGGCTGATGTCTGCCAGCTGAAATCCAGTTCCATCACGCGTTTTATTGCCCTCTGCCAGGCGGTCTTATTATCAAATGCCTCGACCGCCTTTTTAAGCGCGAAAGTCAACGCCTTTGCCGAGTATTCCGAGAAAACGAAGCCGCTGCCCTGTTTAAGATCGCCACTCAAATTATGCACCGTGTCGGCCAGCCCACCGGTGTTGCGCACAATCGGCATCGTCCCGTAGCGCATTGCGATCATCTGACCCAGACCGCAGGGTTCCCACAGGGAAGGCATGAGAAATAGATCCGACCCCGCATAAACAAGGTGGGCCTTGGCGTTGTCGTAGGTGATGTAAGCTCTGACATGGTCCGGGTACCTCGATTCAAGCTGCAGCAGTGACTCTTCATAATACTCCTTGCCACGTCCAAGGAAAATAAACCTTGCTCCTGAAGATTTTATTACTTCCGGGATGGCGTTGATGATGATATCCAGCCCCTTTTGCTCATCGAGCCTCGACACCATGCCGATCAGCGGAGCCTCCGGGCGCTGCTTCCAGCCTGCCATTGTCAGCAGTTTCAGCCGGTTCACCGCCTTGCCGGTGGTATTTTCGCTGCTGTAGTTAGCCTCTATCAACGGGTCGCTTCCCGGATCATACTCATCATATCCCACGCCGTTGATGATGCCGAAAAGGCTGTTCTTGCGGAATTCGATGTAAGACTGCATCCCGCAACCGTATTCCGCAGTCAGTATTTCACGCGCAAAATTCTCGCTGACCGTATTGATAACATGCGCCCAGAGTATGCCCTGCACGATTAAATTCCAGGGGAGATCGCTCAGGCCGGCCATCTGCCCGAACCAGTACTGGCCTATACCTGTGCGATGCAGTGTGCGGTCGTCGAAATTGCCCTGGTACCTCAGATTGTGTATGGTGAATACCGTACGGCAATTAAATCCCCCTGTCCTCAGTAAAAGCGGCAACAGAGCTGTGTGCCAGTCATGGCAATGGACAATCTCCGGCTTCCAGTCCAGATAAGGCAACGACTGGCTGACACAATCGCAGAACACCCAGAATTTTTCGACCTCATCGCCTCCGTAAACGGCTTCGGACCTGGAAACAATATCCGTCGACAACAGGTAGACCGGGATGCCGTCTACTGTGATCTGCTCCACCTCAACCTTTCTGTATTCCCTCAGAGAAAACACTATAAGCTCGCGAACGACGGTAACTGCTTTATAAGGGGAATAGTCCACGAAGCCATATTTAGGCACTATCACACGGACCTGGTGCCCCATTTTAATCAGCTCAGCCGGTAGAGACCTCACAACGTCCGCCAGGCCCCCCACCTTGGTCAGCGGCGCGATTTCCGAAGCCGTAAAAAGTATCTTCATGATCAATTCTGGATATACGTTGCTCGAATAATGCGGAGACAGCTTTGTCAGACCTGGTATTTGCGATGGCCCTTACCCTTGATGGTCTCGCCGCTGGCTATAATCCTGGCAGTGAAATCGGCGGCCTCTGCCCAGGGCTCGATCTTGCAGTTTTTACCAATAATGATATCCGCGGGTATCCTCGCCCCCTTGCCCACCAGGGTTATGCCTGAATCAAGATGTTCGGGCTCATCTTTGTTGGCGTTGAAATCGGTCCCCGCCCCGAGATGGCACCCCCGGCTTATCCATACCTGCTTATCTATGATGCTCTTCTCAATGATGGCGCCGCGGCCGATGGTGGTATCTTCGAAGATGATCGAGTTCTTGACCACCGCTTCTTCCTCGATAAAAACCCGCGGCGATATGATTGACTCGATAACGGTGCCGTTGACGATTGCCCCGTTGCAAATAAGCGCCCTGTTTACCTGCGCATGAGGACCCAGCTTGACAGGAGGATATCCCTGAGTGATAGTCCTCACCTCGTTCTCCGGATTGTAAAGGTTCAGCTCGGGCAGGTCTACGATTAGGTCCATATTGGCCTGCCAGTAAGCTTCCACAGTGCCTACATCGCGCCAGTATCCGCGGAAACGAAACCCGAATACCTCGTATTTGCTTATCAGATTCGGCAGGACATCGTGCCCGAAATCATAGCCCTCCTGCTTGCTGGCCATCTCCTCCAGGGCATCGACCAGCACCTTCTTGTTGAATATGTAGATGCCCATCGATGCCAGCCTGCTCTTGGTTGTCTTGGGTTTCTCCTCAAAATTTACGATCCGTTCATTATGATCGATAGTGATAATACCGAACCTTGAGGTATCCTCCTGTGCGACTTCATAAACTGCCACCGTCACATCGGCATGACGGTTGCGGTGCGAGGCCAGCATCTGGTCGTAACGCATACTGTAGATATGATCCGCCGACAGTACAAGTATCTCATCAACCCTCTGATCGACTATGTAGTAGAGGTTCTGATAAACGGCGTCGGCAGTCCCCTTATACCACGTCCGCTGTGAACGGCTGAGGAACGGCTGCAGCAGAACCACCCCACCCATTTCACGGTCCATGTCCCAGGACCTGCCCACGCCGATATGCCTGGCGAGCGACCGCGGATTGAACTGCGTCAATACGGCCACATTGTAGATGCCCGAGTTGGCGCAGTTACTGAGAGTAAAGTCAATGATGCGGTATTTTCCACCGAAGGGGACAGCAGGCTTGGCGCGTTCATCGGCAAGGACGCTCAGCCTCTCGCTAGCACCACCAGCCAGTATAATAGCTAGTACCCTGCGCATATTAGATATCGCAACCATACCTCGACTCAATTTTAACCAAATGCGGGGTAATTGTCGATGGCTATGATTCATACTGCTTTCATCTATAACTTCTTACACGAATGCTTATGCGCAGCGGGGACGATTAATAACCGGGCCGGCAAGCTTTCGATTGCCTGCCGTTCTATCTGCAAGTAGTGCGCGCACAGGTATTGCACGGCAGGGAGAATAATCCGCAGCGGTGCTAGGCTATTTTCGTTAAATAATTATATTAACCAGGTATTTTCTAAGCTATCATCAAATTTGTTTTATATATTTTTAATTTATTGTATTGACTTTACCGCGTTTCTAACCTATGCTTTCTATAATTAACAGCATTATTAAATACGATGGTGTAGAGATGAAAACATACATATTCCCTGACGGTTTCCTGTGGGGCAGTGCGATTTCGGCCTTTCAGACTGAGGGTACTTTTGTTAAAAATGAATGGTGTGCCCTTGCTGAGCAGGGCAAAATCGCTGATGGAAGCGGGCCGGCGGATTCCGTGAAATTCTGGGAGGATTATGACAAGTATATAGCGCTGATGAAGGAGATGAACCACGGCATCTTCAGGATGAGCGTCGAGTGGGCACGCATCGAACCTGAAGAAGGATATTTCGATGAGGCTGCTTTGTCGCACTATCGCAAAATAATCGGGGCGGTAGCGGCGGTGGGAATCAAACCTGTCGTGGACTTACATCACCATTCCAACCCTGTATGGCTGGCAAAAAAAGGGGGCTGGATTAATAATTCAGCGATTGACAGCTTCCGAAGGTTCTCTTATAAAGTCATAAGCTCTCTGGGCGATCTGACCGATACCTGGCTCACCATAAACGAGCCGGTGATCTTAGCAATAGCTTCTTACCTGATTGGCACGTTTCCACCCCGGGAAACAAACGTCTTTCACGCTTTTAAATGTGTGGACAATCTGGCTAAAGCTCATATGGCTGCATATGAAGAGATCCACCGGGTATTCTCTGATAAAAGCTGGGGCAGACCGAAGGTGGGCTTCGCCAAACACATAAGATGCTTCAATCCATATAATCCTAATAGCCTGCTGGATAAACTGGCGGTCAGCATACACGAGAGAATATTTAACCGGGACTTCTTCGACAGGATAACTAAAAAGAAACTGACATTGGATATCCTGTGCATCAATTACTACACTTCCGAGCTGGTAAAGTTCCCCCTGGACCGGAGGACAGACAACAATCTGCCTAAAAATAAGCTCGGCTGGGACATCTATCCCGAAGGCTTCTACCAAGTACTGAAGAGCTATTGGGATATCTTCCACCTGCCGATATATGTAACAGAAAACGGCGTGTGCGATGAAAACGACGAGCTCAGACCGGCATTCATCCTTGACCATGTCCATCAAATACACAGGGCCATACAAAGCGGAGTTGATGTCAGGGCATACTGTCACTGGGCAACGATGGATAACTTCGAATATAACGACGGGTTCAGCGCAAGATTCGGCCTGATCTATGTGGACCATGCAAGCAAGGGTAAAAACCGGGCAATAAAACCTTCCGGCAGGCTCTTCGGCGAAATAGCAAAAGCAAACGGCATTACCGGTGAGATCGTAAGCAAATTCAAACCTGACTGGAATTAATTCTGAGCAACGCTGCCGGCCGATTGCAGATATCCCTATTTGCCCTTCGACAAATTGTAAAGGTTGCGCCAGGCCCATCTTTGAGCGATCAATGCTGCCCCTTTTGCTTCGTCTCCTTGCCTGGCAACATCGTACTCGATGTTGAGGTCGACCAGCATTTCGGGGACAACCTGTTGCCGGATGGTCTGCCAGGCCGCTTCGCGGAAGTAATCCCCCAGAGCCGCCACACGCCCGTCAACTACAAGTGTGCGCGGATTATACATATGTATCAGCATTGTGCATGCATTGCCCAGGAATGCCCCCAGCTCAAATAGCGTTGACTGGGCCAGACGATCGTCAGCCTGGGCGGCTGACAGGATGTGTTCGATTGTTAGATCAGGTGCATCCGTACGCTGCAGAGCAGAGATGACGCCCTCTGACAGGCGCTGCTGAAAACGGCGCAGTATCGCAGGCTCCGACAGGACCGTCTCCAGACATCCGACATTGCCGCATGAGCAGCGCGCACCGCCTTTATCCACAACGAGATGTCCGATCTCCCCGGCAAGGCCGTGATTGCCGCGGTATAGTTCGCCCTTCATCACAACGCTGGCGCCGACACCACGGTCAAGGTGCAGCAATACAAAGTCACCGGCCGCATCTGCACCCATTGTGGACGCCTTGAGGAATGCCACACAGCGGGCCGGGTCCTCGACAACCACGGGAAGATTGAGCGCCCGCTGAAGCATGTTGCCGATGGGCATATTCTCCACGCCGGTCAGCTGCAGGCCCCGCAACCAGATACCACGCTCGGTATCCACCATGCCCGGCACTGCTAAGCCCACCGCCAGCACATGCTGTCCCCTCATACGTTCGCTTTCTGTAAACCTGGCCACCTCCCTGGCAACCTGGTCGATCAGGTCCGCAGCCGGGTCCGCGGAGTGTTTTGAAATAGCCGGCGCCGATTCCTGCTGATCAACGATTTCACGGTAGGCATCCACCCCCACAATTTGAATGCGCCTGGCGCCGATATATACACCCACCGTGCAGTTGAACCCGCCGGCAATCCTGTAAATGGCTGATGGCCTGCCCCCGCTGCCGCTTTTGCCCGCGATAACCACATCACCGCGCTCCATCAGCCTGGCAAGTACAGCCGTTACCGAAACCACGCTCAATCCCGCGTATTCCGCAATATCCCTGCGCGTCGGAGTGTCCAGAAAAAATATGGCCTTCAGAACTCTACTATCGGTGTCTGCCATCTTCATAGTTTTATTAAATTTTAATATAAGTATTTTGTTTTTGCAAGATACTTTTGGGAATTTAATTTATTTTATTACATTATACTCTTGACTTTTGGGGGCAGACGCCGTATGCTTACCCAAAGTTATAAACAAAGGATATTAGAGATATGCCGGGACCGGGTTTTGAGTGGATCGGTAAGGAAGAAGAGGAGGAGGTGCTGGATGTACTGCGCAGTCGCTGGCTATTCCGCTACGGGGATGAAAAAAATCCCGCATTCAAGCACAAGGTCAGAACGCTTGAAGAGATGGTTCAGGGCCAATTTGGCGTAAGGCATGCCCTGGCCGTCTCTTCCGGCACGGCGGCCCTTATTACTTCCCTTGCGGCGCTGGGCATCGGGCCCGGCGACGAGGTCATTGTGCCGGGCTATACATTTATCGCCTCGATCTCATCAATTATCGTGGCCCGCGCGGTGCCCGTTCTGGCCGAAGTGGACCATAGCCTGACCCTGGATATCAAGGATGTCGAAAGCAGGATTACACCGCGAACAAAAGCCATTATGGCAGTACATATGCTCGGCAATCCCTGCGACCTGGACAGGTTAAGCGCACTCGCACGTAAGCATAATGTGACAATGATCGAGGATGCTGCTCAGGCCTTCGGCGCGTCGTACAGGGGCAAAAGGGTCGGCACCATCGGAAGAATCGGCATTTATTCCTTTAATATTTTCAAGACCATCAATGCCGGGGACGGCGGTATGGTGGTCACCGATGAGGATGATCTCTACTTTCGCGCATTCGGATACCATGACCAGGGCCACTTCCCCAGCAGGGCAGGCGTTGAAATAGGCCATCGCTCCATCATCGGACAGAATTACCGAATGAATGAGCTTACAGGAGCAGTGCTAATTGCCCAGTTCCGCAGGATAGACGCAATAGCAGAGCGCCTTCGTTACCTCAAGAGCCGCTTCAAACAACAAATTATTGAGCGTAACGGCCTGTCATTCAGGGTCATCAACGACCCCGACGGGGAGAGCAATACGCTGCTGACCGTGTTTCTTCCCTCAAAAAAGGCTGCTGAACGCGTTGCGCAGAAGCTGAATACCACCACGGTATCTCAAAGCGGCTGGCACGTGTACAGCAATATGGAACAAATACTGGGCAAACATATGATCACCGGCCACGGCTGCCCCTATAACTGCTCTTCATACCCCTGTAGACAGGAGTATCGCAAAGGCATGCTTCCCCAAACCGATAATCTGCTGGAACGCGCAATTAACCTTTCCGTCGGTGTTGTCGACCGTGGTCTGGGTGCAGCCTTCGGTGTCAATCCACTGTCAACCGATGAAGAGATAGACCGCAGGGCAGATGAATTTAATAAGGCTGTAAATGAATCGATTTAAACTTCAGGCGATATGCGGAGGGCGAACATGATCAATGCCGCTGTCATCGGCACTGGATATATCGGTCCGCTAACCATCGAAGCATTGCGCCGTCTGGGCAATGTGAGGATATCGGGTGTATGCGATGCAAACATAACCCTGGCTGAACAGATCGCCGCAAAATACGATATTAAGAACGTCTACAAACACTGGCAGGAGGCAGTCGAGGATAAATCTATTAACGTTGTTCATACCTGCTCACCTAACCGGCTACATTATGAAATGAATAAAGCGGCTATCCAGGCCGGCAAGCATGTGCTTTCAGAGAAGCCGCTGGCGATGTCGGTGGCGGAGGCAGAAGAGCTTGCCGTGCTGGCGGGCAAGACCGGTAAAGTAACCGGCGTTAATTTCTGTTACCGCTATTACCCTCTGGTGCTTGAGATGGCATCGCGCGTTCTGTGCGGCACGGTGGGGAAAGTTCGTATGGTAACGGGGACATGGTTCCAGGACTGGCTGTCAGGTCCCGATGACTGGTCCTGGCGGCTGGAACGCAGGGAATCAGGCCCTTCCAATACTGCCGCCGACCTTGGCAGCCACTGGTTCGACCTGGTGCAATTCATTACCGGCATGAAGATCAGCGAAGTAATGGCTGATTTCTCCACCCTTATCCCGGTGCGCAACAAGCCTCAAAAACAAGTCATAGCTTTCGAAAAATCCAAGAATATCAATTCCCGCAAGGTAAAAGTGGAGCTTGAGGACTATGCTGCCATCCTTTTCCGTCTGTCAGGCGGAGCTCCCGGCTCGTTTACCACCTGCCAGGTAGCTACCGGGCGTAAATCCGACACCGAGATACAGGTCTATGGATCGGATTGCTCACTGGCCTGGGACCACCGCTGCTCCAACCGGTTGTGGATTGGATACAGGGACAAGCCCAATGAAACTCTCATCGAAGGGCCTGCGCTGCAGAATACAGAGTCAGGCGCGTATGCCTCCCTGCCGGCGGGACATCCACTGGGCTACCATGACGCTCTACTGAACCTGTTCAAGGATTTTTACTCAGATGTTGTGGCCGGCGGACGGAACAGGCAGAGGACGCTGGCGCGACCAACTTTTAATGACGGCGTGGACGAAATGAGAATACTGGAAGCCATCGTCAACTCGGTGAAAAAAAGGGCTTGGGTGAAGGTGTGAACTTTTTGTGCATCGATTGCATCGTCACCCTGGAAGAGCGGGGTAAATGTCGCAGATAACTACCGTGCTGGGCCCCATAGCTCCTGGAGAACTCGGCTTCACGTCGATGCACGAGCATACCGTCTGCAATGCCGGCTTCTTTTATTGTAGATATGAGAATCTGATACCTGACGATGTTCCGGTTGCAGCCGACGACCAGGTGAAATTGGACAACCTAGGCATCCTGAAGCACGCCTACATCCTCTCAAAAGACGTTCTTGATCTGAGTGACGAAGGATTAATCGAAGTGGAGCTGGCGAGTTTCGCAGCAGCGGGTGGCAGGGCGGTGGTGGATATGAGCGCCCCTGGCCTGCGTTGTAATATAGACGCCCTTCAGCGCATATCGCAAAAAACGGGAGTTCACATCATCGCCTCGACAGGACTATATCATGAGGACTCATGGCCGGAGCACTTCAGAGACATGGCAATGAGCGATTATATGCAATATATGTGGTCTGAGATCGAAAACGGCATTGAAAATACTGCTATCAGGGCAGGGCATATTAAAGTCGCCGTCACCGACACTGGTATATTCAATGTCAAGCCGTTCAGCAAGCAGCAAAAGCAATTGCTGAGGGCTGCGGTAAGAACCTCCAATGAGACAGGCATCGCACTGTCGGTGCACCCTCCTCTCGACACGGTCGAAAACGTTCGCGAGGTTGTCAGGGTGATGCTTGACGAAGGCGTTAATCCGCAGAAAACCGTCATCGCTCACAGCGACCTTTTCTTTGTGCCCCGTGACCTCATGATTCTTATCACCGAACCTGAGTCATGGAAGTTGAATACCGATTTCGCCCGGGAACTGCTGGACAGGGGCTTCAACATCTCCATTGATTCATTCGGGCATTTTCAGGATGGAGAGCCTGTCGGAATTGCAGCCGTAGCTGATTGGCAGCGCCTTGGCGGCCTTATTTCGCTTGTTAAGGGGGGATATGCTTCGCAGATCGTGCTTGGAACGGACGTTTTTCTCAAGATATTGACGCGCCGCTACGGAGGTGAAGGATACTGCCGTCTGACAGACTTTGTCATACCCTGGCTGCGACAGGCGGGTATGGATGAATTTGATATACAGAGGATGACAGTGGATAACCCGGCTCGGATTCTATCACACTAAAACTGGCAGGAGGGTTGACATGGCTATACACAAGCACCGCTGGCTGGTAGTTGCAACATTCTTCTTCTTCATTCTGCTACACCAGGCTGATAAGCTGCTTATCGGCCCTCTCACTACACCCATCATGGAGACCTTCGGCATCAATGAAGCGGAAATGGGGCTTGTGTTCTCCGGAGCTATTGTGGTGGGCGCCATCTTTTATCCCCTTTGGGGCATCCTTTTCGATATGTTCAACCGGACGAAACTGCTTGCCCTGGCCTCATTTATATGGGGAGCCACGACCTGGCTCAGCGCACTGGCGCGCACCTATCCTCTTTTCCTGATCAGTCGTGCCAGTACGGGCATAGACGACTCCTGCTACCCCGGCATCTACAATACGGTGGCGGACTACTTTAAGCCTAAGGAACGCGGAAAGGTCAACGGCATCCTCGGACTGGCGCAGCCGATGGGCTATCTGCTGGGCATGGTACTCGGCATCTTTCTGTTGTCCCTGATCGGCTGGCGCAATATTTTCATTGTCACGGGCGCCGTGGGAATACTGCTTTCATTTGTAATCTACTTCTTCCTCAAGGAACCGGCGCGGGGAGGCACTGAGCCCGAATTTCTGGAGTCGGGAGCGGTTTCCAGCGTCAAGTTTAACTGGAGAGCTGTGGGCAAACTTGTCAGGAAACCCACGCTGATGGCGCTTTACGCTGACAGCTTCTTCGGTGTTATACCATGGCAGGTAATCACTTTCTGGTTTTTCCGTTACCTGGAGACGGAACGGGGCTATGCACCTGAGAGGATGTTCGTAGTAATGGTTATCGTCGTTCTTGTGCTCTCGGCCGGATATCCCATCGGCGGCGCTATCGGCGACAGGCTGTTCCACCACTGGAATAGAGGACGCCTTATCGTCTCGGCAACGGGTATCTTGCTGGGCACGGTGTTTCTTGCCATAGCGATTACCACTCCGAATTCCCAGACCCTCATATTCGAAGTGTCGCTGGGTCTGGCTGCCCTCTTTATGCCCATGGCCAATCCTAACGGAGTTGCGACGATGTACGATATCACCGAACCGGAGGTGCGCAGTACCGCGCAGTCTATCAACAACTTCCTTGAGCAGATCGGATCCGCATTCGCTCCGGCACTGGCAGGATTTATAGCGGTGAATGCTTCACTGGGCACAGCCATTTTCGGTATCTGTACCGGCGCCTGGACCATCTGTTTCATTTTTGCCGTCGTCGCTTTGATATGTGTTCCCAGGGATATCGACAAACTTAGAGCGACACTGCGGGAACGAGTATCTGCCTGAGTCATATAAGTTGCTGTTCCG